>Ga0209860_1000051_pt1 | contig 12551 bp, 10 predicted proteins | sample GWRWS2_40_50_FD_187243 | JGI IMG/M metagenome (GOLD analysis project Ga0209860, IMG submission 187243) | Riverbed sediment microbial communities from areas with vegetation nearby in Columbia River, Washington, USA - GW-RW S2_40_50 (SPAdes)... | ecosystem: Environmental > Aquatic > Freshwater >... | reverse complement strand
AGGAGCTGGGCGGCCAGGTTGATGAACACCAGCAGGCCGACCACGATGGCGAGCTGCCCGAACACCTCGCCGGCGTTGTGGATGGTGCGGCCGACGTAGAACGCCCCGAAGTACTTGAGGACCCCCCACCAGACGGCGCAGATCGCCGCCCCCGGCAGCACCTGGCGGGCGCGCAGCGCGCGGTTGGGCAGCAGCACGAAGGTGAGCGTGAACAGCGCCACGTCGACGGCGAAGCTGACCAGCAGGGTCACCAGGAAGCTGGACGCCCTCGCCGGCCCGCCGGTCACCCCGAGGGCCTCCAGGATGGCGCCGCTGGCGCCGCCGAGGACGCCGGCGGCCACCACCGACACCCCCAGCAGCAGGCCGATGCTGAGCAGCCAGCCGAGGGCCCTGGTGCGCTGCTTGACGAACGTGCCCGCCCGCTCCAGGCCGAACGCACGGCTGAGCCCCCGCTCCAGCGCCACCACCATGCCGGTGCCGCTGTACAGCAGCAGCAGCAGGCCGACGCCGAGGGCGGCGCGGGCGCTGGTCTGGGCGCTCCGGATGCTCTGCTCGACCAGCTCGTGCAGGGGGCCGGGGAGGTTCGCGGCGGCCTGGGCGAGGATCCGGTCGCGGAGCTCGGTGTCGTTGCGCAGCACCAGGCCGAAGATGCCGACGGCGGCGAACAGCAGCGGGAAGATCGAGAAGAAGGCCGAGTAGGCGACGTGCACGGCCGAGACCGACCCCTCGGTCCGCTGGTACCGCCCGTAGCCCCGCGCGGCGACGTCCAGCCAACGGTGGCGTTCCCGCATGCCGGCGACCCACCCGGCCGCCCGCGCCTTCAAGCTGCGAGTCGCTGCCATTCTCCTGTCCGGGGTACGGTGTGCGGTAATGGAGGACCTTCGATTGGTTTGCCCCATCGGTTGAGCCAGGTAACCGGATCGCCTGGTTCGGCAGGGGAACCTACCCCGGAGGGAGCGGGTGAGCGAGCTTCGCGAGCCTGGGCGCAGCCTGGCCCGCTGCGGGGCGACCGACGTCCGGGTGTGGCAGGGCGACATCACCGCGCTGGCGGTCGACGCGATCGTCAACGCGGCCAACAACGAGGGCTGGCTCGGCGCCGGCGTGGCCGGCGCGATCCGGCGCGCGGCCGGGGACGAGGTCGAGCGGGAGGCGGTCGCCAAGGGCCCCTGGCCGGTGGGGGACACGGTGCGGACCGGCCCGGGCCGGCTCGCCGGCCAGGGCGTCAAGGCGATCCTGCACGCCGCGGCGATGGCGCCTGGCCGGCCGGCCAGCGTCGAGGCGGTGGGCAGCGCCACCGCGGCGGCGCTGCGCCTGGCCGCCGCCGAAGGGCTCGGCAGCGTGGCCCTGCCGGCCCTCGGCACCGGCGTCGGCGGGGTCGACCTGGAGGCCGCGGCCGCCGCGATGGCGGCGGCGGTCCGCGAGCACGCCGCCGGCCCGACCAGCGTCCACACGGTGGTGTTCGCCCTCTTCGACCAGGCCGCGGCGACCAGGTTCGGCGGCGCGCTGGAGCGGGAGCTGGGTGCCGACCCATGAGCGCCGAGGTGGAACCGCAGGACGAGCAGGGCGAGCAGGGCGAGCAGGTCGACCGGGCCTACCTCGCCGCGCTGCACGAGACGGCGCTGGGGCTGTCCGAGCAGGGCGGCGCCGGCGGCCTGCTGGAGCGGATCGTCACCTGGGCCGGCCAGGTCGTCGGCACCCCCCACGGCTACATCTGCCTGATCGAGCCCGGCGCGCGCGAGATGGTCCTGCGGGTCGGCATCGGGGCCTACGCCGACCTGGTCGGCCTGCGCATGCTGAAGGGCGAGGGCCTGTCCGGCCGGGTCTGGGAGACCGGCGCCCCGCTGGCCGTCCCCGACTACAGCCGCTGGGAGGGCCGGGTGCAGCGGTTCGCCGACGACGTCTTCCGGGCGGTGCTCGGGGTGCCGCTGTCGTCGGGAGGGATGGTCACCGGCGTCATCGGCCTGTCCCGCACCGAGCCCGGCCGGACCTTCGACGACGACGAGGTCGAGCAGGTCAGCCGCTTCGCCGAGCTGGCCTCGGTGGCGCTGGACAACGCGCGCCTGTACGCCGCCACCCAGCAGGAGCTGGCCGAGCGCCGCCGCGCGGAGGTGCAGCTCCGGGCGGCCGAGCGCCGCTTCCGCACCCTGGTCGAGCAGATCCCGGCGATGGTGTACAGCGAGGACCTCCCAGACGAGGACTTCCCAGAAGGCCGCATGTACACCAGCCCACAGATCGAGACGATGTTCGGCTTCAAGCCCGAGGAGGCCAGGGACAAGAGCCTCTGGAAGCGCCGGCTGCACCCTGACGATCGCGAGCGCGTGCTCGTCGAGGACGCCCGGGTCGACGCGACCGGCGAGCCGTTCCGGATCGAGTACCGCATCCTCCACAAGGACGGCCACTCGATCTGGGTGCGCGACGAGGCCGTGCTGGTCCTCGACGACGACGGCACGCCGCTGTTCTGGCAGGGCATCATCGTCGACATCAGCGAGAGCAAGCGGGCGCTGGAGCGCGAGCGTGAGGTGACCCAGCGGCTGCGCGCCCTCGACAAGATGAAGAACACCTTCCTCGACGCGGTCTCCCACGAGCTGCGCACGCCGCTGGCCGCGATCGTCGGCATCGGCATCACCCTGGAGCAGAAGGGCGACAGCCTGGCCACGCAGGACCGCAACGACCTGTACACGCGGCTGGTGGTCAACGCCCGCAAGCTCAACCGGCTGCTCGACGACCTGCTCGACCTGGACCGGCTGACCCACGGGATCGTCACCCCCAAGCGCCGGCCGACCGACGTGGCCGCCCTCGCCAAGCGCATCGCCGAGGACTGGGGGCTGCTGAGCGACCGCCAGCCGCAGGTCGTCGCCGAGCCGGTCACGGTCTCCATCGACCCGGCCAAGGTCGAGCGGATCGTGGAGAACCTGCTGTCCAACGCCGCCAGGCACACGCCGCCGGAGACCCCGGTGTGGGTCAGGGTCGAGCGGTCCCCCAACGGCGACGGGGTGCTGCTGGCGGTCGAGGACGCCGGCGCCGGCATCCCCGAGGAGCTGCGCGACTCGGTGTTCGAGCCGTTCCGCCAGGGCCCCGACGCGCCCCCCTACGCACCGGGGGTCGGCATCGGGCTGACGCTGGTCGCCCGCTTCGCCGAGCTGCACGGCGGGAAGGCCTGGGTGGAGGAGCGGCCGGGTGGCGGCTCCTCGTTCCGGGTGCTCATCCCCGAGGCGCCGCAGGAAGGCTGAAGCTCGCGGTTATACTGCGTGCGGTCCCCAGGTTCGCTCAGCGGGAGGGCAGGGTGGAGCGAGCGCTCGTCCTCAACGCCTCGTACCAGCCGATCTGCGTCGTGCCGGTGCGGCGGGCGGTGGTGCTGGTGCTCAAGGAGAAGGCCGACGTCCTGGTGGAGGGCGGCGGTCTTGTCCGTGGGGCCACGCTGCAACTGACGGCGCCCAGCGTCATCAGGCTCCGGTACTTTGTGAAGGTGCCCTTCCGAGCCCGGGCCGGGCTCTCCCGACGAGCGGTGTTCGTACGCGATGACCACACCTGCCAGTACTGCGGAGCAAGGGCGGAGAACGTCGACCACGTCGTGCCGCGCTCGCGCGGCGGGCTCCACGTCTGGGAGAACGTGGTCGCCGCCTGCCGGCGCTGCAACAGCAGGAAGGAGGACCGCCTCCCCCACGAGGCGGGCTTCCGCCTGCGCCGCGAGCCACGGGCGCCCAAGGAGACGCTGTGGATCGTGATCGCCGTCGGCCGCGTCGAGCCTGGCTGGGCCCCCTTCCTGGGCCTGGAGGTGGACGCCGTCCCCGCCTGAGGCTGCGGTTGCCCGCTCGGGACCGGGTGGCTGCCGCCGGCCAGCGCCTGAGCCCTTGGCTGCTGCCGCTGCTCGCCGGGATGCTCGGGGCGGCGCTGGCGATCACCTTCCTGGCCCGCGAGGACGCCCGCGTCGGCCCCGCCACCGTGCGGCTGTCGGCGCGCCCGGCGATCCAGGGGTCGAGCCGGCTGGCGGTGCCGCCGTTCGGGTCGATGTCGGCCCGCACCCACCTCGGCCCGCTCGAGTTCCGGGCCAGCGTCGACGACGTCGACGTCGGCCGCCTCGGGCAGCTCCTGGACGGCGGCCAGAGCCCGGGCGGCCCCCGCTTCGCCGAGCTGGAGGCGACCCTCGGCCCGCTGGAGCGCCAGGCGCGCCAGGCCGGCCGTGAGTTCGTGGTCCGCATCGCCCTGTTCGGCCTGCTCGGTGGGGTCGCCGGCGTGGTCCTGTTCCCGAGGCGGACCCGGCGGCGGGCGGTCCGCTGCGGCCTCGGCGGGCTGCTGGCCACCGCGGTGCTGCTGGGCCCGGCGCTGGCCACCTACGACGTCGGGGCCTTCCGCGAACCCCGCTACCAGGGCGCCCTGGAGTACGCCCCCGCCCTGATCGGCGACGTCCGCACCGGGCTCGACCGTCTGCGCACCCTGCGCGAGGAGATGACCCTGATCGGGCGCAACCTGGACCGCGCCTACGCCGCCCTGGCGAAGCCCCCGGCCGACCCGGGCAACGGGACCGTGCGGGTGCTGCACGTCTCCGACATGCACCTGAACCCGGCCGGCTTCGACCTGGCCGAACGGCTGGCGACCCAGTTCGAGGTGGCCGCGGTGGTCGACACCGGCGACATGGGCACCTGGGGCCTGCCTCCCGAGCCGCAGATCGCCGCCAACATCCGCCGCTTCGACGTGCCCTACCTGTTCGTGAAGGGCAACCATGACGACGCCGACATGGTGGCGGCCGTCGCCGCCAACGACAACGCCCACGTGCTGGACGGCTCCGGTGTCGAGGTCGCCGGGATCCGCTTCTTCGGGGTCGCCGACCCGACCTTCACCCCCGGCAAGGGCTACCGCGTGGCGGAGTTCGAGAGGCTCAAGGAGGAGGAGAGCGTCGCCGTGGCCGACGCCATCGAGCACCAGGCCCTCCGGCCCAGCGTCCTGCTGGTCCACGACGGGCGGCTGGCCACCTACGCCCGCGGCCACGTCGCCACCGTCCTCGAGGGCCACCTGCACGCCTTCGGCACCGAGGTCGTCAACGGCACCCGGACGCTGCGAACCGGCACGGCCGGCGCCGCGGGCCCGGACAACCTCCGCGCCGCCGACCCGCCGCCCGCTACCGCCGAGATCCTCTACTTCTCCCCGGTGACCAGGCGGCCGCTGGCGGTCGACCGCATCACGGTCGGGCCGCTGGAGTCGTCCTTCTCGGTCGAACGGGTGCTGCTCCCGGAGGGCGAGACGCCGTTCCGGCCCGACCCGGTGCCGGTGCCGCCCGAGCTGCTGCGGACGCCGCCGACCACGACCGGCCAGGTGATCGAGGTCCCCGACGGGACCACCGGAGGCTGAGCGAACCACCGCGTCGGTGGAGTGAAGTGGAGGCCGCCCCCTTCGTCCGGCCTGTCGTGGTCCGTTCCCCCATGTGCCTGTTTTCCCTGCTCAACGGCCTCTCTGCGTGCTCTCTCATGCGTTGACGGTGGGTGGGCGGTGGAGTAAAGTGGCGCCAAGTGGAGGACACAGGAGGGGGAGCGGCGGTGTTCATCGGCACCTACGACCACTCCCTCGATCCCAAGGGGCGCGTGATCCTCCCCCGCAAGTTCCGTGACGAGTTGGGGCAGGACATGGTCTTCACCAAGGGCATCGAGCGCTGCCTGTACGTCTTCCCGCTGGCCGAGTTCGAGGCCTTCGCGACCAAGCTGCGCAGCCTGCCCCTGACCGAGCGCCCCAGCCGCGACTTCGTCCGCGTGTTCGTCGCCGGCGCGAGCCAGGAGAGCGCCGACTCCCAGGGCCGGGTGGTGATCCCCCAGCCGCTGCGCGACTACGCCGGCCTCGCCAAGGACGTCGTCGTGGTCGGCCAGCTCTCCCGGGTGGAGCTCTGGGACAGGGCCGAGTGGGAGCGGTACGTGCCCACCGCCCAGGCCGCCTACTCCAACGAGACCAACGCCGCCCACCTCGCCGACCTGGGGATCTGATGGTGTTGACCGCCGTGCGCCACCACCCGGTCATGGTCGAGCGGGTGGTCGAGCTGCTGCGCCCCCGCCAGGGCGGGGTCTACCTCGACGCCACCCTCGGCCTCGGCGGGCACGCCGAGCGGCTGCTGGCCGCCAGCGGCCCCGACGGCCGGGTGATCGGGATCGACCGCGACCCGGCCGCGCTCGCCCTGGCGCGCGAGCGGCTCGCCGGGGAGGGGGAGCGGCTGCTGGCCGTCGCCGCCTCCTTCGCCGACCTGGCCGAGGTGGCGGCGCGGGCCGGCGCCGACACCGTCGACGGGGTGCTGTACGACCTGGGGGTCTCGTCGCTGCAGCTCGACGAGCCGGCCCGCGGCTTCAGCTACCGGGCCGACGCCCCTCTGGACATGCGCATGGACCCCACCAGCGGGGTCACCGCCGCCGAGGTGCTGAACACCTACCCGCGCGCCGAGCTCGCCCGCATCCTGCGCGAGTACGGCGAGGACCGCCACGCCGGCCGCATCGCCCGCTTCATCGACGAGGCACGCCGCCGCCGTCCCGTGCAGACCACCGGCCAGCTCGTCGAGCTGGTCAAGGCGGCCGTGCCGGCAGCCGCCCGGCGGACCGGTCCCCACCCGGCCCGCCGGGCCTTCCAGGCGCTGCGCATCGAGGTCAACCACGAGCTGGACGCGCTACGGGCCTCGCTGCCGCAGGCCGTCGACCTGCTCGCCCCCGGTGGGCGGCTGGTGGTGCTCTCCTACCACTCCCTCGAGGACCGCATCGTCAAGCGGGCGCTGAACGCCGCCGCCGGCCGCGACGACCAGACGCCCGCCCGCTTCCCGGTCGCCGTGCGACCGCCGGCCCGGGTGGCGGTCCTCACCCGGCGGCCGGAGACCCCCACCGCGGCCGAGGTGGCCGCCAACCCGCGAGCCGAGAGCGCCAAGCTCCGCGCGGCCGAGAAGCTGCCGTCAAGCACCGAAGCCACAGGGGGGCAACCATGAGCAGCGCCGCACGCGCCACCCGGCCCGTCCGCGAGCAGCGAGCGAGCCTGCGTGCCATCATCCCGGTCAGCCGGGTCCCCCGCCTGCCGTTCCTGCTGCTCACCCTCGCCGTGATGGTGGTCGGCGTGCTCGGCCTGGTCGCCCTCAACGTCAGCGTCAACCAGCAGTCGTTCGAGATCAGCAGGCTGCAGCGCGAGAACCGCGCCGCCGAGACCCGCTGGACCGCGATGCAGGCCGAGGTCGACCGGCTCAAGGCGCCCTCGCGCATCGCCAAGGCGGCCAGCGCCGCCCACCTGGTCCCGGCCGGCCGGGCGCGGGTGGTCGCCTGGCCAGGCTCCCGGGTGCGCGGCCGCGGCTCGGCCTCCCCGGGGGCGGCGACTTCCCCCGCCGCTCCCGGGGCTGGCCGCGTCGCCGGTGGTGACGACCAGTCCGGCTGGACGCTCGGCGACCCGTTCCCGCTCAAGCGGTACCTGGCCGAGCCCTGATCCAAGGCCGGCACGGCCGCGGCGACGCACCGGAGGGGGGAAGCGATGCCGCAGGGGAGAGGCACGACCCGCCGGCGGCCGGCATCCGCCTCGCGGAAGGCGAGCCCGCCGCGCCGGCGGCCGCCGGTCAGGTACCGGCGCCGGGTGCGCCGCGGCAGCGCCCGCCGGCGGCTGCTCGCGCTGCTGGTGGTGAGCGTCCTCGCCTTCCTGGCGATCTCCGGCCGGCTGATCGTGCTGCAGGTGCTGGACGCCGGCTCGCTCGACCAGGCGGCCGCCAAGCAGCGGCTGCACGCCATCGAGCTGCCGGCCACCCGCGGCCGCGTCTTCGACCGCGACGGCGACGATCTCGCCCTGTCGGTGCCGGCCAGGATCGTGTACGCCCAGCCCCGCCTGGTCCGCGACCGGGCCGACACCGCCCGCCGGCTCGCCCCCGTGCTGCGCCGCTCGCGGGCCTGGGTCGCGGGCCGGCTCGACTCGCGGACCCCGTGGGTGTACCTCGCCCGCCGCCTGTCGGTCGCGCGGGGCAACCGGGTGGCCGCCCTCAAGCTGCCCGGCATCGGCGTGCTCGCCACCACCGTCCGCAGCTACCCCTCCGGCAAGGTCGCCGCCCAGGTGCTCGGCTTCGTCGGCGACGACGGCAAGGGCCTGGCCGGGGTCGAGCAGCAGTACGACGCCCTGCTGCGGGGCCACCCCGGCCAGGTGCGGCTGGAGCGCGACCCCCACGGCCGCGCCATCCCCCAGGTCCAGCAGGAGCTGGAGCGGGCGGTGCCCGGCACCGACGTGGTGCTCACCATCGACCAGCACCTCCAGTACGTCGCCGAGCAGTCCCTGGCCAGGGCCGTGCGCCAGTACCACGCCAAGGCCGGCTCAGTGCTGGTCATGGACCCGCGCAACGGCGAGGTGCTGGCCATGGCCAACCTGCCCACCTTCGACCCCAACCGGTTCGCGCGCAGCACCGCCGAGGGCCGCAAGAACCGCGCGGTCACCGACGTCTTCGAGCCGGGCTCCACCAACAAGACGCTCACCGCGGCGGCGGCCCTCCAGCACGGCGTCGTCACCCCGCGGACCAGGCTGACCGTGCCGGACGCCCTCGAGCTCTGCCCGGGGGTCAAGACCTTCCGTGACGCCCACGAGCACCCCACCGAGGTGCTGTCGTTCGCCGAGGTGGTCGCGCAGTCCTCCAACGTCGGCACCATCCAGGTGGCCAGGGCGCTCGGGCCGCGGCGGCTGGCAAGGGCCGAGCTGGACTTCGGCTACGGACGGCGCACCGGCATCGACCTGCCCGGGGAGTCGCCCGGCATCGTCCTGCCGGTCAAGGACTGGCGCTGCACCGACCTCGGCGTCAACGCGATCGGCCAGGGCGTGGCCGTCACCGTGCTGCAGATGGCCAGCGTCTACGCCACCGTCGCCAACGGCGGGGTGCTGATGGCGCCGACCCTGCTGCGTGGGACGGTCGACGCGGCCGGGCGCTTCGAGGCCGGCAAGCGCCGACCCGGGCGCAGGGTCCTGTCGGCCGCGACCGCACGCACCCTCAGCCGCATCCTGGAGGGCGTGGTCCAGGAGGGCGGCACCGCCACCCTGGCCGCGCTGGAGGAGTGGCGGGTGGCGGGCAAGACCGGCACCGCCCGCAAGCCGGACCCCAAGCGGCGCGGCTACCTGGCCGGGGCCTACGTGGCCAGCTTCATCGGCTTCGCGCCGGCCGAGCGGCCGGCCGCGGTGGTCGCCGTCGTGCTCGACCAGCCGACGCCGATCTACGGCGGCGTGGTCGCCGCCCCCGTGTTCCGCGAGGTCGCCGGCACCGCCCTGCGCCGCCTGGGAATGCCGCCCAGCTTGCCGCCCAAGGCCGTGCGCTGATGCTAGGCTTTCGCGGGCCGCCTCCCCGGTGACCAGCAAGCAGCGAGTGGCGGTCGCAAGCGGGCGCCGGCGTTCCCGCCGCCGACCGTCCGAGCCGACGACGCGGGCCACGAAGTTCATGACCCTGACGCCCCGGCGCGTCCCGCTCGCACACCTCGCCCCGGCTGTGCGGGGCGAGGTCCGCGGCGACGGCGGGACCGTGGTCACCGACGTCGTCCTCGACACCCGCAAGGTCGCCCACGGCGCGCTGTTCTGTTGCGTGCCGGGCAGCCGGTTCGACGGCCACGACCTGGCCGGCGCCGCCGTGGCGGCCGGCGCCGCCGCCCTGTGCGTGGAGCGGCCGCTGGACCTGGACGCCCCCCAGCTCCTGGTCGGCTCGGTCCGGGCGGTGCTGCCGTGGCTGGCGGACGCCTTCTTCGACCACCCCTCCCGCCGCCTGGACCTGGTCGGCGTGACCGGCACCAACGGCAAGACCACCACCACCTACATGGTGGAGGCGATCCTCCGCGCCGCCGGCCGCGCCGCCGGCCTGCTCGGCACCGTCGAGGTCCGCGTCGGCGAGCAGCGCCGACCGGCCGTCCACACCACCCCGGAAGCGCCCGACCTGCAGCGGCTGCTCGCCGAGATGGCCGACACGGGCGTGCAGGCCGCCGCCATGGAGGTGTCCAGCCACGGGCTCGCCCTCCACCGGGTCGACGCCACCCGCTTCCGCGCCGCCGTCTTCACCAACCTCACCCAGGACCACCTGGACTTCCACGCCGGCCTCGACGACTACTTCCAGGCCAAGCGGCGGCTGTTCACCACACCGTTCACGCCGCTCGGGATCGTCAACCTCGACGACCGCTACGGCCGGCTGCTGGCCGGGACGGCCGAGGTGGCGGTGATCACCACCGGCATCGACACCGAGGCCGACTGGCGCGCGACCGAGGTGGCGGCCTCGCTGGACGGCGCCTCCTTCCGCCTCCGGTCGCCGGCGGGCTCGCGGCCGGTGCGGCTGCGGCTGGCCGGCCACTTCAACGTCGCCAACGCGCTCGGGGCGCTGGCCGCCGCCGACGCCCTCGGCATCGACCTCGACACCGCCGTCGCCGGCCTGGAGGGCCTCGCCGGCGTGCCAGGCCGTTTCGAGCGGGTCGACGCCGGCCAGCCGTTCACCGTGCTGGTCGACTACGCCCACACCCCCGACTCGCTGGAGAACCTGCTCCGCGCGGCCAGGGCGGTCACCGGCGGGCGGGTCATCGTGGTGTTCGGCTGCGGCGGCGACCGCGACCGCGCCAAGCGGTCGCTGATGGGCGAGATCGCCGGCCGCCTCGCCGACGTCGCGGTCGTCACCTCCGACAACCCGCGCTCGGAGCCACCGGAGGCGATCGTCGCCCAGGTCGCGGAGGGCGTCGCCCGCAGCGCACCCGGCGGGGTCCACGTCGAGGTCGACCGGCGCGCCGCCATCCGCGCCGCCCTGGCCATGGCCGAGCCCGGCGACGCCGTGCTGGTCGCCGGCAAGGGCCACGAGCAGGGCCAGGAGCTGGCGGACGGGGTCAAGATCCCCTTCGACGACCGGGTCGTCGCCGCCGAGGAGCTGCGGGGCCTGCCGGGGGGCTCAAGGATAGCCCCCCGGTCGAAAGGGGGAGTAGGGCCGTGATCCCCCTCACGCTCGCCGAGGTCGCCGGGGTGACCGGCGGCAGGCTGCTGGACGCCGACCCGGACGCGGCGGCCACCGGGGTCGCCGTCGACTCGCGCGTGGTCGAGCCCGGCCACCTGTTCGTGGCGCTGCCGGGCGGCCGCACCGACGGCAGCCTGTTCGCCGCGGCCGCCCTCCACGCCGGGGCCGCCGCCACCATCGCCCCGCCGGGCGCGGTCTTTGCCGGCCCCCGCGTCGAGGTGGTCGACTCGCTCGCCGCCCTGGCGGCCGTCGGCGCCGCCGTCCGGGCGCGCTCCGGCGCCCGGGTGGTCGCGGTCACCGGGTCGGCCGGCAAGACCACCACCAAGGACCTGCTCGCGGGCGTGCTCGCCACCCGGCTGCGGGTCGTCGCCAACCCCGCGTCGTTCAACAACGAGATCGGCCTGCCCCTGACCCTCGCCCGGATCGAGCCGGACACCGAGGCCGTGGTCGTGGAGATGGGCGCCCGCGGTCCCGGCCACATCGCCGCCCTTGCCCGGCTGGCCAGGCCCGACGTCGGCGTGGTGCTCAACGTCGGCGAGTCCCACCTCGGCATGTTCGGCTCGCGCGAGGCCATCGCCAAGGCCAAAGGGGAGCTGGTCGAGGAGCTGCCGGCCGACGGCACCGCCGTCCTCAACGCCGACGACCCGCAGGTCGCCGCCATGGCCGACCGGACGGTGGCCGCCGTGCTCCGCTTCGGCCTCGGCCCGGCCGCCGCCGTGCGCGCCGAAGGGGTCGAGCTGGACGGCGAGGGACGCGCCCGGTTCCGGCTCCGCACCCCCGACGGGACCGCCGCGGCCCGGCTGCCGGCGCCAGGCGAGCACCTGGTCACCTGCGCCCTCGCCGCCGCCGCGGCCGCCCACGTCCTCGGCCTCGGCGCGGACGAGGTCGCGGCGGGGCTGGCCGGCGCCAGCCTGTCGCCGATGCGCATGCAGGTGCAGCGGCGCGCCGACGGGCTCACCGTCGTCAACGACGCCTACAACGCCAACCCGTCGTCGGTGGCGGCCGCGCTCAAGACGCTGGCGGCCCTGCGCCGCCCGGGAGGCCGCACCGTCGCCGTGCTCGGCGAGATGGCCGAGCTGGGCGAGGCCGCCGCCGCCGAGCACGACCGCGTCGGCCGGCTGGCCACCCGGCTCGGCATCGACCGCCTGGTCGGGGTCGGCGAGCTGGGCCGGGTGATGGTCAACGCCGCCCGCATGGAAGGCATGTGGCCGGAGGAGGCGCACGCGGCCGCCGACCCCGAGGCCGCCGTCGCGCTGCTCGGCCCGACCCTCGGGCCCGCCGACGTGGTCCTGGTCAAGGCGAGCCGGGTGGTCGGCCTGGAAGTGGTGGCCGAGCGCCTGCTCCGCCCCAGGGGCGGGGAGGGCTAGCGGCGTGGTCGGCATCCTCATCGCGGCCGCCGTGGCTCTCGCCCTGGGCCTGGTCGGGACGCCGCTGGCCATCCGCACCTTCCGCCGCCGCGGCCTCGGGCAGCTCATCCAGATCGACCTGCCCGATGCCCACCAGACCAAGCGCGGCACCCCCACGCTCGGCGGGACGGTGATCATCCTCGGCGCGGTCGCCGGCTACCTGCTCGTCCACCTGCTCAGCCGCGGTCGGGTGCCGTTCACGC
>Ga0209860_1000050_pt1 | contig 12557 bp, 13 predicted proteins | sample GWRWS2_40_50_FD_187243 | JGI IMG/M metagenome (GOLD analysis project Ga0209860, IMG submission 187243) | Riverbed sediment microbial communities from areas with vegetation nearby in Columbia River, Washington, USA - GW-RW S2_40_50 (SPAdes)... | ecosystem: Environmental > Aquatic > Freshwater >... | reverse complement strand
ATATGGTTTTTGAAGTGTTATACAAACATGATGTTACCTCAAAAGCTAAACAGTGGCTAAATTCTAGAAATTAGTTCGTTTGTTTTGTTTCAGACCTTAAATCAAGAGGCATATACTCACAACCTTGAGGCCCACAATATTTTCCAACATAGACTGCTTGTGGTCTATACAATGCAGGCTTTGGTGCAGCTTCTGCAAATTTTTCTTCGATTATATGTGCTGCCCATCCCGCAACCCTTGATATTGCAAAAATTGGCGTATTAAGATCCATTGGAATCTTTAGCATATAATATACTGAAGCGCTATAGAGGTCAACGTTTGGATAAATGTCTACGCCTTTTCTTTTTTTCATCTCCTCAACTGTTATCTGTTCTACTTTTTGTGTAATGTTAAACCAAGGTTCATTAGTTTTTTCAGCTAGTTTTTTTGATAATTCTTTTAGAACAAGTGCTCTTGGGTCATAGGTTTTGTATACTGCATGTCCCATCCCCATTATTCTTTCTCCTTTGTCCATTTTCTCTTTAATCCAAGATTCCACTCTGTCTTCTGTTTTAATATCAAGCAACATTCTCATTACCTCATAATTTGCACCTCCATGAAGCTCTCCACTAAGGGCACCTATTGCAGCACTTACTGCTGAATACATATGAGCTCGTGTTGATGCAACTTGCCTTGCAGCAAATGTTGATGCATTAAATGTATGATCTGCATGTAAAATCAAACAAATATCAAAAATTTTTTCTATTTCCGCATCTGGTACTTCATCATTTAACATGTAAAGGAAATTAGCTGCATGACTAAGGTTAGGATTAGGATCTACTATCGCTTTTCCATTTCTAACCCTCTGCCAACTAGCTACGATCGTTGGAAGCTTAGCAATAAGACTAGCGGCTCTTTCATAACTTGATTCTTTATCTGAAAACTCTTCATCATAATAACCTGCGAGTGCAGCTACAAACGCCTGTAACATATCCATCGGATCTGCATCCTTTCGCCAATTCCCCATGTTAATCTGCATTTGTTTTGGAATCAATCGAGCCCCCTTTAATTTAGAAACAAAATCCTCGTATTCATATTTGGAAGGAAGATCATCATGAAGTAAAAGATAACAAACCTCCTCAAAATTGGATTTTTTTGTAAGGTCTAAAATGTCATAGCCACGATAAATCAGTTTTCCTCTTTCCCCATCAATGTTGGAAATTCGTGTATCTGCTACAGGAATGTCTCGTAGACCAATATTTTTGGTATCCATATAATTAATTCCTAAAAAGTCTTTTTAACTCTTTAACCTCATTTGTCTCTGGAATCATCACTCTTGTTTTTTTCAATTTAGTAATTAGTCTAATCTGTCAACTCTTTGTCATATAGAGTAATTTTTAATTAATAATTAATGTCCGAAGTTGAGCGTGAATATATCAAGAGTGTAGATGATACAATCCTTAAGGCATCAGGAAAAACACTCAAAAAACTACAGGAATTAGACATTCAAACCCAACTTCATTCAAATACGTTTTATGATGCATTTGCAACCCACAAAGAACATAAAAAAGAAAACGTTCCTTCTGCCACACACACACCTTGTAAAAATAAATAAAACGAAATTTCTTGGTTTAAATGAGGGCCAGTAAATGATTCGACCGTATGGTATCTAAAAAACCTAAAGTAAAAGCACAACGAACTAAAGTTGTTTGCTTATCTCATAAAGAAGATGCCGATGGAATAAGCTCTGCGGCATTAATCAGGGAGGCTTTTGGGGGTGATACCATTCTTGAAGACTATCCAGGTTTGATGGATGCCTTAGAGAAGATAAAAAATGATGAAAAAATAAAACAACTGTTTATTTGTGATCTTGGTTTAAGTAATAAAAACCAGGATGAATTTGTACAAGTTCTAAGCGAACTGAGAAAAAACAAAGTTTCAATTACATATATTGATCATCATGACTTGGATGCCAAAATTATAAAACAACTTGAAAAACTTAAAGTGAAACTAATTCATGACATTAACGAATGTACAACCGTTCAAGTTTATAATGCATATAAATCAAAATTATCCGAGCATGCATCATTTGTTGCAGCATGTGCTGCTATTACAGATTACATGGAAGATAGGCCACTAGGTGCCAAACTTTTACAAATTTACGACAGACAATTTGCTTTAATTAATGCCACAGTTCTGACGTTTAACATCGTAGGACATCAAAAGGATCCTGATTATCTCTTATATCTTGTCGAAGAGATATCTGAATCAAAATACCCCCATGAAATTCCAAACACCTTTGAATTTGCTCAAATTCAAGTCGAAAAGCTTGCTTCTATGGTAGGTAAAGTAAAAAAATCAATGAAAATGATGAAAAATTTAGCTTACATGGAGGTTCTAGATGCTGGGGCTAGTGGTGCAGTAAATTTTGTATTGGGTCTTTCGGGAAAAGATGTTGGCGTAGCCTACAAAGAACGTGTTGACCATGGGATATACGCCGTCTCAGTAAGAGGCTCAAAAGCATGTAAGATTCATCTTGGGCGCATTGTTAATCCACTAGCCACTAAACTTGGGGGATCTGGAGGAGGCCATGACCGAGCATGTGGTGCTGTTATTCCAAAGCCCAAGATCAAACAATTTCTAAAAGAGTTTAATGCAAAAATTTCATAATATCAAACTTGCAATTTAGGCACATTATTATTAAACCCAAATTAGATTTGTAAAATATGGTAAAACTTCAGTGTAAAGACTATGGTTTTGAGTGTAATTTTTCCGTTGAAGGAAATGACATATCTAAAATAATTACTGATTTTGGTAAACATACTGAAGAAGAACACGGTATTGAATACTCTAAAGAAAGTATAATGCAGTTTATACTGAGAAAAAGCTAATGATTTAGAATCCGTCACTTGATTTAATTACAGAATCAATAAATCTGATTTCCATGTGGTGTGTATAAAATGACAAGCTACGCTATGATTGGAATAATTATTGCAGGTATTGTATCTTCAATTGTTTTTGGAACTTACATGTATGCAGAATATCAACCAAATTTTATCACAGTACAAGCAGGTCAACCGGTTCAAGTTGGTCCAGTAGTGTACACTGTTGAGCATATTGGGGAACATAAAGGAGATGATGACATTAAACCCGAAAATATTTTTTTTCAAATTAAAATAAGTGCTGAAAATGTTGGTTCTGAAACTACACTCCTAAGTGGTGGACAATTTTATCTTCTAGATGAAAGTGATAAAAAACACAGCGCAGTTTATGGAAAATTTAGTGAAGAAGATCTTTACAATGATAATCTTAAACCAAATGTTCCAATTACACGAACTACCCAATTTGATATCTCATATGATGAAAAATTGAGATATAGAATTGGTATATTGCCAAGCAAAGAACAATCCTCAAACGACATTGGAATAATTTGTGTTCAAAACTGCTAATTCGCAGCTAATTGATTCCTACTATCATATCTATTTCAACAGTAGCCCCCAATGGGAGGCTAGCTACCCCAACTGCAATTCTTGAATGTTGGCCTCTTTGACCAAATATTTCAAATAACAAATTGGATGCTGCATTGATCACTTTAGGCTGATCTGTAAAATCTGGAGAAGAATTTACAAACCCTGATACTCTTATAATTTTTGAAATCCTATCAAGACTTCCAAGTTCTGATTTTAGTTGGGCTAGTGCGTTGATGATACATAATTTTGCTGCCATTTGTGCTTGTTCTAAAGATTGTTCTGCTGGGACCTTTCCTTTGTATGCTACTTTTCCATCTTCTATTGGAATTTGACCAGAAACATACACCGTTTGATCTGAAATAACAACTGGAATGTATGCTCCTACAGGTTTAGGAGGAGTAGGAAGTGTAATGTTTAGTGATTTGAGTTTTTCATCAATCATAAAACTATATCATGATTGTCTAGTTTTTAGTTTTGTCTATCTGGGATTAATCTTAATGTAGACTTTTTCACCCTTTTGGGGATTATTTTGTAAAACCATTCTAGTCTTGTATCCCTGTTTATGCAAATATCCATCCAGGATTGATGCCCAAGGTAATGAATGACCACTATTAATTTTGGATTCTATTGTTATGTTTTTACTGTTGGGATTAAAATTAGCATGACCTGAACATGTAATCTGTAATGCAGAATCTATCAATTCAATTATGTCTTCTAAACTTTTAGATTTTATATTGATTCCATTTTTTTCAAGGAGCATAAGCAAATCTATCTCATTATTTTTTGAAATCAATACTGAACTTAGAATATGTCCAAGACCATTATTTTCAATCAAGTTAATTACGCGGTAAACTTCTTGAGCATCATTTTTAGTCATATCAGCAATACTTTCAGTTTTTAATGCATGTTTCCATACATGCATAAACATAGAAGATTGATTATTGCCCAATACCTCAGTTGAAGAAAATAACGCACCTTTACCATTCTCGCTATCAATAATTAGTAATTCAGTCTTATCAAACACAAAACAATTCTGACCAATGTCCGCAATTCTTATTTTTGCGCCATCTGGGATTATGCGAAAAGCTTCTGAACCAATCTGTGAAGGGGCAGTAATAATTTTAACATCAAGCTCTCGTCTAAGTACTCCTATGATCTGTTCTTTGCATTCAGCTAGTAGATTTAATCCCCATGGGTCTGCCATAATGTGGATTGATGTTTTTGAGCCTTCAATCATTTGCCGAATCTGCTTTAAAACATTATTTGCGTTTAAGTGAAAGTATCTTTTCTCCTCAGAACCTAGAGACTTTTTAGTATCCTCACTAACTTTCTTCAGATTAGTTACAAGAGAATTCATGGCATTTACTTTGTCTATTTGCTCATGAATAATTTCATCAAAAGCATCTTCTGGTGCAATAGCTGTACACATGATTGGTTTACTTTTGGAAATGATTGCAAGTTTCTTTTTTTCAAGTTTTAGTAAAACTGGATAAACCTTAGTCCGTGGGAGCTCAGCATAATATGCAACTTCACTTGCGGAAATCGTTCCTTTTGTAATCATAGTAACATAAGCACGCGCTTCATAACTGCTTAACCCAAATTCCTCAAGACTAACAGTAATACTATGTTCCTTTCCCATAGTCTGTAATGATTGATACTTAGGTAAGACGAAGAGCTAAATTCCTTTATACAATTACTCAAAAAAGTTCAAAATTGTATCTTCAGATTGATGTCACTGTGGTTAAAACCTAAACCGTGACAAGGTGCTCAAATAGAAATATCATAAATTACTCTAGAAGGATGGCTACCAAGTCGGCTAATTTCGACGCCTCCCGCAAATTGATATTTTAAGGCTAATAATGCCTCGTTTGCATTTCGATTGGCGGCTTGAAGCATCCTCATTTTAGATTAAGCAAAATTGATTGTAGGCTCTAAATTAAGCACGTAGCGAACTAATCAAGATTTGGTTACAGCAAACCTTGATAAAAATAAAATGACCAAATTAAATTCATGGAACATTAAAAAAGATCTAAAGAAAATACGAACATTCTCCTACATAATAGAGAAAAAACTTGGTCAACTTGATAAAAAAGAGGAATCCAAGATTGAAAAGTTTTCATTTGAACAACTACAGGATTTAAGTCAACTCGTTCATGCGGCTGATTATATTTTAACAAAATATGAAGACAATAAGGAAGTTTATTCTCTGTTAAAGGATTTTGTGGATATGATTAATAATTCTACGGCGTCTATGGACATTTTAAATGACCAAATTAGCGAATTAGTAGTATCCGCAGAAAGTGCAATTTCTAGAATTAAAAGCATTCAAGGTGAGGTGTCTGAGGACTACTCCTTAGTATCTACAAATAAGATGAGTTCAAAAAATGAATCTGAAATCATGCCTAAAACAAGTACAAATAATTTAACCAAATCTGCTACACCAGTTTACACCTAAGAATACCTAAGCAAATCTAAAGTGAAAGTCGATTAGATAATTTGAGTTTAGCACCACAGGAACTAGAGAACAGCGCAAGCAGATATGCTTCTGAGGCAATCAAATGTGATTCTCAGGGAGCTAGAGGAATGGCAATTGCAAATTACCAAAAAGCCATAGATTCTTTAGTCAAATTAATGCAACTTTATCCAACCAACAAACTCAACAAAATTTACACCGAAAGAATGAGTTCTTATCAAAAAAGAATCGTAGCATTACAAGCAACTCACGGTGTTCGTGTAGAGCCTGTAGTTGATCCTAATGCTAGTCCTGAAGAACGTAAAGAATCCATGAGAAGGCATGAACAAGAACAAGATGATGGTAAATTTGAAGAATTAGTAATGAAAGAAAAACCTAACATTAGCTGGAAAGAAGTTATCGGACTAGATGATGCTAAAGGTGCATTACGTGAATCTATTGTATATCCCACAAAAAGACCAGATCTTTTCCCATTAGGTTGGCCAAGAGGTTTACTTTTGTATGGTCCACCAGGATGTGGCAAAACAATTTTGGCTGCTGCTACTGCAAGTGAAATAGACGGTTATTTTGTAAACGTGGATGCTGCATCTATGATGAGCAAATGGCTTGGTGAAGCAGAACAAAATGTTGCAAAGCTATTCAAAATGGCACACAGTCTTAATGAAAGAGAAGGAAAACCTGTAATTTTATTTATTGATGAAGTTGATTCCCTTTTAGGTACTAGAAACAGCGAAGTTGGTGGCGAAATTAGAACCAAAAATCAATTCCTCTCTGAGATGGATGGCGTAAATGGAAAAGGAAAAGATGTTAAATTGTATGTAATTGGTGCAACTAACAAACCATGGAGTCTTGATTGGCCATTTTTACGAAGATTCCAAAAGAGAATCTACGTGTCACTACCTACTTTAGAAGCAAGAGAGAATTTATTTAATTTGTATACTGCGCCACTCAAAAAAGATATCCGAGTAAAAACAAACGAACTTGCAAAACTTTTTGAGGGATATAGTGCAAGTGACATTAAAGACGTATGCCAAGCAGGTCAACTCAAAGTAGTTCATGAATTATTTGACTCCCCAGAGTATAGGGAACCAGTTGAAGGAAGAGCTCCACTTCAACCAAAAAGTCTTACAATGGCAGATTTTAGACTGATAAAAACTCAAAGAACTCCTAGCGTTTCAATGGAAATGATCCGTGCTTATTACAAATGGAGCGAAGAGTTCAAGGCTCTATAATCTCGGATAAAATACTATCAAAATTTTCCTGCGATCACACTTCACAAAACTTAAATTTCTAATCTAGATGACTTGTCGAGGGTCACTATTAACACCAAAAAAGCCAAACACGTAAACAAGTTTGGAAAACTGATCCTTTCTGATGGCACAGTTCTTAATGGAATGGGGTTTGGTTATTCTACTAGAGTTTTTGGCGAACTAGTTTTCAATACGGGAATGGTTGGTTATACTGAGACTCTCACTGATCCCTCCTATAGTGGTCAAATTCTTACCTTGACATACCCTCTTATTGGAAATTATGGAGTTCCTGATCCTTCCTTAAAGGACAATGACGGCATATCAAAATTCTTTGAATCTGACAGAATTCAGGCTCGAGGCTTGGTTGTCCATGATCTTTCAATGGTGGCTAGTCACTGGAGTATGGTGATGACTCTGGATGAATGGTTGAATAAAGAAAATATTCCTGGAATATCTGGAATTGATACTAGGGAGTTAACAAAAAAACTGAGAAACAGCGGTGTTATGATGGCCGCACTTGTGGTCTCTTCTAAGGAAATTGATGAGGAAGAGATAAAAAAACAACTATCATCTACGCAAGGTTATGCCTCTGAAACATTCATGGATGTGGTATCAACAAAAGAAGACCAAGTATTTGGAAAAGAAAAACAAACTGTAGTTGTAATTGATACAGGTGTAAAAAATGCAATTATACGAAATTTACGAAATATTGGTTATAAAGTAATTAAAGTTCCTTGGAATGTATCTATTGAAAAAATTCTATCCTACAAACCAAAGGGTGTTGTTATTAGCAATGGCCCAGGAGATCCTCAAAAATGTCAAGATACTATAGATACTGCAAAATCACTTATTGAAAAAAATATTCCGACATTAGGCATATGTCTTGGTGCACAAATTCTAGGACTTGCAGGCAATGCCGACACATACAAACTAAAGTATGGGCATCGTGGACAAAACAAACCCTGTATCAATTTAGAAGATGATCATGTTTATGTCACAAGTCAAAATCATGGTTACTGCATCAATCCAGATACTCTTAAGGATTCTGATTTTGATTTGTGGTTTACTAATGCAGATGACAAAACTGTTGAAGGAATAATACATAAAAAACAAAGATGCATTGCAGTTCAATTTCATCCTGAAGCATCACCGGGGCCTTATGATTGTAAATTCGTTTTTGAAAAGCTGAAAACCTTAATGGAGGAGGAAAAACCTGCCAAAAAATGAATCGTTAAAAAAGATTCTAGTTTTAGGTAGTGGGGCAATTAAAATCGGAGAAGCCGGCGAAAGTCGTTAAAACGACCGTCAATTTGACTACTCCGGAAGCCAATGCCTCAAAGCAATTCGCGAAGATGGACTGAAAAGTATTCTAATCAATCCAAACATCGCAACAATTCAAACCGACACTAGATTCGCCGATAAAGTGTACTTGTTACCAGTTAATCCAAAATATGTAGAATCAATTATCGAGTCTGAAAGACCTGATGGTGTGATGCTGGGATTTGGTGGCCAGACTGCATTGAACTGTGGTGTAAGACTGGACGAACTTGGAGTATTTACAAAATATGGAACCAAGGTACTTGGAACTCAAATTTCTGGTATAATGGCTACAGAGGATAGACAGAAGTTTAAGGATTCGATGAAACAATGTGACGTTCCCGTGCTCAAGAGTTATACGGTTCGTACCTTCAATGAAGCAAAAAAAGCAGCAAAGGATCTTGGGTATCCAGTAATTGTGAGAGTGGCATACACTTTAGGAGGTAAAGGCGGTGGAGTTGCACACAACGAGATAGAACTCCACGAAATTGTAGACAGAGGACTTACTGCTAGCATGGTTGGCCAAATTCTCATAGAAGAGTATGTGGGAAACTGGAAGCAGATTGAATATGAAGTAATGCTGGACTATGGAGGAAATAACGTAATTGTCTGTAATATGGAAAATGTTCTTTCCATGAGAGTTCATACAGGTGATAATATAGTTGTGGCACCTTCTCAAACAATTGATAATCGTGAATATCATCTTTTAAGATCTGCTGGCTTGCGTGCAACAAAACATGTTGGGATTGTAGGTGAATGCAACATACAATTTGCCCTTGATACAGAGTCAGACAAATATGCCGCGATTGAAATAAATCCTAGGTTATCACGTTCCTCAGCTCTTGCAAGTAAAGCAACTGGTTATCCTCTTGCTTACATGTCTGCAAAAATTGGACTTGGGTATTCACTATCTGAGCTTGTTAACACTATCACAAAAGCTACTACGGCATGTTTTGAGCCATCTCTTGATTATATCGTTTGTAAACATCCACGTTGGGATTTTGAAAAATTTGAACTTGCTAATCGTACTCTTGGGCCAACAATGAAGTCTGTAGGCGAAGTCATGGCAATTGGAAGAACGTTTGAAGAGGCACTTCAAAAGTCTATTAGAATGTTAGATATTGGAAATGATGGGTTAGTTCTAAATCGTCTTAATGGTAAGACCTATGACGAAGAAGACATTGAGAATCATCTTCTAAAACCAGATGATTTTATTTTGTACTATGTTGCTGCAGCACTAAAAAAAGGAATTTCTGTAGAAAAAATTTACAAACTTTCTGCAATAGATCCTTGGTTTATAGAAAAAATAAAAAACATTGTTGACACAGAAAAAAAATTACAGGAATCACAATTAGAATCTCGATTATTACATGACGCAAAGAAGCTAGGTTTTTCAGACAAGCAAATCGGCCGCGCAGTACAAAAAGAGGAATCAGAAATTCGACAAATGAGGAAAAGTCATGGAATAGTACCCGTCGTAAAACAAATTGATACTTTAGCAGCTGAATGGCCTGCCAAAACAAACTATCTCTATCTTACTTATGGTGGTAACAAACATGATTTAGAAATAGCCGAAAATGATAGAGGAATTATAGTTTTAGGGGCAGGGCCATATCGAATAGGAAGTAGTGTAGAGTTTGATTGGGGTACAGTCAACATGGTATGGGGATTACAAGAAAATGGAGAAAAAAATGTAGTCGTAGTTAATTGTAATCCTGAGACCGTATCTACAGACTATGACATTTGTCAAAGACTCTATTTTGAAGAGCTTACACTTGAACGAATTCTCGATATACATGAATTTGAACAAGCAAAGGGTGTAGTTACTTCAGTTGGTGGTCAAATTGCAAACAATCTTACCCCAAAAATATTGAAACATGGAATTCAACTTTTGGGAACAAGTGCAACCGATGTAGATAGAGCTGAAAATCGTTCAAAGTTTAGCCAAGTACTTGATAATCTTCACATTAAACAACCAAAATGGCAAGCATTTTCCAACATTACTGAAGCAAAAAACTTTGCAATTGAAGTAGGTTATCCTGTAATAGTAAGACCTTCGTACGTTTTGAGCGGTGCTGCAATGAAAGTAGTCTGGTCCCAAGAAGAACTTAAAAAATATGTTAACGAAGCAACCACAGTATCACCAGATCATCCAGTTGTTATTTCAAAATTTATGCTTAATTCACTTGAAGTCGATGTAGATGGTGTCTCTGATGGACAAAATATTGTTGTTGGTGCACTAGTTGAACATATCGAAAGTGCTGGAGTCCATTCTGGTGATGCAATGATGTGCATTCCCCCATGGCGATTAAATAATAAAATCATAGAAACAATTACCGATTATACTGAGAAGATTGCAAGATCATTTCACATTAAAGGTCCTTTCAATTTACAATTTTTAATTAATGCAGGTCAAGTCTATGTGATAGAATTGAATATCAGGGCATCTCGCTCAATGCCATTTGTTTCTAAATTAGTGAGAATAAATCTAATTAATCTCGCATCTAGAGCAGTACTTGGTCAATCTCTTCCAGAAATACCAAAGGATCATTGGACCAAAATAAATAATTATGGAATTAAAGTCCCACAATTTTCATTTATGCAACTTGAAGGTGCAGACATTGTTTTGGGTGTGGAAATGCAATCTACAGGTGAAGCTGCTTGTTTTGGTGAGAGCTTTTATGATGCTTTGTCAAAAGCTCTAATTTCTGTAGGGTATAATTTACCTGAAGAAGGAACTGCACTAATAACAATTGGAGGTGAAGAAAATAAAGAAAAGCTTCTTCAAACTGCTGCATCCCTTAAAGATCTTGGTTATAAAATAATGGCAACAGAACACACGGCTGAATTCTTATCAGAAAAGATTGGCGACGTGGGCATAGTTTACAAAATAAGTGAACCTCAAAGAAAACCCAACATCGCAGATTTATTATTTGAGCGAAAAATTGATTTCATTATTAATATTCCAAGTACATCTACTTTGGAAAAATATGTAGGAATGCTTTATGATGAATATCAGATTAGAAGAAAATCATTAGAATTAGGAATCCCAGTCCTTACTACTCCAGAAATTGCCGAATCGTTTGTAAAAACACTTGAATGGTTACAAGAAAATGAACCTACAAAACATCCCCTAGAGCATTACAAATCATTTAGCTAGAGAATTTGATTAATTATTGATTCGTCCCCTATTATGGTGCCATCTAATGTTACAATCCTTGCTGAAGAAAATATTTTTATCCTTTCTAAAATTGGAGAAATAGATTTTTTGTAATACTTTTTATGAGTTGCATAGAAATATTTGTTAAAAGAAGGAACAACTATAATTTCTAATTCTCCTGAAGTTGATGGAAATATATTCTGTTTTTCAGTTTTTATTGATATCCACACTCTTTGTCCATTAAGAACAGAATCTTCTTGAAAAAATACAGGGTGTACATGCCCCATAATGATTTTATCAACATGCGAGAAATTCTCTGTAGGCATAGTGTGACCATGAGTTAAAAGAATATTTTCAACAACTACTCCTGCCGAACTTATAAGTGACACTTCTTCTGGAACAAGTTTTTGAATATTTGCATCATGATTTCCAGGTATTAAAATTATGTCAGCCTTATCATTTATTTTTTTAAAAAATTTTGGTACATCTTCCCATTCAGATTTTGTAATAGATTTTATACTTGATTTTATATCCCCCAAAAGAATTAAAGTCTCAGCCTTTACGGAATCAATAATGTCTTCAATCGTACTAATTGTTTCTTGTGTGGTAGTATTTTTTCCAATAAAAATTTTGTTTGTTACTAGATTACTTTCAAATCCAATGTGTAGATCTGATACAACAAGACTTCGCTTCTTTCCTTCTAAAATTAATGCAGGTTGAGAAGGAACAATTTTTGTTTCTACCATCATAAATATACCCTACCTTTTGAATTAAATCCTTGTGAAAAAAAGTCCTCAAAATCTTGATGCAGTAGTATCAGGAAAAGGTGTAAAGCTACACCACTTTGAACCAAGTAACCGTAAGGTTTGGACAGTTGTTGGAAAAGAAAATGAGCACTGGCTTGACCC
>Ga0209860_1000047_pt1 | contig 12570 bp, 16 predicted proteins | sample GWRWS2_40_50_FD_187243 | JGI IMG/M metagenome (GOLD analysis project Ga0209860, IMG submission 187243) | Riverbed sediment microbial communities from areas with vegetation nearby in Columbia River, Washington, USA - GW-RW S2_40_50 (SPAdes)... | ecosystem: Environmental > Aquatic > Freshwater >... | reverse complement strand
CGCACCCGACATCGTGGGAACAGGACAGGCCAACCCTATCGGAACGATCCTCTCTGTCGCCCTGCTCATGCGTTACTCCCTGAAGCAGGAGGAAGCCGCGACCGCCATCGAGACGGCGGTCGAGCGGGTGCTGGCCCAGGGGTATCGGACCGCCGACGTCGAGCAACCGGGGACTCAAGTTGTCGGCACCCGACAGATGGGAGATCTGATCGCTCAAGCGGTGCACACGGCCTAATCCAGAGAATAGCGGTCAGCCGTCCGGGACCGGACCGGAGACTGGATTTTTGAGCTTGGGGTCTCCGGTCTCCCGTCTCCGGTCCCCGGTCTGATGTGTCTCACGGTTGACTGGGGACTGCTGGCTGCTGACGGCTCTCACCGCGGAGGGAGCGCCATGAAGTCCTACCGGGAAGAGCTCTGGTTCGAGACCGAGACCCGACGGGCGTATATCAACATCACCCCCCAGGTAGCCGCCGCCGTGAAAAAGAGCGGCATCCGCGAGGGATTCTGCCTGGTGAACGCCATGCACATCACCGCGAGCGTCTACATCAATGATGATGAATCAGGCCTCATCCAGGACTACGACGACTTTCTCGAGCGACTCGCCCCTCACGAACCGGTGGCCCAGTACCGTCACAACCGGACCGGCGAGGACAATGGCGACGCCCACCTGAAACGGCAGATCATGGGCCGCGAGGTGGTGGCGGCGGTGACCGACGGGAAGCTAGACTTTGGGCCCTGGGAGCAGGTCTTCTACGGTGAGTTCGATGGCCGGCGGCGGAAGCGGGTCCTGATCAAGATCATCGGCGAATAACCCTGTCCGGGGGGTTGCCTGTTGCGCCCGACGATACCGGCGTCTACACTAGACTCCAAATTCTCCCCCAGGGTCCGCGATTCGATTCATCGGAGGGGAGGCACAGTGCCGGATAAAGCCCCAGGCGAAGAAAAGGAACCGAGCTTTCGCGTCACGGACCGGCGGCGGGTGGCTGACGAGGGCCCTCGAGAGACCGCCCACGCAGACGAGACGCACTCAGAGACGAAGGCGGATCCTCAGCCCTCCGAGGCTGAAGGCTCGCCCCCGGAAGACCTCGCCCTCCCGGACCTGGTCCGCCTCTTCGTCGCAGAGCTGCAAATGCGGGCGTTGATAGATATGGGGCTCATCCCCCACCCGGCCACGCGTCTCGTTGCAAAAGACTTGCCCCAAGCCCGGCTGGCCATCAACTGCGTGGCGGCCCTGATCGAACACCTCGGCCCCTTGGCACCGCCGGCAGAGCGCGATGCCCTCCAGCAAATGGTCACTGAGCTCCGATTGCACTTTGTCCGGCAAAGTGTCGTGTAGCCCACCGGCGGAAACCCGAATCCTCGCGACCGAGCCCAAGGGGTTTATCGAAGGAAGAGGGGCGATGCCCGTCAGGGATGGGCCTGAAAGGTCACCAGCCGCCAGTAGGACTCGGCCGACGACTTGGTGTGTTGGCTATTGATCTGAAATCGGATTCCGGTGACCTTGTCGGGGTCACCGCCAAAGAGATTCTTGTAGTCCTCGACGACATTTCTCGTCTCGGTTATCCACTTTCCCTGCTCCCACTTCCCGGACCGGACCACCACCGCCTTGATGCGCAGCGAGGGATACAGCGGTAGAGAGGGGGACTGTGCTACGGTTCCGGCTGGCGCCGTGCTGTCCCAGACATAGGCGATGACGTCGGTCCGCAAAAAATCGGGGGAAAACATCACGAAGAGCTGAGCGGCCTGGTCGTCCGTGCTGCTGTTGCGCAGATCACCCCGCCTCGGCAGCTCGGTGACCTTCCACTCCCACACAACGAGGGGGGTCCGTCTCACGTCGATGTCGACCTCTTTCTGAATGGCGAAGGAGGCGGAATGGCTCCGAAGCCTGAGGGCGCGGCGGCCGCCATCCTTGACGACGGCCAGGTCTGCTGTCCCCTCCTTTGTCGAGAGCTTCCATCCCGGGGGGACGCCCTCTTTTTCGCTCTCCATGCTGAAATCAACAACGAGCAGCTTTGGGGGCTCGGGCGCCCCTCCGGAAATGAGACAGAGGCCCAGGATCATTACGAATCCGGTGGACCAGCCTACATTTCGTGATACGCCGCGAAGACGTTGCCTCATGGCTCCCCGGGCAATCTGCTGTGATAAGAAGAGATAGAGCCAATGTCATGTGGTTGCAAATTGCATGCCGGGGCCTCAGCCCCCATTTCTCCATCTGACAGCCGGAGAGTCCCGCACCCGGAGGGCTTTCATTGGCGGAGGGGTGAGCGTCGGAAGGCAGGCGTGCTACGGACGGGGGTTCAAAGGGTGAATGATGGAGGGAGGACGTCTCATGGGGCGGCCTTGAAGGTCACAGATCTCCAGAAGGACTCCGCCTGCGATTTGGTGTGCTGGCTATTGATCTGAATCCGAACCCCCACCACCTTCTCGGCCTCTTCGCCAAAGAGTCGCTTGTAGTCCTCGACGACATTTCTCGTCTCGGTTATCCACGCCCCTTTGTTCGTCTCTCCGGATCGGACCACCACCGCTTTCACGCTTCGAAGCGCCGGGGAGGGGGCGTCGGCCATGGTCCCCGCAGGGGCGGTGCTGTCCCAGATATAGGTAATGAACCGTCGCCAGGAGAAGGCAAGGACGAGTTGGGCAGCCTGGTCGTCGGTGGAACTCGCAAAGAAATTCCCCCCCTTCGGCAGCTCAGCAACCTTCCACTGCCACGCGAGAATGGGCGTCTGCCTGAGGTCAATGTCAACCGCCTTCTGAATCGCAAAAGAGGAGGACGCACTCCGGAGCCGGAGCACCTGGCCGACGGCGTCACTGACGAGGCCCAAATCCGCTTTTCCCTCATGCTCGGACAGCTCCCAACCCTGGGGAACCTTGTCCTTTTCCCGGCTGAAGTCCACGACGATTACTTCCTGGGCCCCGAGCCCCCATCCGGGGACGAGGCAGAGGGCCAGACCCAACATCCCCGCGGCCAACGCTGCACCCATGCCCCATCGCTTCGCGCCGTCTCGCATAGGCATCCCACGCTCCCTTCATCGTCTCAGACGTAAATGACGCCGGATTGTTGCAGACTATGTACATCCGGTCAATAGGAAATCTCATAAGCAGGCCCTGTTCCCTCAGGGCTCGACTTTCACGCCCCTCCAGAAGGCGACATAGCCTGCGATGTGCTTGGCGGCATCCTTGGCAGTGGGGTAATAGCAGCGATCACTTTCGGCCAGGAGGACTCCACTCCAGATGGCTTTGGGCATCGCTTCCTCGCGGCACGCCCCTTGCACCTCGGCGGATCATCACGTTGGAGGGGGAGCATGCACAGAAATCACGTCGCGACGGCTTCAGTTGCTCTGGTGCTCCTGTTCTTGGCTCTCGGATGTGGTGAAGGCCAAAATCCCGTTCAGCAATACGGGAAAGAAGTCATCGATGCGAAGGGGCGCGTTGAAAGGGTGCGGGCTCAGGCAGACATGAAGGCCCTTGAAACAGCGATCCAGCAGTATTACGTAGAAAATGGCCGCTTTCCGGCAAGCTTGACCGAACTGCCCCTCGTCCAGAACCAAAGAATCGACGTCAGCCTGTACGCCTATGACCCTGGGACGGGGAATATTCAGCTCCGATAAGGGCCCCCGAAGCGCTAGCCAGTGCTCAGCCCTCAGTCCTCCTGGCTCAGTCCTCAGTCCTCTGTACAGGGAGGCTGGAGAACAGCCGCGGCATCTCCTGAATGCGGCTCCACCCCTCGCCCGGCATGACGGCCTCGACCTGGATATCGTCAAAATAGCTGTCGAGCACCGCGGCCCGCTCCATGGCGAGCGGTGGCGAGCAGTAATCCTCCTCCTCCCAGAGGGCGAGTCCTTCGGCACCCACCCGCGCGCCAGCGAGACCCGCGCTCAGCGCTTGCCCGAAGGGCCGCAGCCCCTCAAAGGCCCTTTCGATCAGCAGTTTCTCGAGTTCCCCCAGTTTGTTGAGTTTAGGCCTCGCCCGAACCAAATAATACGCCATCCTCTCACCAGCTCGTCCTTGCCACCCCATACTGTCATTCAGGAGACGTGTGATCGAATCCATCATACAAGCGGAGTGGTGGACGGCTCATGGGGGAATGCTCCTCTCGTGAGCACGGCCGTGGGGCGCACGCGCCAGATTGACCGCAGATACGAGTGCTCCCCTTCTAGCCAAGGGGGGAGAACACTGTCAAGCGAAAAGTACCCTCTCCCGGATACCCTCTTTCGGGCAGGAAGGTCTCGAAGGTGAGGGGTGTGTGACCTGGGTGAGAAATGTTGGAAGGCACTAATGTAAACGCACGAAGTGCGTTTACTTTGGAGCAATGGAACAGTGAAACAATAGAGTGATCTTGGAAGCGAAATGCCCCATTGCGGTCTAATGTTCTATTGCTCAATTGTCACAAGATGAAGGGCGTTTGTATTAGAACGAAGACAGAGACGGGCCGAGGCTCCCCTGCAACCCCTCCATCTCTCGCTTGGTGCGGTTCAGCCCTTCGAGAACCTCTTCGAGGGGCCGTCTCCAGTCCGCAACCGAATGCGGCCCGGGGTCAGTAATCAGCTTGTCGAGTTCCCCGTCCCTGCCGAACAGAGACTGAAGTTGGAGCAGGAGATCCTGCGGCACAAGATCCGGGGCGCTGGCGCCGCGGAAGAGTTTCGCATGCGCCTCGGCGACGACGGCCTGATCGTGCTCTCGGAGCTCGGCGCGCTTGTTCACCTCGAGCAAGAGCTCGGAGAGGTTCTCGATCTCCTGCCAAAGCCTGCGACCCACAAGGGGATCGCAATTTCGATTCGCCTCCAGCCACTCGGTGAGTTGGCGCTGGACGGCCTCTATGCGCATGCGGTCGGAGGCACGCAAATCACCGTACACGTCGTTGCCGACGAGTCGTGCAATGCCGAAGGCAGCCCTGCGCAGTCGCTCACGAACACTCTCCCCGGGCGAGGGACCGTCGCCCACTATGGTGTGCCGAAGCATCGCATACGCGCGCCGGACTTGGAGCGACCGGCTGAGCTCTGTTTGGTAGAGATGGCGCAGGGTATTTTCCAAACCTTCGTATGCGCACATGGCGTCTTCGATCGCAATCGCTGACGTGATCAACCGCCTGCACGCGCGCCCGCATTCGGAGACGATGGCCCACGCCGCACGGCCGGAAGGGATCTTCCCCAGTCCTTCGCGCTCGCGGTACAGCTCCCACCGGGCCATGAAGGCGAGGTCGGTGATACGCTGGACGCCTAGCTCCACATGGGTCACGCGGTCACCCCCGTCACTGGGGCCCGCTTTGGGAGTGCGCGATCCTACGCTCGAGGCCTCATCTTCCCGACTGTCTCCGTAATGCGTGAGCATCTGGGTGAATATATTGATCGCCCCCGAGAGGGCTTCGATAACGGCGGGGAGGAGTTCGCGTTCGAGGGAGCTCCGCTCCCGCCACTCGTAGTGGCGGATGTCGAGTGTTCGGGTCCGGTCCACTACCTTCACGAGAGATTCTTGGAGATCCCGCGCATTCATCGATTCATCCACGGGTACCGCACGATATGGCCATGGGACACCGAGTGATCATAGCGTGTCCATGAGCCCACCAAAGGCCAACAGGGTCCTGTCGCACACTGTGGTGGGATGCAACCTCATTTCAGAGTTTTACGCGCTGGTTTTCGGACCTTCAGTGCAAAGGAGATGCCAAGACGCGTGAAGTGCAGGGACAACGACGGGCTGTCCAAGTCAGAGAGATTCCCTTTCGGCGGGGTGTCGGCGACCGTTTAGCGCAATGGGAAAAACTCGCCCGGTTTCACCTTGCCCACGATATTCTTCACCGGGACAGCGCCAAAATCGCGGCTGTCCTCCCGCACCCATCGGGTGTCCCCGAGGACGAAGTAGGAGTGTTCCCCAACGGTGGTCGGCCCGAAATCGGGGTGGGTGGCCCCCACGGCATACGGTTCGTCCAGGCGGCGGCCGTTGATGTAGACCTCCCCTGACGTGACCTGCAGCGTCTCACCCGGCAGCCCGATGACGCGCTTGACCTGCTCCTCCTTGTCATATTGGCCGCTTCGGAAGACGACGATCTCCCCCCGCTGAGGACGGACAAAGTGATAGATGTATTTGTTGACCAAATAATACCCCCCCTCGCCCAACGCCGGGTGCATGCTCGTGTCATTCACCACCCCGACCGTCACGACAAATGTCTTAAAGAGATAGCCCAGCAGGATCGACCAGAAGAGGATAAAGGCGAGCCTGTAGTCTCGTCGCCTCTCGTACTTGACTCTGTTGTACCGCCAGTCAAAAAACGCTCTCTCTTTTCGTGACGGAACGTGTCCCGACGATGTCCGTGCCATTCCCCACCCCACCCTAACCTACCGGTCTTTCTGCGACCCCCGCCTTCCCTTCTCTCCTTACCAGGAAGGCAGGGTCTGCAAATGTTGGGCCAGATGTGGTCGTCTGTCCCACGTGAAGAAGGCGGTGCCTTGCTCGCGCCCCCAGCCCGGCCAGTCGTGAGGTCGGGCCGCGGCTCCCCCCCGTACCGCCTACCGAAATGGAAAGAACTCGTCGGGTTTAATTTTCCCCATGATATTCGTGAAGGGAACAGCCCCGAACTCGCGGCTGTCTTCGCTCATCAGGCGGTTGTCGCCGAGGACGAAGTAGGCATCCTTCCCGATGGTATGCGGAGCGCTATCGGGATGACTTCGCCCGGCGGCGTACGGTTCGTCCAGTCGGCGGCCGTTCACGTAGACCTCGCCGCCCTGTATGGCGAATGTCTCGCCCGGAAGAGCGATCACACGCTTCACGTACTCCTCGGAGGTGTATCGATCCCTTCGGAACACCACAATGTCGCCCCGTTCAGGGTGGGCAAAGCGGTAGATGTACTTGTTCACCATATAATATGCCCCCTCTGGCAACGTCGGGTGCATGCTAATGTCAGTCACAACCCCGACGCTCACGACATACACCTTAAAGAAGTAATACATCACGATGGACCAGAAGAGGATAAAGGCCAATCTGTTGGCTCTCCGCTTCTCCGTCCACACGAAGCGCGAATCAAAGAACGTCCGATCGTCTTTCGGCCCATCTGATTTCGCCAAGCTGCACCAGCCCCTGCCCTGACGTCTTGGCTGCGACGATGCTCGCCGCTTGAGGGAGGAAACGACCGGCCTCTCAATGCAAATCCAGGGCCAGGTCTCTATGTGGGCAGAACGACCACCAGACGTGGGGGGAGTGTCCAATGCTCCGGGAGGGGGGGAAGGAGCGGTGTACAATGACGTAGAGGATCAGAAGGGCTTGTGACCGGCCAGGTACGCGGCAAGACCCGCAAGGGCAATGGCAACCCACCAGAGAGAACGCGCCAGGCCGGGCCTGCGAAAGATCACGCCGACAAGACCGCCGAAGAGCAGCCAGATAATGATCTTTCCCGTCACCCACCCCGGCCACGACCAGTAGATGCCGATACGAGCGAGCATGCCGAACCCGCCGAGCAGCACCAGCAATAATCCGACCCCGTGAGTGATGGCGACCGGTCGTCTCCATGAGTGCTCCTTTGTGCCTCCGGTAATAGAGTGAAGGAGGAGGCCCCCCAACGCCATCAGGATCATGAAGACACCGATGAGGTGGATGTTCTTATAGACCAGAAATGGGATCATCACACTGCCCTCGGGCCCAACGGGTGCCGACTCTCGCTACGGGTTGCGTGGGCGGAGGTGCGCCCGCAAAAAGGTATGCAAGCCGTCCATATAGGTGTGCCGGCTCACGAGAAACCCATCGTTATGGCCGCCGCGGAGCTCTAAGAGCCGCTTCGGCTCGTTGGCGACCGCGAACAATCGTTGGCCATGCGCGAAGGGGATAATCTCGTCATCCCGGCTGTGCACAATGAGGAGAGGGCACAACACGGAGACAAGATCGGCCTGGGTGCTGTAGCGGAATCGGGCCAACCATCGCGCCGGCAGGAAGGGATACAACTCCGCCGCCAGGTCGGGAACGGATGTAAAGGCTGACTCGATGATCAGCGCCCCCGGGGTGTGCCTGGTCGCCACATGCGCCGCGATGGCGGCCCCGAGCGAACGACCAAACAGCACGACCTCGTGGGGTGGAATGTCCCGTCCTTCGGTCACAAAGCGCCAGGCCGCCTCGGCGTCTCGATAGGTCCCCTCCTCCGAGGGCTCACCCTCGCTCCGTCCGTAGCCGCGGTAATCAAAGATCAGCGTGGCGAGACCTAACTCGTTGAAGATCTTCAGGGAGTCGAGGCGGTGGGAGATGTTCCCGGCATTGCCGTGGAAGAATAGCAATGCGCCCCTCGCCTGGCGCGCAGGAACGAACCAGCCGTCTAGGGTCACGCCGTCCTCGGTGGTGATCGTCACCGACTCGTAGGCAAGCCCCGCGTCGTCCGGCGTCACGACCACCTCTCGGGAGGGCATATTCGGCAAGTACAGGAGGTGGGATTGAAAGAAGAACAGGGTGAGTACGAGCGCCACGTAGGCCCCCCCGACCAGCAGCAAAATAACCCAGACGGTACTGAACGGCATCCTTGAACGCATCAGGGGGCCGGGTTACACCCAGAACGCATCCGGGCAGGGACCGCTCGGCTCGGTTCGCCGCCACCAGTGCACACGTCGGTTCGGGACCGACCGTCCCGAGGATTACGGCGGTCAACATCCTGTAGCGATATCGGCCTCGCCGTAGACACGACCAAGAAATGCATCAAGCTGATCAAGCCACCGCTGCAGGCGCTCCCGCCAGCGGGCCTCGCCGCCTGTTCCCCCATCCCCCATCTGAAGACCCCCGTCTCTGTTCCTTCCCAACGGTCCGGTCTCACTTCATCTTGAGGCGGCGGGCTAGGGCTTCGTGCTCCTCACGGATGCCGGTGGGCAGGCGGTCCTCGAATTTCGCAAAGAACTCGGCCTGGTTGCGGAGGTTCGTCCGCCACCCTTCGCGGTCGACCCTGAGCAGCTCCTCCAGGACATCCTCGGAGACATCGAGCCCCTTTCCGCCGATGGCGGACGGCGTGGGGACGTATCCGATGGGTGTCTCCTCCGCCTCGCCGTCGCCTCGACAGCGTTCGATCACCCACTTGAGGACCCGCAGGTTCTCGCCAAAGCCGGGCCAGAGGAACCTGCCCTTTTCATCCCTCCGGAACCAGTTGACCCGGAAGACCTTCGGGAGATGTGAAGCCCGCTTTTCCATCGAGAGCCAATGGGCCCAGTAATCGGCCATGTTGTACCCGCAGAAGGCGAGCATGGCCATGGGATCTCGGCGGACGACGCCCACGGCGCCGGTGATCGCGGCGGTGGTCTCGGACGCTAACGTAGCCCCGAGGAAGGTGCCGTGCTGCCAGCTCGAGGCCTGGTAGACGAGGGGCAAGAGCTTTTGGCGCCGCGAGCCGAAGAGGATGGCACTGATCGGGACCCCCTTGGGGTTCTCCCACTCGGGCGAGAGGGAGGGACACTGACGCGCCGGCGTCGTGAATCGGCTGTTCGGGTGGGCAGCTAGCTCCTCGTGCGACGGCGTCCATGGACGGCCGCGCCAGTCGAGCGCGGTACGTGGCGGCGGATCGTCGTGGCCCTCCCACCACACGCTGCCGTCGGGCCTGAGCGCGACATTGGTGTAGAGGGTATTCCTCTGGATGGCCGCCATGGCGTTGGGGTTGGTCTTGGAGCTCGTGCCCGGGACCACGCCGAAGAACCCCGCCTCGGGGTTGACGGCCCACAGGCGGCCGTCGGGACCGACGCGCAGCCAGGCGATATCGTCCCCCAGGGTGTACACGCGCCAACCCTTCATGGAGGCCGGCGGGACCAGCATCGAGAGGTTGGTCTTGCCGCAGGCGCTGGGGAACGCGCCGCAGATGTATGTCACTTCACCGTCCGGGCTCTCGACCCCGATGATCAGCATGTGCTCGGCGAGCCAGCTCTCGTGGTGACCCATATAGCTGGCGATGCGAAGGGACATGCACTTCTTGGAGAGGAGCGCGTTACCGCCGTAGCCCGACCCCACGCTCCAGATGGTGTTGTCCTCGGGGAAGTGGCAGATGTAGCGGCGATCGGCGTTCAGATCGGCCGTGGAGTGCAGGCCGCGGGTGAAGCTGTCCGAGCCGCCCAGCTGCTCCCACGCCACCGTCCCCATCCGGGTCATCATCCGCATGTTGAGGACCACGTAGACGCTGTCCGTGACCTGGATGCCGACCTTGCTGAAATGGGACCCGGGGGGTCCCATCACGAAGGGGATGACGTACATCGTCCGGCCTTCCATGGAGCCGCTCAAGATCTTGGACAGGCGCTCGTAGCCCTCGGCCGGGGCTATCCAGTGGTTGGTGGGGCCGGCATCGTCCCTTTCCCGGCAGCAGATAAAGGTGAGGTGCTCGGTGCGGGCGACGTCGTTGGGGTCGCTCCGGTGGAGGTAGCAGTCGGGCAGCCTCCGCTGGTCCAAGGGGATCAGATCTCCCGCACGGACGGCGACCTTCAGCAATCGTTCCCGTTCAGCCTCAGAGCCGTCACACCAGACGACATCCGCCGGGCCGCACATCCGCGCGACCTCCTTGACCCAGCGGCGTACCGATGCATTGGTCGTCATGGTTCACTCCGCGGAGAGCGTCGATTCGAACGAGCCTCGGGCCGTGGGCGCAGCATGCCACGACGAAGGCTCACATGCAAGGTCTTTTGCCAGCGGGACGCGGACCACTGAACCCCCGCTGACGGCAGGAAAAACGGAGATTTGGCTGTCCTCCGAGGGAGTGCGGGTTTCGTCTGGATCCTCCTTGGTCGGCTCATGCCAATCCACGCTCAGACTTCGAGGCAGAACATGGTATGGCTGCCACGGACGCCCGGCAGCGCTCGGATCTTGTCGTAGACAGTCCCCAGAATATCCTCCGGACTTCCCCCTCGGACCGTCGCCGCCACGTCATACACGCCACTCACGAGGCACACCCCCTCTACCCCCTTGATCTTCTTCAGTTCCTGAGCGACCTTTCGGTCCTTGCCCGGATCGGCGGTGACGAGAACGATTGCCGTCGCCATGGTTCCTCCCTCCGCCGCGCCCCCCTACCGTGGGCGCATCACCTGCCTGCGACGCGCACGATTACTGCCTGGCCTGGGAGGCAGGTGCAGGGGCATCACCGACAAAGTGGACCGATTCGTTTCCCTTGACAACGTCCGGTGTGATGGCCCAGGTCCCCCGACAGGTACTGCTGACCACCCGATCGGCTGTGTTCGGCCCGGCAAAGAGGAGGGCAAAGCCGCTGCCAATTCCCCCCAGGATGCAGAAGCTCGCCTTGAAGGGGAAGTAGACCGCCGATCCCACCACGCTACCGACCCCGTAGCCGACCTTCGCCCCCGTGCTCTCCTGCGAGTTCGATTCCGCCCAGGCGACACCCTGAAAGACCAGCGCAACTCCCAGCAGCATTGCCACGATTCGTTTCATCTTGCCTCCTTTCGTTCCGCGTTTCCAGTACGACTGAAGCTCCGAACCTGGACCCCGGCTCCTCAATCACCGAGTAACCGAGTAATGGTAGTATCGGGCAGGGCCGGTTTCAAGAGATTTTCGCACCGATCGAGGTTCAGGTTGCCTCAGTCCCCGACCGCCTCGATCACGAAGTCGAGCCCTATCTTTGTTGAGGCGTCGAGCGCCTCGCAGAGCTCCGACTTGCTGGCGAAGTGCGTTCGCTCCATGCGGAACGCCGCAGCCGACAGCACGAGCGGGGTTGTCCGAAACGGGTAGGGGTCCAGGATCCATCCTTCCCTCCGGGGCGCGACCGCCACCCGGACCCGACGCCCGTCGTAGCCGGCGGGCAGCTCGAGGTGGTCCATCCACGCGGCGTCGTGACAGAGAAAGAGAGAGAGGGTGTCCCACCCAAAGACGAGGTCCCGGTTCGTGCTGAGGCGCGGCTCCTCGCAGAAGCTCCGGAGTGCCGGATCGGTGCGCATCTCATCCATCAACCGGCGCTGTACGCCGCGCTGCTCCTCCAGGAAGTCCTGGGCACCCGGCTGACCCGACCGGAATCGGCGATAGAGCAACGAGCCGTGAAGGCTCACCAGGAGGCCGGCATACCGGTCGTGGGCGATCGCCCGGCCGATGCCCCGGCGGTAGATTTCCTGGTGCTGGTCGATGGGGATGTCGGTATAGGTGTACGGCCGCCGCGTCTTCGGGTTGAGCCTCGGCGCCTCCTCCCACTCGGCCCACCCGTTGTCGTGCTCGGCGGCAGCCCAGGCGACCCGCTCCAGGGGCTCTACAGGTTCGAAATGCTCATTGCCCCATGACCGGGCCATCTCCCCGCAGAGGCGGGCGTGCTCTGTCTGACGGATAAGCGTCAGCCCACGGTCGTCGGCCCGGATGATCACCGTCTACCACCCTCGAGGCCGCCTCCGCCAGGCGGTACACTCTTCTTGTGCTCCTCTTCCTGTGGCGGGGCTATCGGAATAATAGCCCATCCGACGAGGTATGCGAGAAGGATCGGGAGCACCGCCGTCGCCAGCCCGATGAAGACCACGGCCAACCGGATGAGCGTCGGATCGACGGACAGCAGCTCACCGAGGCCGCCGCAGATGCCGGCGATCATCTTGTCGGTCCGGGACCGGACCAGCCGCTTCATGGCCACCGCCTCCCGGCGCTCGGCCT
>Ga0209860_1000046_pt1 | contig 12610 bp, 14 predicted proteins | sample GWRWS2_40_50_FD_187243 | JGI IMG/M metagenome (GOLD analysis project Ga0209860, IMG submission 187243) | Riverbed sediment microbial communities from areas with vegetation nearby in Columbia River, Washington, USA - GW-RW S2_40_50 (SPAdes)... | ecosystem: Environmental > Aquatic > Freshwater >... | reverse complement strand
GAGGAGCCGGGCGTCCGCCACCTGGCCGTCAACACCGAGGACCATCCGCTCGACTACCTGACCTTCAGCGGCACCATCCCGGCCGGGGAGTACGGCGGCGGCGAGGTCCGCCTGTTCGACCTCGGCACCTACGAGCCGCTGGAGGTGGCCGACGGCAAGCTGACCGTCCGCCTCCACGGCAGCCGCTACCACGGGGCCGAGTTCCACTTCTTCCGCACAAGCGACCGCGACTGGCTGGTGATCCTCGGCGGCAAGGTGTCGCTCCCCCAGCCCAGCCCGCCGCCCACCTACCAGCCGATGATGGCCTCGCTCACCGCCGAGCCGTTCGACGACGACGGCTGGCTGTTCGAGGTCAAGTGGGACGGCCACCGCTGCCTCGCCAACCTCGGCCGGGCGACCCGGCTCACCTCCCGGACCGCCCGCGACATGACCGGCCAGTTCCCCGAGCTGATCGACCTGCACCGCCAGCTCGCCGCCCGCAACGCCGTGGTCGACGGCGAGATCGTGGCGCTGGACCGCGACGGCCGGCCCTCCTTCGAGCGCATGCAGGACCGCTTCCACCGCGCCCCCGAGGAGCTGGCCCGCAACAAGGGCCGGGTGCCGGTCCAGTTCATCGCCTTCGACCTGCTGTGGCTGGACGGCGAGCCGCTGCTGGACCTGCCGCTGACCGAGCGCCGCGCGCGGCTGGTCGAGGTGCTGGTCGAGACCCGGGACGTGCGGCTGTCGCAGGTGGTCCACGGCCGCGGCGTCGACTTCTTCGAGCAGGCGAGAGGGCTGGGCCTGGAGGGGGTGGTGGCCAAGCGGGCGGCCAGCCCCTACCGGCCAGGCACCCGCTCGCACGACTGGCGCAAGATCAAGGCGCTGCGCCGGCAGGACTGCGTGATCGTCGGCTGGACGCCCGGCCAGGGCCAGCGCGGCGCCACCCTCGGCTCGCTGCTCCTGGCGGTCAGCGACGGCCGGAAGCTGCGCTATGCCGGCAACGTCGGCACCGGCTTCACCCAGGCCTTCCTGGCCGACCTGCTCCCCGCCCTGGTCGAGCGCGAGGTCGCCGAGCCGCGGTTCGAGGGCGCCCCGCGGCTGCGCGCAACCCGCTTCGTCCGCCCCGAGCTGGTCTGCGAGGTCGAGTACCTCAAGTGGACCGACGACGGCAAGCTGCGGGCGGCTTCCTTCAAGGGGCTGCGGCCGGACAAGCCGCCCGGCGACTGCGTGCGCGAGGACCCGGTGGATCCTCCCCGCTAGGCAGATGCGCCCGCGAGCAGGCAGAATGACCCCAAGGCAGCAGGCGAGGAGACGGCGAGCGAATGGGTGCTCACATCCTGGTCGTCGACGACGATCCCCTGCTGGCGGCGGCCCTGCGCCGGCCGCTCGCCTACGAGGGGTTCGAGATCGAGATCGCCACCTCCGGCGAGGAGGCGCTCGGCCGCGCCCTCGACCACCCGCCCGACCTCGTCATCCTGGACGTGCTGCTGCCCGGCATCGACGGGCTCGAGGTCTGCCGCCGGCTGCGGCAGGCCGGGGACGTGGCCGTGCTCATGCTCACCGCCCGCAGCGAGGTGCCGGAGCGGGTGGCCGGCTTCGAGGCCGGCGCCGACGACTACCTGGTCAAGCCGTTCGCCTTCGAGGAGCTGCTGGTCCGGGTGAAGGCGCTGCTGCGCCGGGGCCGCAACGGCGCCAGCTCGGCCGAGCTGCGCTTCGGCGACCTGCGCATGGACCGCTCCACCCACGAGGTCTGGCGGGCCGAGCGGGCGATCTCGCTGACCAGGCAGGAGTTCGACCTGCTGGCGCTGTTCCTGGAGCACCCGAGGCAGGTGCTGACCCGCTCGACGATCCTGGAGCGCGTCTGGGACTACGACTTCGGGCGCGACTCCAACGTCCTCGAGGTCTACGTTGGCTACCTTCGACGTAAACTAGAGATTGAGGGTGAGCCGCGGGTGATCCACACCGTCCGCGGGGTCGGCTATGTGCTTCGCGAGGACCCGGACGGGACGCGATGAGCTTTCGGGCCCGGCTCACCCTCGCCTACCTGGCGCTGCTCACCCTGGCCCTGTCCGCCTTCGGCCTGGGGGTCTACGCCTACGTCGACCGCCGGCTCCACCAGGAGTTCTCCGCCTCGGTCCAGCGTCAGAGCGGACAGCTCGCCCAGATCCTCGACGACGACTACGACCGGGCCGCCCACGTCACCAGCAGCACCCTCGACCGCTGGACCGACGACAAGGAACCGGACACCTTCATCGTGGTCGAGACGCGCACGGAGCCGGAGCCCGAGCTGGCCGTGGTCGCCAAGCACCCGGCGGACCTGATGGCCGCCAAGGACCTGCCGATGGTCCCGACTGGCGAGCTGATCAACGTGCGGGGCGCCGCGAACGACCTCCGCCAGCCACTGGCCGTCTATGCCGCGGCCTTCAAGGCGAGCACCGCGGTCAAGCGCGACCCCGGGTCGCCGAAGAACACGCCCGACGCGCCCAAGGAGTTCATCAAGATCGAGGGACGGGTGACGGTGGCCCGTTCGCTGGCCGGGGTGGAGCGCTCGCTCGGCCTGCTGCGGACGATCCTGATCGGCGGCGGGCTCGCCGTGCTGCTGGTCGCCGCCAGCCTCGGGCTCGGCCTGGCCGCCGCCCTGCTTCGCCCCCTTGCCCGGATGCGCGCCACCGCCCAGCGGATCGGCGACGAGCGCGACTTCTCCCACCGGATGCCCGTGGACGGCAACCGTCACGACGAGCTGGGCCGCCTGTCGCAGTCGTTCAACCAGATGCTGGCGGAGCTGGAGCAGTCCAACCTCGACCTCAAGGCGACCCTGGAGTCGCAGCGGCGCTTCGTCGGCGACGCCTCCCACGAGCTGCGCACGCCGCTCACAGCGATCCGCACCAACTTCGAGTTCCTCAGCCGGGTGCCCGGCGCCCGCCCGGAGGACCGGGGCGCGGCGCTGCACGACATCCTCGCCGAGCTGCGCCGGATGGAGTCGCTGGTGGGCGACCTGCTGGCGCTGGCTCGCCTGGAGGCCGCCTCGCGGTCGGCCAAGCGCACCTTCCGGCTGGACCACCTGCTGGTCGACGTCCATCGCGAGGCGATGCGCGTCGCCCCGCCGGGGCTGGAGGTCGCGCTCGGCCCGGTCCCCGAGGTCTGGGTCTCCGGCGACCGCGACGACCTGCGCCGGGCGGTCTGGAACCTGGTCGACAACGCGCTCAAGTACACCCGTACCGGACGGGTCGACCTGCGCCTGCACACCACCGACGGGGTGGCCGAGCTGGCCGTGCGCGACACCGGCATCGGGATCGCCTCCAGCCATGTCGAGCACGTGTTCGACCGCTTCTGGCGGGCCCCTGGCGTGCGGGGCATGGCGGGGTCGGGGCTCGGGCTGGCGATCACCAAGTGGGTCGCCCAGGCCCACGACGGCGCCGTCGCGGTCGAGTCGGCCGCCGGGCAGGGCAGCACCTTCGTCCTGACCCTGCCGGTCGTCCGCGGCCCGGCCCGCGGCCGGGCTCGCCAGCGCGAGGGCCAGCTCATCGGCGCCACCCGGCCCCCCAAGGCGCATTCTTAAGACGTCCCTAAGGTTCTCTCAGTCTCCTCTCAGGGACGCCGGGTACAAACGGACCCTCCGCGGCGGACGGGCGTGAGCGGGTCGGGAGGCCGGCCGCCCGGCCGCGGCGGCGGCGACACCCGGGGCCCGGATGGTGGGACGAGGCCGGAGATCGCTCCGGCCTCGGGGCCTTCGGGTCACGCCCAGCCCGCTCTGAACGAGATTTCAGCTCCCGCGCGCCCAAAATCGGTGTAGTGCCTCACGGTGCTGGGCACTGTACTGTGGAAATCCGGCCGCGGTCCCGTGGCCGCCGACCCCTCGGCAAGGAGCCACCCGCGGTGACCGAGCAGCAATCCCGGCTAGCCGCCGTTGGCGACACCACCTCGCGCTCGCTGCTGGAGGCGGCGTTGTTTGAGGTGAAGCGGGTGATTGTGGGGCAGGAGGGGATGCTGGAGCGGGTGCTGGTGGCGCTGTTGGCGGGGGGGCATCTGCTGCTGGAAGGCGTCCCGGGCCTGGCCAAGACCCGCACCATCGCCACCCTCGCCCAAGTCCTTGGCGGGAGCTTTCACCGCATCCAGTTCACCCCCGACCTGGTCCCCTCTGATCTGGTCGGCACCCGCATCTGGCGGCCCGACACCGCCGGGTTCGAGGTGGAGCTGGGCCCGGTGTTCACCAACTTCCTGTTGGCCGATGAGATCAACCGGGCCCCCGCCAAGGTCCAGTCGGCGCTGCTGGAGGTCATGCAGGAACACCAGGTCACCATCGGCAAGCAGACCTTTGCGGTCCCCGACCCGTTTTTGGTGTTGGCCACCCAAAACCCCATCGAGCAGGACGGCACCTACCCCCTGCCCGAAGCCCAGATCGACCGGTTCATGATGAAGGTGGTGGTCGACTACCCCAACTTCTCCGAGGAAATGACTATCGTGGCCCGCAGCCTGACCGCTCCCCCCGTGTTGCGGGAGACCCTCGACCTGGCGCAGCTGCACGCCCTGCAGGCCGCCACCACCGGGGTGTATGTGGACCGGCTGGTGGCCGAGTACGCGGTGGCGTTGTGCGACGCCACCCGCCACCCCGCCACCTACCAGCTTGGCGACCTGGCGCCCTACCTGGCCTATGGGGCCTCCCCCAGGGGGTCGATCAACCTGGTCGCCGCCGCCAGGGCGCTGGCGGTGCTACGCGGGCGCGCCTATGCGCTGCCGCAGGATGTCCAGGAACTCGCCCGCGACGTGCTCCGCCACCGGCTGGTGCTGACCTACCAGGCCCTGGCCGAACAGGTCACCGCCGACAAGCTGCTCACCGCGGTCCTTGACGCCATCCCAGCCCCCCGCATCGACCTCGCCAAAGACCAACCAGCATGAGCGACGCCCTCGGTATCGTGCGGACCCCGGACCGGCCGGGTCCCGGCCCGACGCCCGAGGCCCTGCTGCGCGCGCTCGACGTGGTGGTGCGGCGGCGGGTGGAGGCGCTGCTCACCGGAGACCACCGCTCCACCGCCATCGGCATCGGCACCGAGCTGGCCCAGATCCGCCCGTACCAGCCGGGCGACGACGTCCGCCGCATCGACTGGAACGTCACCGCCCGCACCCAGGAGCCGCACGTCCGCGACCAGGTCGCCGAGCGTGCGCTGGTGAGCTGGCTGGTGCTCGACACCTCGCCGTCGATGAGCTTCGGCACCGCCGACCGGCGCAAGGCCGACGTGGCCGAGGGTGTCGCCCTGGCCGTCGGCCACGTCGGCACCCACCACGGCAACCGGCTCGGCGTGATCACCTTCGGCGACGCCAAGCCGCTGGCGATCCCCCCGAGACAGGGCCGGGTCGGGCTCATCGGCCTGCTGACGATCGCGCGGCGCGAGCCGCGGGCCGACGGCGGCGGGGCCACGTCGCTCGGCGAGGCGCTCGCCCGCACCGGTCGCCTGGCATCCAGCCGCTCGCTGATCTTCGTGGTGAGCGACTTCCGCGGCCCCCGCGACTGGCGCAGGGACCTGATCGAGCTGGCCGGCAGGCACGACGTGGTCGCGGTGGAGATCCGCGACCAGCGGGAGCAGGAGCTGCCCGACGTCGGCGAGCTGTGGCTGGTCGACCCGGAGACCGGTCGCCAGCTCCGGGTGGACACCAGCCGCCGCCGGCTGCGCGAGCGGTTCGCGGCCGCCGCCGCGGCCGAGCGGGACGAGCTGGTCGCCGAGCTGCGGTCGGCCGGCGCCGACCACGTCGTGCTGTGGACCGCCGGCGACTGGCTTCGCACCTTCGCCGGCTTCCTGCGTCACCGCGCCGTCGGGCCGGGCGGCGCCGTGAGGGGGCCGGCCCTCGCCAGGTGGGGCGCGGTCTGATGACCGTGCAGTGGCCCGGGCTGCTCTGGGCGCTGCTGCTCGTCCCGGTCGCGCTGGCCGCCTACCTGTTCGCGCAGCGGCGCCGCGCGAGCTACGCGGTCCGCTTCACCAACCTCGACCTGCTCGCCAACGTGGTCACCCGCTCGCCGGGCTGGCGCCGGCACCTGCCCCCCGCCTTCTACCTGCTCGCCCTGACCGCGCTGCTCACCAGCATGGCCAGGCCCCATGCCATCATCCTGGTGCCCAAGGAGCAGGCGACGGTCATGCTGGTGATGGACGTGTCCGGCTCGATGAACGCCACCGACGTCCAGCCGACCCGCATGGTCGCCGCCCAGCGGGCGGCCACCACGTTCGTGGAGGAGCTGCCGGACAAGCTCCGCGTCGGGGTGGTGTCGTTCGGGAAGGAAGCGCACACCCTCACCCGGCCGACCACCGACCGGGCCGCCGCCTTCGAGGCGATCGATCGTCAGGGGGCGCGAGAGGGAGCAAGGGACCTCGGCTCCTGAAGGAGGCACCCATCATGGTGGATGCACGTTACCTCGTGGAAGAGACGCGGCGGGAACTTCAGACGGTCGACGCGCAGATCCGCCGGCATCCCTACCTGGACGCCGTAGAGGCCGGAGCGGTCTCGCGCGACGAGCTCCGTCGCTTCGCGGGCCAGCAGTACCACATCATCGGCAGCGATCTCCGCGCGATGGCCCTTGTGATTGTCAAGGCGGACTCCGCTGAAACGCAGGAGTTCTTCTGGGGGGGTATCCAGGGAGAGCGGGCGGCCCTGGAAGCCCTCGAAGCCTTCGCCACCGCCCTGGCCATCCCGGCGGGCGACCTCACGGGCGCCGAGCCGCTCCCCGGGGCATTCGCGTACAGTGCCTATGTCGCCTGGCTCGCCCTTTTCGGCTCGTGCGCCGAGTTTGCCGCCGCCTTCCTGGTGAATCTCGAAGCGTGGGGGTCGAACTGCGCCCGGATGAGCCAGGCGCTGAAGGGCCGATACCAGATGAAGGATGGGGACGTCGGCTTCTTTAATCTATTCAGCGACCTGCCGCCGGGTTTCGAGGAGCGGGCCCTGCGGGTGATCCAGGAGGGGCTCAATCGAGGGGTCGAGACCACGAGGATAAAACGGGCAGCCCGCATGCTCCAGGGCTACGAGCTTCTCTACTGGGATACCCTCTACCGAGCGCTGGCGAAGTAGCCCCCCAGAGGTCCAGGCGAGCCAGCCCGGCCTGCATCGGGGCGCCTTGAACCCCCGGGAGCAATCCTCTCCCACCGAAGGAAGTCCGATGCCCTCCCCTGTGTTCCGGAGGGGATTATTTCCGGCCCAGGACGGCGTCCTTGAGCGCCTTCGCGATCCGGATTCGGACCACCCGCTTGGCAGGAATCCTGAGGGGCTGGCCGGTCTGGGGGTTGCGACCCATGCGCGCCTTCCGGTTGACGAGGACCACCTTACCGACCCCTGGGATGACAAAGCCGTTCTTCGCTTCCTTCGCCGCCAGGGAGGCGATCTCATCGAGAATCGCTGCCGCGTTCCCCTTGGTAATCTTTGCCTTCTCCGCCAGACGTCCGACAAGCTGTGCCTTGGTTATCATCTTTGCCATTCCGTCCTCCCTTGCCGTGAGTGTTTAACCCAACCCCGCTTCCCGCAGGTGAAAGCTATACCCTGTCCATCCGGCACGAGTCAATAGATTCTTGCAACCCCGGCCCCTCATCGCTTCGCCTTCGCTCCCTCCAGGGCCTGCTCCAGCTCCTTGACCCGGTCCCGAAGCGCCTTTTGCGTGTTGAAGGCCTCGGTGTCATCGCGCATCACAGCGAAGATCCCCTCCACCTGCCCATCGGTCTTTTGCAGCAACCCGACCGTGAACGCAATGGAGAATCGGCTCCCGTCCTTCCTAAGGGCCGGGACCCGGAGGACCTGATCGCCGTAGTGGGTCTTCCCGGTCCGCATGACCTCATGAAAACCGGCCCAGTGCCGCTCCCGGTACTTCTCGGGGATGATGATATCCAGCGGTTGCCCGAGGGCCTCCGCCTCGGTAAACCCGAACAGCCGCTCGGCCGCGGGGTTCCACAGCGTGATCTTCCCGTCCGGGCCGGCCAGCACGATCGCGTCCGCTGCCCCCCGGACGACCCGCTCATACATCGACACGGTCTCCCTCCTCTCTCGAGAAAGTCCTCCCGCATCCTGGACCCCTCCGTTCCGTCAGGAAGGGTTCAGGCTCACGATATGATGATAATGCACCGTGAGTCGCTGGCCGCGGGGTGAGCCTTCAGGTTCGACGTAGACGACCAGGCCGTCCGCCGCCTCAAGGGTCCCCACCAGGTGCCCCGTCACGGTGGGTCCCCCGGGGGCGTCGGCCCTGAGCTTCAGGGTCACCCGCTTGCCGACATGCCGTCTGATCTCTTGTGGCGTCATCGCGTCCCTCCTTCTTTCAGCCTTTCAGCCGTCAGCAGACTTCGGCGAGCCCTTCGACGTGCCCTTCGGCAGTGAGCTCAGGGCCGAACTGCTTAGGGCGGTGAGCCAGGTCGAACCGCTCAGTCGAGCCGTCCGCAGTCAGCCGTCAGCGGGAGAGATTCTCGAGGAGATAGAGCGTCCGGGGCGACTGCCCTTCAAGGCGACCGGCCACCGCGTGGAGGATCTCGTCATATTCCTCCTGCGAGATGCCGCCTCGCATCGTGCCAAGGGGAAGGACCCCGATCGTCTCACACCCGCGCCCCACCAGCTCGCTCAGGGCACTCCGGAGACCAGTACGCACATCCTCTGTGCGACAGATCGGCTCGCTGTCAAAGTCGTACGCGATCACGCGGGCGATATATGTCACCCCCCGAGGCCTCCCATCCTCGATGATGACCGAGCCCAGCGGACGCTTCTCCGCGCGCATAGCCCGCTCCAGAGCGGCCCAGAGGTCAAGGGGGGTGAGCTTCGGGTCTAATTCCTGGGTCACTGTCTGCAGGAGAAGGTACGTGTCCTCTGGAAGGATAAGCGCATGGAGTCCCGGAGGCAACCCGCGCGACGCCCACCGGATAATTTCCGTCGACCCGAGGCGCCCGATGCGCTGCTCCTCCTCGCCCGCCCCCTTCTCCTCGTGGGGTTGGTCGTCATGGCGGGCAGGGTGGCCGTTGCCTTCTTTCTACACCGCTAGATCCGGTCACCGATGACCGAGGTTATCGATGACCGATGTCCGATGACCGATGACCGTTAAGGCACGAACCCAGTCCCTACCGCTCAGGTCACGTTCGGAGTCCTTTCTGTCATCGGTCGCCGGTCGTCGGTCATCGCCCCCGTTACTCCTCACCCTGGTCGGGCCTTTGGAAGAGGAGCAAGGGATCGTCGATCCGAAAGATCTCCTGAGTGTAGAATGCCTGGCCGTAGGTGCACCCGACGAGGAGACCGAAATAGCGGGCCACCGCCTCGAGGCGGCCAGGAACCCACCGGTACCCCGGCCGGCCGAACTGGGACCTGTGGGCGCTCACGGCCTGAAGCGCCCGCGGCAGCTCCTCGTCCACGGGGACGATGAAGGAGGGACGCTCAAAGGGGACCATAAAATAGTACAGGATCTTTTGCACCGCGTGGGGCCGCCCCCCTGCGGGAAACTTCTCCAGGTGGGCGAAGTTGGCGGCGTGGGTCACGAGGTGGCCGGCCGCAATGTGGTCGGCGTGCCCGCGTCCTCGCCCCGGCTCCACACCGTAATGGGGCGCCAGCACGATCCTGGGACGATACTTGCGGATGAGGGAGGCCACCTGCCTCCGGTTCCTCAGATTATCCTCGAGGCGGGTATCCCCCAGCCGGAGGATCTCGAAAGCATCCAGCTCCAGAATTCTGGCCGCCGCCGCCGCCTCCCCTCTCCGGAGCTTCCGGGTGCCCGCCCCCATATCCCCTTCGGTGAGACTGACGATTCCCGTCCGATGCCCGCGCGCCTTCATCTTGAGGAGGAAGGCCCCGGCCCCGATCTCGGCATCATCGGGATGCGCCCCAAAGGCGAGAAAATCTAACGCACGCCCCATCGCTCTCCCGTCCAACACACTGAGCCGTGCGCCCTCTTACTTATAGAAATCCTCGCGGCTCCCGCTGACCACCTCAATGACCATGACCTGCTCTTCTCGAAGGATCTTGAGGACCACCTTGTCGTGGGCCCGTTTCTTCCACAGCTCCTCGTACAAGTCGCGCCGGGTCTCCACCGAACAGTAGTCCACGGCGATAATGATGTCCCCCTCGCGGATCCCCGCCGCCTCTGCCGGCCCTCCGGGGACCAACCCCGCCACCATCACCCCGCGGTCCGTCGGCTGCAAATGCGCCCCGATCCACGCCCGCGTCGGCCGGCTCACGATCTGACCGAATTCCAAGAGCTCCGTCCGGTTGAGCTGATACAGCTCCACTGGAATCGCGATCGTCGCGCGCGCCACCTCGGAGACGTTAAACGCGGCGATGCCGACCACACGCCCGGCCAGATCAAAGAGGGGAGCCCCGCCGAGGCCTGGGTTCTGAAGCGTCACCCCGATCGCCTTCGCGAGCATGTACTCCCAGTGGGTGTCGAACTCTCCGAGATAGGAGATGAACCCCTCGGCCACCCGCCGCTCGACCGTCCCGGTCGCGGCCAAGAGGAACACCGGCTGTCCCAAGATGATGTCCATCGAGGAGCCGAGACGCACTACCGGAAGGTCCTGGGGTGGAATCTTGAGGACGGCCAGGCCGCTGTCAAAGTCTCGCGCCACCAGATGCGCCTGAAAGCGCCGGCCATCCGTCAGGCCCACGCCAAGACGGTATGCCCCGATCACCACATAGTTGACCGTCAGGAGATACCCTCCGGTATCCACAATGACCCCGGTGCCTCTCCGCTCAGTCCCCAGGACCACCGTGGAGGGGTGGCCCGGCTTGACCGCCGCCTCGATACTGACCACGGCGGGGAGGACCCCGTTGACCAACTCGGGTGGCGCATCCATGACGGCACTCCGCAGAATGATGACCTCGGCAGATCATCTTAGCAACTTCGCCCAGGGATGCCAAAGGAAAAGCCTTCTTCTCCTTCCCCTATTCGGAGAGCCGGAGGAGGGTAGTCTGTGAAATCGTCGGGGGCAAATTGTGGCGCCCTCACGCCTCCATGTCAAGGGGTTGATGCGTCGGACAGCCCGGCCGTAAGTTCAATACCGAGAAACGGTAAGTCGTGATAGGATAAGTGTTCTGTCTTGGAGGCAACATGGAGAAGAAGATGCCCTCCCCCGATCAGTTCGTCCTGAATCACCTGCGCGCGGAGGATACAGACCGGTTGTACCGGATCATGGCCGAATTCGCTGAGGGGTTCGAGGTCCTCTCGCGGATTCCTCCCGGCGTGGCCATCTTCGGGTCATCCCGGGCGACCCGGCACGACCCATACTATGGGGTCGCCGAGGGGATTGGCCGCCTCCTGGTCCAGCACGGGTTCGCCGTCCTGACCGGTGCGGGACCCGGGATTATGGAGGCGGCAAATAAGGGGGCGCGGGAAGCGGGAGGTCCCTCCATCGGATTGAACATCCAGCTCCCCCTGGAGCAGCCGGTCAACTCGTATGTCACCAGCCTCCTGAACTTCCGCTACTTCTTCGTCCGGAAGGTCATGTTTGTCCGGTACTCCGTCGCCTTCATCTTCCTGCCTGGGGGACTCGGGACGCTGGATGAGCTCTTCGAATCGGCCACCCTGATCCAGACCCACAAGATCCGTCCCTTCCCGGTGGTCCTCGTGGGGCGGGACTACTGGCAGGGGTTGCTCGAGTGGCTCGCCCAGACGGCTGTGGAGCGGGGAAGGGTCAGTGCTCAGGAGATGACCATCTTTACCCTCGCCGAAACTCCGGAGGAGGTCCTGACCGCCATTCAACGGGCCGCCCCCGCCCTCCACCGGCCGATACCGTAGGAGTGACTCTCTCTCTTTGAATCGACCCTCACTCGACCCTGACACCGTAGACCGACACTGTCGAAAAGGACTTTGACATTTTCCCGATCGCTTCCTATAGTTACTACCGGGGGCGGTGGTCGGAGAGGGACATGTCCTATCGGTTCCTCGAAGAGATTGCCATCGCCGACGTGGCCTTCGAGGCGGAGGGACGGACACTCGCCGAGGTCTTCGAGGCGGCAGCGCTTGCCCTCACCGAGGCGATGGTGGAACTGGATGGGGTGTCGCCCACCCTGTCACGCGTGATCTCGCTCCGCGCCGAGGATCTGGAGACCCTCCTCTTCCGCTGGCTCGCAGAGCTCATCTACCTCAAGGATGCGGCGTGCCTTCTGTTCCGGCGATTCGCGATTACCATCCGCGAGGGGACCGAGTGCGAGCTTGAAGCGACGGCGTGGGGAGACCAGATCAATTACGGGACGATGTCGCTCAAAGTGGATGTCAAGGCGGTAACCTACCATCTGTTTTCCCTCACGAAGACCCCTCACGGATGGAGGGCCCAGGTCATCCTAGACATCTAAGGGGGTAGAGCCATGGAAGCCAAGAAGATCGCCGAGGGCATCTGGGAGATCCCTCGCACCGCCAAGGAAGGCATGCTCGTCCCGGCCCGGATTTACGCCACGGACGAGCTCTTCAAGGAGATGGATCAGGGGGTCTTCGAGCAGGTGACGAACGTCGCCTGCCTCCCCGGGGTCCAGAAGTACGTCCTCTGCATGCCCGACGGCCATTGGGGCTACGGATTCCCCATCGGGGGCGTGGCCGCCATGGACACCAAAACGGGGGTCATCTCACCGGGCGGGATCGGCTTTGACATCAACTGCGGGATGCGCATGCTCCGGACCACGCTGACCGAGCCCGAGG
>Ga0209860_1000036_pt1 | contig 14001 bp, 12 predicted proteins | sample GWRWS2_40_50_FD_187243 | JGI IMG/M metagenome (GOLD analysis project Ga0209860, IMG submission 187243) | Riverbed sediment microbial communities from areas with vegetation nearby in Columbia River, Washington, USA - GW-RW S2_40_50 (SPAdes)... | ecosystem: Environmental > Aquatic > Freshwater >... | reverse complement strand
CGGCCACGACAAAGGCCGCAGTTGTAGAAATGTTGAAGGTGTTGGCCCGATCACCGCCGGTCCCGCATGTGTCCACGACCAGTGGATCGGCTGCCCTGATCCGGATAGCACGGGATCGCATCGCTCTGGCGGAGCCTGCGATCTCCTCCACCGTCTCGCCCTTCATCCTGAGCCCCATGAGATAGGCTGCGATCTGCGCCGGAGCGGCGGCGCCTTCCATGATTTCCAGCATGACCTCTTCGGCCTCCTTTTCGGAAAGGTCGGTCCGGTCTGCCAGCTTGGCGATCGCGTCTTTGATCATAAGAAAATCGGGCGAGGGGTCTGCAAACTACAGTCTGAGAAAATTGCGAAGCAGGTCCTTGCCGGCTGCCGTGAGAATGGATTCGGGATGGAACTGTACCCCCTCCACACCGAGCGTTCGATGCCGGAGGCCCATGATCTCTCCTTCAACGGTCTCGGCAGACACTTCCAGGCAATCCGGAACCTTCGCCCGGTTCACCAACAAGGAATGATAGCGGGTCGCCTCAAAGGGGTTGGGGAGATCACGGAAGATGGTCTTGCCATCATGATGAATCATGGAGGTCTTTCCATGCATCAACCGATCGGCACGAATCACCTCGCCTCCAAACGCCACGGCCAGGGACTGATGCCCCAGACAGACTCCCAGGACAGGGATACGCCCCGCGAATTGACGGATGGCAGACACCGATATCCCTGCCTCTTTGGGCGTACAGGGGCCTGGCGAGATCACCAGTCGCTGCGGGCGCAAGGCTTTGATCTCATCAACCATGATCTTATCGTTGCGATACACCTGTACCTCTTCTCCCAACTCCCCAAAGTACTGCACCAGGTTATAGGTGAAGGAGTCGTAATTGTCGATCATTAGCAACATAAAACCCGTGAGGCGTAAAACGTTAGGTGTAAGGGGGGAAGACCTCTTAGGCTCTTATTGCCTCACCCCTTATGCCTTACGCTCCGCTATTCCAGTCCCTGCTCGGCCAACTCGATGGCCTTCATCATAGCTCTCGCCTTGTTACACGTTTCCTCGTATTCCCGCTCCGGATGAGAATCGGCCACGATTCCCGCTCCAGCCTGAATGTAAGCCCGTCGGTCCTTGATCACGATCGTGCGAATATTGATGCAGGTGTCCATGTTGCCCGAGAAGCTGAAGTACCCCACCGCGCCGGCGTAAGGCCCGCGTCGCGTCGGTTCGAGCTCTTCGATGATTTGCATCGCGCGGATCTTGGGTGCGCCGGATACAGTCCCGGCCGGAAAGCAGGCCTTCATCACGTCATAGGCGGTCTTGGATGGATCAAGGTCCCCGTGGACCTGTGAAACCAGGTGCATCACGTGTGAGTACCGCTCGACTTGCATCAGCGCATCCACGCGGACGGAGCCCCTTTGAGCGACACGTCCGATGTCATTGCGGCCCAGATCCACCAGCATCACGTGCTCGGCCCGTTCCTTGTCGTCCGCCATCAACTCACGCTCCAGCAGGCTGTCCTGCTCCTCGGTTGCCCCGCGCCGCCTTGTTCCGGCAATCGGGCGCACCGACACCCGGCCTTCCTCGCATCGGACGAGAGTTTCGGGCGAGGAGCCCACCAACTCCACCCCGCCGACCCGCAAATAATACATGTAGGGCGAGGGATTGACGACGCGGAGCGCCCGGTAAATTTCAAATGGTGCTGTCTGGATTCTGGCTTCCCACCGTTGAGAGATCACCGCCTGGACGATGTCGCCAGCCCGGATATACTCCTTCGCCCGCATCACCATCTTCTCGAAATCCGCTTGGCTCATGTTCGTCTCAAAGCTGATCGGCTTGTGGCGGCGTTTCGGCCGAATCCGGCGCAGTGGCCGTTTAAGGCGATTGATCATCTGTTCAATGCGGGCCGTGGCGTCAGCGTAGGCGCGTCTGAGTTCAGATTCCCGACCGCCCTCGACATGAGCGTTGGCGACCACTTTGATTTTTTGGGCGACGTTGTCAAAAATCAGGAGCGTGTCCGTGAGCAGAAACACAAGGTCAGGGATACCGAGGGCGTCCTTGCGGCGAGATGGGATTTCTTCGAAATAGCGGACCACATCGTAGCCCAGATACCCGACTGCGCCTCCGACGAACCGCGGGAGACCGGGCACCGTCACTGGGCGATAGGCCGACATGATGGCTTGGATTCGGTCAAGCGGGTTTTCACCAGGCTTCTCTCCAACTGGCACGCGCTGAACGCTGGTCCCCCTCGTGACCACCAGGTTCCCACGCTCCTCACGCACCACGACCGGTGAGCCGCTCCCTAAAAAGGAATAGCGCGCCCAGTTTTCCCCTCCTTCGACGCTTTCCAGGAGATAAGCAGACGGGCCGTGATCGATCTTAACAAAGGCTGAGACTGGCGTTTCAAAGTCTGCCAGGATTTCCCGGTAGAGGGGAATCAAGTTCCCCTGCGACGCAAGCGCGCGGAACTCGTCAAAACTGAGTGAATAGGGAGGTTTGGGCATTGCGCAGTCGCTCACTCGTAGCCGACGATCAACTTCTGACCTACTTCGATCAAATCGTCCTGGAGATTATTCCACTTTCTCACCTGCTCTAATTGCACTCCGTACTTGCGAGCGAGACGGAAGACCGTTTCTCCAGGCTTTACCTGATGAAAAGTCGGTGTGCGGCCCTCCGACACAACGCTCTCAGGCTTGCTGGCAAGTTGATCGGCCTCCTGCGCCAGAAGATTTCTCTCGGCCTGCTTGGATTTCGAAGCCGGATGCGATCCCCGGCGGAGCTCTTCCCGCGCTTTCTTTTCGAGAGCGGTGGCTTCCCGCATGGCGTCAGCCTCTTCATTCACTCTCGCCATCTGCTCTCGCACGGCCTGAACCTGAGCGGTCAGCTCTCGGTTTCTGGCTTCCAGTTCGGAGGCTTCGCGCTTGACACGCTTCAGCTCGCTATCCAATTCGCCTGTCCGCTTTTCCTCCTGCGCCAGCAAGCGCTGGAAATTCAGCCCACGGGCCTTCTCCGCCTCGTATTTCTCAGACATCACACAGCCCGTGAGCAGGAACGCGCCGAGGAAGAGACTTAATACAGAATCCTGCCTGCTGATTGTCATGCGCTCACCAGTCCTTTCTTGGTCTCCTCTTGGTCTTGCTCGAGGTGGAAGGAGCCTTGGCCTTGCCGTCACTCGAGCCTATTTTCTTATCACCAGGGTAATCGCCAGTCCGTGCTGGGTGCTTAAGAATAGTGGCAGGAGCACTGAAAGTCAAAGCGAAAGAGGCGTCAGGGGAGGTTTGACCCTCTGCCTGACGCTATGCTACGGTTTGGACAGTATGCAACAGCCCTCTGAATCCGGACCAAGCCGCACCCTGCTCGTAGACGGGGTCACGTTACGCCTGGCCCAGCCTCTTGACTCAACCCAGGAATGGATTGGCGAACGCGAGGTGCTGAGGCAACTCCTGGCCTGTTGGCTGGTGATCGACGAGAAGGACCTGCCGCTCTCGCCCCGCATCACCGGCCATCCTGGCATTGGCAAGACGACTCTGGCCATGGCCGGAGCTCGGGAACGCAAACAGGTTCTCTATTTCTTTCAATGCACGGCCGATACCAGGCCGGAAGATCTCTTGATCACGCCGGTCCTGGCCGAATCAGGCACAATCGCCTACCATGCCTCTCCCCTTGTCTCCGCGGTGCTGACCGGCGGCGTCTGCGTGTTGGATGAGGGCAACCGCATGAACGAAAAGAGCTGGGCCTCCCTCGCTCCGCTGCTCGATCACCGCCGGTGCGTCGAGTCCATTGTGGCTGGCATCCTGGTCAAAGCGCACGATGACTTCCGATGTTGCGTGACTATGAACGAGGACGCCTCGACCTACGAAGTCCCCGATTACATCCTGTCACGCCTCCAGCCCACTCTGAATTTGGGGTTCCCCCGCCGAGACGACGAACTGGCTATTTTGCGCTACCACATACCCTTTGCCCCGGCTGAGATGCTGGTTTTGACGGTGGATTTCCTGCAGGATGCCCACCAACTCAACCTGGAATATTCGGTACGCGACGGTATCCATCTCTTGCAGTATGCCCTCAAACGTCTTGCCCAGGATCCCGCACACCCGCTCTCCAAGGATGAAGCCTGGCGCGAGGCCTTGATCAAGGTCTTGGGTGAAGAGGCGCTTGACCTTGAAGGGCAGGCTCGCCGTCGAAAGCGGGCGCTCGGGGACCAACCGTTGCCGCGAGGGTTGGGAGATTTCTTCTTCGAAGGTGACGATCCCCTTCATCCAGAACGGTAAGACGACGCGCCATTCTTATGGCTCATGCAACCAAGACCGCCGACGCAGTCCTGCGGCTCTCTCCACGTATTGAAATCCTTCCGATCCTTCATGCCAGCGGCGACATGGCCCAAGAGGTCCGCGAAACCCTGATCGGACGCAAGTTCGACTGCCTCGCTGTGCCGCTGCCTCCTTCAGTCGAGGAGATACTTGAAGCGGCGGTTGGCGCATTGCCCAGCATCAGCCTGGTGGTGATGCCGGAGCCGGATCGTGACGGCATGCCGGTGGTCAGTTTCATCCCGGCCGATCCGTGCCAGGCTCTGATCATGGGGGTACGAGTGGCAATGGGAGAAGGAATCCCCCGGGCCTATATCGATCGGGAAGTGACGGTGTTCGAGCCTATGCCTGTTGCAGCCCCCGACCCTTACGCGCTCAAGCGCACGTCGCTGGCCTCCTTCGCCTCTGCAGTCATCCCTTCCCTGCCCACTCCAGCCCCAGACAGCCAGCAAGAGAACCGTATTGCCTGGATGGCCTTCCGCCTGCACGAGCTCGAACTGGAATACGAATCCATTTTGTGTCTCTGCTTGCTCGCTGACTGGCCCTGGCTCCGAGACGCCTACCGCGAACGAAAGCCTTACATCGCACCGGAACGGACCATGATGCCACCGGCCAGCTATCCAGTCTCCCCATCCACCTTATATTTCGTGCTGGGCGAGCTACCGTTTCTGACAGAACTCTACGAGCGACGGCGGGCTGAGGTCCGTTCAGACCGGCACCTCGCCGTGGACGGCATGAAGGAACTCCTGCTGGAGGCCCGCGCCCGCTGGGTGGCCGGTCGCAAATCCGACGTGAATTCCGTGGCAAACTGGGTTACTCCCAAACTCCTCCAACTTTATTTCCAGTACGTCCGGAATTTAGCCCTGATGGAACGCCGGCTGACGCCAGACCTCTACACCCTGGTGCTAGCTGCCAAGCAGACGGCGGGAGACGAGTTCGCCGTGACGTTATTGGAAACCGCCAAGACCTATGCCTTCCAAGAGGAGGCCTCAGAGTCAGCTGATCCGGCAGTTTCGGCCGGCATCGGTAAGCTGGAGTTTTCGGACGGTCACATCGCGCTGGCCAAAAACCGCCTTCAGGGCCCTCCGATGGTCTGGCGATCGCTCTCTCTGCGACCCACTCCGACTCGGACAAAGAGCCGACGCTGGGCGCTTCAATGGAACCCCTTCCGCCAGTGCTCCTGGCCGCCAGAGGATAACCGGATCGAGAGCTTTACCAGCCATGTGCGCGAGCAGGCCCGGGCCATCCTGGGAGCGGATCTTGCGCGGATCGAGAAATTCACCACCTCGGTCAAGGACGGAGTGGATCTCCGAGAGAGCCTGCGTCATTGGTACAAGGGCTACAAGGGCAATCAAGCTAAAGGCCAGGGTCATTCTGAAGAAAGAAGTCGAATGGAGATCTATGTAAAGGAGATTCCGCCGGCCAGAGGTAATGTGGAAATCGTCATCTTTCTGTTCGACACACCGGCTGATTCAGAGGTTTATAGGTGGCAGGCAACCTGGTACGCAGAACATGCCGAAGAGTCCACACTCTGCTTCTATGCCATTCCATTCCAGGATCAGATGGTGGGGCCCGGTATCGGCCAGTCACGCTATGGCGGCGCTTTATTTCTTTTCCCTCCCAGACCGATCCCCAATATCTGGGAAGACCCCAGGTTGAATTTTGCCCAGACCCTGGAAGAACGGCTCATCGCGGGAGCAGCTCTCCACTCCCAGGAGTCCCAGATCGTCCTCGTGTCGCCGATCCCGCCCCGGGCGCGGTGGCGAAGGATCGTCCGGCAGTTCCGTCGCCAATTGGTCACGATCTCGCTGAATCGGTTTTCCGGACAAACTGTGGATCGGCTCCGTCGGTTTCATGTCCTGAACGGTCACGAGATCAGAAGTTACGCGGCCCGGTACATCCGATAAGCCTCCCACTGACTGGCGTATGACCCACCACACCCGTCACCTGACCGATAGTCAAAAGCAGAAAGACCGCACGGAGGCCGAGAATCGCCTTGACTTCTTACGGAAAGAAGTTCGCCGGCACGACTATCTCTACTATGTTAAGAACCGCCCGGAGATCTCAGATCAGGAATACGACCTCCTGTTCCGGGAATTGACAGACCTGGAGGCAGCCTACCCGGACCTCGTGACCTCTGACTCCCCTACGCAACGGGTCGGGGCTCCGCCGCTGGATGAGCTGAAAAAGACCAACCACGTCAGGCCGATGCTGAGTCTCGACTCGGTCTCAGATGTTGAAGATGTGCAAGCCTTCGATAAGCGTGTTCGTCGGGAATTGGGCCGGGAACTCGGCCGAGAGCTGGGCACAGCCGTGATTGAATACACCGTGGAACCGAAATACGACGGCCTGTCAGTCGAGCTGATCTACGAGAACGGAACCTTTACCCGTGGCGCCACCAGGGGAGATGGGATCACCGGTGAGGATGTCACCATCAACCTGCGGACGCTCAGATCACTTCCCCTCCAACTTCAAGCTGACGCGAGTCCGCCATCCCGTCTAGTCGTCCGAGGTGAAGTCTATATGAGGCTGGACGACTTCCAAGCGCTCAACCGACGCATCACGGAGCGAGGGGAGGAAGCCTTTGCCAATCCACGGAACGCCGCCTCCGGCGCGCTGCGCCAACTAGATTCCCGCATCACCGCGGAACGGCCCTTGGTCATCACCTGTTATGAGATCATGGGCCAATCAGGGGCCCTCCCACCCACTCACTGGGATGAACTGGAATGCTTGGCCCGCTGGGGGCTCCCGATCCCCACGCAGCGGCGCCGTTGCGAGAGGATCGAAGAGGTCATTGCCTTTCATGCTGAGACCGAAGCAGGTCGTGAGCGGTTGCCCTTCGAGATCGATGGAGTGGTCGTGCGGGTCAATCGGCGCGACTGGCAGGAAGCCCTCGGCGAGAAATCCAGGAGTCCGCGCTGGGCCATCGCCTACAAATTCACCCCGCGAAAGGAGATCACGCAGGTGCAGGACATCGTGGTCTCGGTCGGCCGCACCGGAACCCTAACCCCGTTGGCTTTGCTCAAACCAGTCGATGTCGGCGGGGTGACGATCAGTAGGGCAACGCTGCACAATGCCGATGAGGTCGGAAGGAAGGATATCCGGGTCGGTGACACAGTCAAGGTCGAGCGGGCCGGAGATGTAATTCCGGCCATCGCGGAGCGTCTGGTCATCCCAGGCCAGCAACGGGCTGAACCGTTTCGCATGCCGGATCGGTGTCCCGTCTGCGGTTCAGCCGTTGCCCGTGAAGGTGCCTATTTTTACTGCTCCGGCCAGACTGCCTGCCCGGCCCAATTAAGAGGCGAGTTGGAACACTTTGCCTCCAAGGGTGCTCTGAACATTGACGGATTGGGCAAGAAGACGGTCGCCCAGATGGTCGAGCGTGGCCTGGTTCGGGACCTGGCCGATCTGTACACGGTCACAAAGGAACAGCTCCTCACGCTGGAGGGATTCGCCGATCGTTCGGCTTCTCTCCTGCGTGAGGCGATCGAACGTAGCAAGCGGGTTTCTCTGGAGCGGTTCCTGGTCGGCTTAGGCATCAGGCAGGTCGGCCAGCATATCGCGCAAGTGCTCGCACGCAGATTCGGCAGCCTGGACAACATCATGGCGGCCGATCGGGACACCTTCGAAAGCGTTCATGAGATCGGACCTGAAATCGCGGCCAGCCTGGAGTCGTTCTTCCGGGAGGAACGGAACCGGCGCGTGATCGACCGCCAGCGTGCACTGGGGCTCCAGATTGAAGCAGCAGGCCAGGCAGCTGAGGGCCAACGACCTCTTGAAGGAAAGTCCTTCGTGTTCACCGGAGGACTCGGGGGGTTCAGCCGGGAGGAAGCCAAGCGGCGCGTTGAGCAATTGGGGGGGCGTGTGACGTCCAGCGTCAGTAAACAGACAGACTACGTCGTCATTGGGATAGATCCTGGCTCCAAGCTGGACCAGGCCAAACGGCTGGGCGTTACAGTGCTTTCTGAAGCAGAGTTCGGTTCGTTGCTGAGCCGGACCTAACGGGCTCTCCTTTGCGCCGCGACAGGGCTCGCTTCATCTGGAATAGCCACGATCTCCGGCTCGGTCGGCAGAACAGTTTTGTCTTCCTTAAAAATCTGCACGCTCTTGATGGACCTCCGGTCAGCCTCGTGCACGACCAACCGGCATTGCCCTGAGCGCAGCTCTTCACCTACGGCCGGAATCCGGCCAAGGCGGTCCTGAATCAGCCCGCTGATGGTGTTGGCGTCATCTTCCAGATTGACCTTCAGGAAGTCGTTAATGCGTCGCACCTCGGTCCGCCCATGAACCAGGATCTGATTCTTCCCGATCCGCTTGATGAGCTCCTCGGTGATGTCGGTTTCGTCCATGATTTCTCCGACAACCTCCTCAAGGAGATCTTCCAGCGTCACCAGACCCACGATTCCGCCAAACTCATTCACGACGATGGCCATGTGGCGCTTGTCCAGCTGGAACTGCTTCATCAGGTCATCCGCAGTCTTGCCGCGCGGCACGAACAGGGCCTGGTCGGCAATGTCCTTCAGGCGCGCTTCGCTATTGCCCTGAACTAGTTCCTTGAGCGCTTTCGTCTTATAGAGAATACCAGTGATATTGTCCAAAATACCGTCGAACACCGGGATGCGGGAATACTTGGACGTGAAGAGCTGTTCCTGGGCCTCTTTGAGTCGCAGATTGCCGTCCAGGGCAAACATATAGATTCGGGGCGTCATCGCATCCTCAGCCGTGATGTCCTTCAACTGGAACACGTTCTTGATCATCTTGACTTCCTCAGTCTCGATGGCGCCTGCCCGTCCACCCACATCCAACATGATCTTCAGCTCTTCTTCGGTTACGAAGGGTACCGTCAGGCCCTTTCCGCCGGTGATCTTATCGATCATGGGCTCCAGCACGAACAATACGGGCTTCAACGTTTGCTGGACCCCATAGACCAGGTAGGCCATCCACAATACGACGGGGATCGCGTGTTTGGCGGCTAGTGTCTTGGGCACGATATCCCCGAAGACCAGTAGGAGGAAGGTCAGGATGCCGATGACAACCGCTACCGCTTCGGAGCCGAATAACCGGAGCGTAATGATGGTTGCGAAGGAGGCTGCTCCTGTGTCAACCAGCCTGTCTCCGATCATAATGGTGGAGAGCAGACGCTGCGGGTTCCCCCGAAGGTACAAGGCCATGGCGGCCCGTTTTCCCCCTGCATCAGCAAGGGCACGCAGCCTGGTCTCGTTGACCGAAAAGAAGCCGATCTCGGCTGCCGAGATGACGGCCGAAAGCAAGATCATGCTGGCCAGTATCAGGTAGTCCATGGAAATCGAATCTTAGGGAAGAACAACTCTGGCAGACAACGGAAACAGGCACCCCTCCGCGCATAGGGAAAGGAGGGTGCGCCGGGAAAGGACGGCACGAACGACCTGGGTAACCGAACTGGGTCGTCTGGGTCTATGGTCATCCATCGGGGGATAGTTGTACCATACCAGGCCCAATTCAATCAAGAAATTGACGAAAACGTGTTATGAAATCAATTGGTTCAGAAGTTGTTGTAGATCGCTAGAGGCCTTATTCCATCATACCGGTATCAAATTGCCAGCTATACCTCAGCCGCTTCACATATCGTCCCTCACGACTAGAGACTCGACCGCGAACTGGGATTCGAGCCGTTCGGCCACGGCCTCCGCTTGCCGCTCTGACATAAACTGCCCGACCTGCACCCGATAGCGCCTCCCACTGGGCAGATCCACTGTCACCATGCGCACATCGGAATACTGCCTCTTCAGCCTTCCGACGAGCGATTGGGCGTTGGCCGGTTCAGCAAAAGAGGCGACCTGCACCCGAAGATAGCCAAAACCGCCGGGACGCCCTTGATAATCAATCACCCGCAGCTCTACTTGGTCGGTGCCCTGGCCAGTCATCCCAAGAGCTTGGGCAGCCGCCAACGACAGGTCTATGATCCGGTTCCTGGCGAAGGGGCCACGGTCATTAATGCGCACCGTCACACGTCGCCCATTGCTCAGAGATCGGACAGTCGCTACGCAGCCCAATGGAAGTGTTCGGTGTGCGGCAGTCAATTGGTGCATATCATACCGTTCACCATTGGCGGTGTTATTCCCATGGAACCCGGGGCCATACCAGGAAGCAACCCCCCGTTCCACGTACCCGATGGGATACCCGGGGGGGTAGTCTCCACGCGGCGCCGGTCGGCCTGCGCAGCCCGCTATTCCCCAGAGAGCCAGAACCAGGCACAGCAGGAGAATAGACTGCGTCGCTCTCTTCAGCCGCGTGACTCTGCCTTCCATGTCAGATTTCGTCGAGTGACTCTCCTCGGAGTGTGTCCAACGCTTTTCTGGTGTCGGAGACCGTCAACACGACGATAGCCCGCTTCCCTTCCCGTGAGGGGGTACAGTAGGCGCACTTGATATTGACTCGAGCCTGCTTCAGATGCTCCGCCACCCGGCTCAGCGCACCAGGCGTGTTTTCCAGGCTCAGCACGAGGGCGGTTTCTTCACGAAACCGAACCTTCGCAGCCTTCAGCACGGCGCGAGCCCGTTCCACATCCGCCACCAGGATTCGAAGATTTCCTTTTCCAGTTCCAGTGACCTCCGGCGCAGAGAAGGCCTTAATATTTACGCCTCCGTTCCCAAGAACCGACGACACCTGCGCCAGCACGCCCGGTTTGCTCACCTCGCTGATCACCAACTGTGTTGTAGTCGGCATTGCTCTGTCCCCTTTCGCAACCTCTTGACTGGGCAAGCCCCAGGTCCGACCCCACGTTTGCCTACTGAGGTGCAGGGAGCCGTTATGGACCTTTGTACCCATAGAACCACCGCGCGGTGGTCCCACCCACATTCCGTACCGTGTGTCGCACGTGAGCTGAAATCAGGACCTCTTCTCCCTGTTTCGGCCTGAACGTCCGTCCTTGCATCTCCAGCTCCAGCTCTCCTTCCAGGACCATCAGGAGCTCATCCATTGAATGGACATAGTCTTCCCACATTTGCCCCGGCGGGTCAACCCATAAGCCACAACTGAAGCCGCGTGAGTGCCAATCCCTTTCAACTTGTATTCGATCAAAGCGCATGAGTTTCACCACGTTCATCTCTGCCTGGCTGAAACCGTTCCACTTCACTCCGCCGGCAAGAAAAAGTTTTATCAACCTCTTGCGTTCAGAAGTATACATATCCATCCCCTCTAAAGCACGAAAGGGATGCGGCGTTCGGCGGCATCCCCTCCAGTAGCACTGACACGGGCGTCGTTGTGATTACTGTCTTATTTCCATTTTCAGCCTACGTACCTGTTTAATGAGCCCTGCTTTTCTTACGACAACTGAAACACCTCGTTCACGAAGGCGTATTCATAGACACCGTTCAAGGTGATACCTGCCGCGGCGGCGAGTTTTTGGGTAGCCTCGCGATGTCCCTTCGGCACAAACAAATAAAATGGCACGCCCAGGACCGCACCTTCTCGCCACCGACTATGCGTTTCTGGCTCTGACAGTGAATCCTCTGTTTCAACCTCCGCGATCCACTCAATGGTGTTTTTTCCTCCATTGAACCTCCAGCCGACGACATCCGGATAGCTTCGGTCTGACACAGCCCACTGATGCCTCTCCGCATCCGTGTTTATCGTAATTTTATTTGGAGCCGACTTGGCCCAGCGCTGCGCTACCAGACTCACAACATGGTCATGGAGGGACTGTATCCCCGCCTCACGTGTGATCGTGCTCATCGTCTCTCCCTCTCTATGAAAACAAGCACGTCCTTCCGTTCCAGGACCACCTCGACGTCGGACGCCCTTACGTTATGTCAGTTCCAACTCCTTCGTGCTCAAGGCGTATTCAAAGATGCTGGCGATACTCGCGCCTGTTCTCATGGCGTAAAACCGAGCGAGTGCCTTATATCCTTTTGGCACAAAGAGAATGAGTGGCGCCCCCAAGGCCGAGAAGTCTTGCCACCGCTTGCGTGCTTCTTCCTCAGTGATCGTGTCTTCGGTTTCCACCTCGGCAATCCACAGGGGGGTGTTCCGTCCACTATAGGGCACCCACCCAACGATGTCGGGGGCGCTTTGCGCGGAACTTGCCCAGCCATTCGTCACAGAGCCTGGGGTTGTTTCGAGGCTACAACTGACCGAATTGGTCCACCGCTGACCGATCAAACGGACAACCCGGTCGTGGAGAGACAAGGTCTCAACATCATCGACTATCGTCTGCACTGTATCTCCTCCTCTTTTACGAGCAGCCGCTCGTTGCGCCGCAGGTCTCGCACTTGAGGCAGGTGCCGTTTCGAACGAGCGTGAACTGCTTGCATTCCACGCAGGGGTCGCCCTCGTACCCCTTTTGCTTGGCAATCTGGACCGCGGTGTAGGTCAATGTCTCGCGCCTCAACTCCACCTTGTGCGCGATATTCCCGTGACCGTGACCGTTTCCTCCGGCTCCATTGCCGGTCTCGCGCCGTGCAGGGAAGATCTCGGGGCTGATCCCAGCGGGCGCCAGCGCTCTCTCGTCAACCGGCTCGCTATCCATGCACTCCGGGTCCTGCGCATCCTTCTTGACAGAATCCATCCGCAGATCATCATCCACCACTTGCTCCAGATCGTGCCGTTCCAGATAGGTGATGGCCAGCTCGCGGAAAATGTAATCAATGATCGAGGTGGACATCTTGATGTGGTCATTCAGCTTGACCGGTCCGTTCGGCTCGAACCGCGTGAACAGGAACGCCTCCACAAACTCTTCCAACGGCACCCCATGCTGAAGTCCCAGCGAGATCGCGATCGCAAAGCAGTTCATCAGACTGCGGAAGGCTGCCCCTTCCTTGTGCATGTCCAGAAAGATCTCCCCGATCGTCCCATCGGCATATTCGCCGGTTCGCAGGTAGAGCTTGTGACCGCCGACGATAGCCTTCTGTGTGTAGCCAAGGCGCCGTTCCGGCATGCGCCGCCGTTTGGCCAGGTAACGGAACATCACTCGCTCGGTCACATGTTCCGCCATCTTCATGACGTCATTGCCGGCAGCCTCACCGGTATCTCCGGAATCGGTTGAGGCGTTTAGAGGCTGACTGAGCTTTGAACCGTCCCGGTAGAGCGCCACTGCTTTGAGCATGCTCTGCCAGGACAAGAGGTACGCCGCCTTGACATCTTCGATCGTGACATCGGCCGGCATATTTATGGTCTTGCTGATTGCTCCGCTGATGAAGGGCTGAGCCGCAGCCATCATCCGAATATGCGCGTCAACCTGGATGAAGCGCTGGCCGGTCCGACCACAGCGGTTAGCGCAGTCGAAAATCGGGAGGTGCTCAGGCTTGAGATGTGGCGCGCCCTCGACCGTCATGGTGCCGCAGCAGTAGTCGTTCGCGACGACGATCTGGTCCTGGGTAAAGCCGAGCGCTTTGAGCATGTTGAATTTGGAATCATTGAGTTGCGCATTGGTCAGGCCCAACTTCTCACTGCAGAACTCTTCACCGAGCGTCCATTTATTGAACGCGAACTGAATCTCGAAAGCCTGACCCAAAGCGGCCTCTAATCGTTCCAACGCTGCGCCATCGAACCCCTTGGCCTGCAAGGTCTCATGGTTGATGAACGGGGCCCCATTGAGGGTCCGGCGTCCAGTGCAGTAGGTCACAATGTCCTGGGTCTGCGCTTCGGTATAGCCGAGCGTGGTCAACGCTGGCGGAAGACTCTGGTTGATGATCTTGAAGTAGCCGCCGCCAGCCAGCTTCTTGAACTTGACTA
>Ga0209860_1000033_pt1 | contig 15072 bp, 25 predicted proteins | sample GWRWS2_40_50_FD_187243 | JGI IMG/M metagenome (GOLD analysis project Ga0209860, IMG submission 187243) | Riverbed sediment microbial communities from areas with vegetation nearby in Columbia River, Washington, USA - GW-RW S2_40_50 (SPAdes)... | ecosystem: Environmental > Aquatic > Freshwater >... | reverse complement strand
CGCGCCGATGTCGCACGCAGCGAGGCCATTCGCGTCGCCGTCGAGCGGGCGCCGCGCGCCCCGTTGGTCTTCGCGCAGGCGCGCGAGCGGCGTCGCGGGATCGCCGTCGTGGTCGTAAACGCACGCGGCGGCGGGAATCGCGTCGATCGCGGGGCTGCCGGCACCCAGCGTGTAGTCCCCGATCGACGGATTGCTGAACAGCGGGTCGCCGGCGCGGCCGGCGGGGTGCCGGGCGGCCCGAGAGGGCCCGGGTGGGCGCTCCCGTTCGCCTGCCCGGGCCGCTCGGGTGGGCCGCGGCCGGCGGGGGGGCCGACCGACCGCGGCACCCCGCGGCGCGTGCCTGGCGGTCACGCGGTGCCGAGTCAACACCGGCGCGGGGTCGAGTTCAAGCACCCCGCGCCGCCAGGGCGGCCCAGGGCGGCCCAGGACACGCGCAGACCGGCCGGGGAGGGTGGCGGTGCCCGGGCGGGCCCAACGACGCTCACAGGGCCCTTCTCGGCCCGGCAACGGCCATGTCCCGATTCGACCGGGTCTAGGTGGAGGTTCGGCCCGGGCCCGGCTGACCTTCGTCCGGTTCACCCTCCGTGGTCAAAACCCGCTGAGCTCGCGCAGGGTTGGTCACGCAGGGTGGTGGGGCCCCGTCCGGTTCGTGATCCCGGCCGGGCCCGGGACGGCTAGATGCGAACGTACCGCACCAGCAGGTACGCGGCGATCCAGGCGAGCAGGGCGGCGCCGCCGACGACGGCCACCCAGCGGGCGCCGGCGAGGATTCGCCGGCGTCGGCACCCCGCGCAACCCTCGCGCTCAGCAGCTCGCGCCCAGGCGCGCTCTGCCGCGGCCCGTCGCTCTGGATCGCCCAGGGTGCCCACTGCCTACCTCCCAGCTCGCCGGCTAGATCGCCCCGACCGCGGCCAGCAGCCACGCGCACCAGCCCAGGATGCCGCCGGCCAGGGCGAAGCCGGCGGCCACCAGCAGCCGGCCGCCCCAGCGCAGCCGGCGCCACTCGCGCCATGCCTCGCGGATCATCCGGCGGCCTCGTCGGGCTGCTGGTGCGATCCGGGGTGCGGCGGCGGCGGCTTGAGTAGCCCTTGGTGGGCCGCCATGTCCAGCCGGCCGGTGACCATCACCAGCGCGTGCAGCGCGCACGCTGGGCAGTTGCCGCGGCTGCTGATGTAGTGCCCGTCAGCGGACTTCGCGCCGCACCGTTTGCATGCGCTGGGGTGCCATCGTGGCTTGCGTGGTGCGCTCATGCGAAGATTGTAGCCCGGATCACGGGGGTTCTACACACCCCGTGTAACCAGTGGGAGGTGGGCTATGGCCCGAGTCACCCCCGACCAGATGGCCGCCAAGTGGGCGAGCCGCCTGTCGGGCGCAACGCAGGACATTGCCGCCGGCGTGGCCCAGGTGCAAGTCGCGCCCGGGCAGCAGGCGGCGCGGCAGCGGCAGGCGTGGCTGGCCCGCGTCCAGGCCGCACAGGAGAAGTGGGCGCGCAACGTCGCCGCGGTCAGCTTGCAGGACTGGCAGCAGTCCATGACGCAGGTCGGCATCCCGCGGATCGCCCAGGGCGCCCAGGCAAACCAGGGCAAGATGGCCCGGTTCGCCCAGGAGTTTCTGCCGTACCTGGATCGGGGCGTGGCCCAGGTCAAGGCCATGCCCAAGGTCACGCTAGAAGATGGCGTGGCCCGGGCGGTCGCCATGATCCGCCACAACGCGCAATTCAAGCGTGGCGGCGGCGGCATGCCGACCGGCATCGGCTAGCGGGAGAGGGGTCGATCACCGTGGGCCTCGCGCTTGAGGTCATCTGCGGCCGGGTGACAAACCCGGGCGCGACCATCACCGCCCTGACCCCCAACACCGGCGATTCGTTCAGCATCCGATCGTTCCCGGAGCCGTCCGGGGCGTTCCTTGAGGACGTCTGGGCCCAGGGCGCCGCCGCCCAGGTCGTGCGGGTGCGGTCGCCCAGGATGCACGACGCGATCCAGGGTCTACGGCTGGCGACCGTGGCCGGCTCAACGCGGTCGCTGCTGCCGGAGGCCGCGCTCCAGCGGCTGTACCCGACCGACGCCCTGACGTTCGAGTCCAGCGGCGGCGCCGCCGAGGTCGACACCGCCGCGCTGCTGATCTACTACCGTGACCTGCCGGGCGTGTCGGCGCGGCTGGTCACCTGGGAGGAGGTCGCCGGCCGCATCCGCAACATCCTGACCGCGCATCAGGACATCACCCTTGGCGGCACCGCCGGCGACTACCAGGGCGGGCAGTCCATCACGGCCGATTTCGACACCCTCAAGGCGGACACCGATTACGCCATCCTCGGGTATGACGTGACCACCCAGGTGCTCGCGGTCGGGATCAAGAGCCCCGATTTCGGTAACCTACGGGTCGGCGGGCCCGGCGGGACTGAGGTCATGGATACCCGCGACTGGTTTGTGGACCTGTCGCGGCGGCTGGGCACCCCGCATATCCCGGTGTTCAATTCCAACAACCGGGGCAGCACGCTGGTGGACGTCGCCAGCGTGTCGACGGCCGGCACCGTCATCGTGATCCTGCACCTGGCCGAGCTGGGCTAGGCCGATGTTCGGTGCGCTGCCGGCGCCTGAGGCGGTCCGGGAGTTCAGCCCGGACCGCTCCTGGCGGTCATTCCGCATCCCGGACCCCGCCGCCGGCGCCGATTTCCGTGTCACGGTGCCGGGCGGGGAGGGGTGGCTGGTGCAAGGGCTGCTCGCCACGCTGACGACCAGCGCCGTGGTCGCCACCCGGCAGCCGCGGCTGACCGCCGACGACCAGACCGACACGTGGCTGATGATCCCGGCCGGCGATAGCCCGGCCGCGAGCACCACCACGCAGTACACCCTGATCCTGGGCGGGCCGACCGGGGTGACCAGCTCGCCGGCGTCCGACGTGTGGGGCGGCCCGTCGCTGCTGTACCTGCCGCCCGGGCATCGGTTCGGCCCGGTCACCAACAACCTGCAAGCCGCCGACGCCTGGACGGTGATCCGCATGGCCGTGATCGTGGTCACGATCCGCGGTGCCCTGGCCGCCGCGGAGGCCGAGCTGCGCCGCCGCGCCGCGGAGGCCGACGTGTACCGGGAGGCGGCACGCCAGCCGGCCGCCTACTTCGTCCCGCAACCCTGAGGGGGTGCTGATGGTCAAGACTTCGCGGCGGGCCCCAATCGAGGACAACACCGCCGTGACGCTGGTCACCACGGCCGAAACCGTGGTGCTGACCCTGCCGGCGTTCTCCGTCGACCTGCCCAGCCGCCACGTCACGCTCAGGGCTTTGCTGGTCATCACCCCAGGCGCCGCGACCACGGCGCTGACGTTCCGTTTCCGGCAGGGGTCGCTGACCGGCGCGCTGATCGGGTCGGCCATTGTCGATCCGGTGTTCGGCGCGGTCGGGGTGGCCGAGACGCACGTCGCTGAGCTGGACCTGAATCCGGGCGAGTGGGCCGGGCAGACCGTGGTGGTGACCGTGCAGCAGACCGCCGCGACCGGCAACGGCAGTGTTGGGCACAAGGTGGGCGAGGTCCAGCTCGCATAGCGGAGGTGGCCGGTGCCGCGGACTCCACAGCCGCGCTACCTGTTCCAACGGCTCGCGGTGCCGGCCGGCACCACGGCCGCGGCGCCGTTCACCCAGGACTGGCCGCTCGGCCAGGTCGAGGCCGAGACGATCCACGTGCGGGTGCCGCCAGGGCATTCCGGGCTGACCGGTATCCGCATCACCTATGACGGCGTCCAGATTTTGCCGTGGGCCCCGGACCCGGAGTGGTTTATTGCCGACAACCAGGAATACGAGTTTGCCCTAAACTTTGAGACAAGCCACCCGTTGCGGCTGGTCGGATTTAACACCGACATTTTCGCGCACACGTTCTATTTGCGGGCGAAGGTTCGTGATCTTTCCCTGCTGGGGGCTGATCGCCTGCCGCTGCCCGTCTCCGACGTCGGGCAGGGCGCACCGGTCCCGGACGGGACCGGTGGCGACCTGGGCGACGACCTGGGCGAGCTGCCGCCGGTGTTCGAGGAGGAGCCGCCGCCGCCCGGGCCCACCCAGCCACCACCCGGGCAGGCCATCGGGCCGCCCGGCGCAGACGAGGAGGAGCTACCGATGCTGTTCGTCAAGCAACCCGAGTTTCCGCGGGTGTATGTGGTCGCCGGCGGGCAGTTGTTCAGCCTCCGCGACCAGAAGCACGCCGGCGCCTATGGGAAGGCGCTGGGCGTGAGCGTGGCGGAGCTGGTGCACCAGGTGCCGGCCACCGATCCGGTGTGGTCGCTGCCACGCAACGGCCCGCCGCCCGACCAGCCGTAGCCTCGTGTCGATCGGGTTTCCTGACTTCACCAGCCCGGTCGGGCTGATCGACCGGCCGAATCAGATCGGGCTGGAGCTGAACCGCACGGTGCCGTTCACCACCGGCGTGCAGGACGTCCGTGGTTTCCAGTCATTCCAGCTCAGCGTGCAGTATGAGGCGCCAAACGCGGGCCCGCCCGCCCGGACGTGCCGGGTGACGCTTGAGTGGGGCGACACACTCGGCTTTAGCAACATCACCCACGCGCAGGAATACGAGATCAACAGCACCAATTCAACCGACTGCGGCCGGACGATCATCACTGACCGGATGCACGGCGCCTTTATGCGGATGAGCTTTGCTGCCGGCAACGGCGCCGCCAGCACCATCACGCTGGTGTTGTACGGGTCGACGCGGCCAGTGGACCGGGCCCGGGTCGCGGAGATCGGCGCAACCCCCAGCCGCGGCATGTCGACGGATAACACCCTGCTGCTGGTGAACGGCACCATCGGCCCGGGCGTCACGATCAACCGCAACGTGCGGCTGGGCCGCGGCCCGGCGACCCTCCACTACAATTTCCGCATCGCCGGCGGCCCATTCAACGTCATCCTCTATTCACCCTATTTGCGGTCGGTGCTGGCCGCCCATAGCTACCTGGTGCACAACAACATCCCGCTCGGTACGGAGCGGTCAACGTCATTGCACCTGCCGCGGCGGGTGCTGACGTGCCAGATCGACAACACCGGCGGCGCGGGCACGGCGGATTTCGACCTGTCGCTGGTTGAGGACGACTAGCCGCCCTGGCCCGCCGGCCTGGCCGCGGGCGGTACGATCAGCGGGAAGGGGTGAGGCGATGCGAGGGCTGGTATGGCTGGTGGTGCTGGGCGACCTGCTCACGACGGTGGCCGTGATCGCCGCGTTGACGTGGCTGGCGGGCACCGGCCGGATCGCCGGTGACACCGTCCCGGCCTACATCCTGGCCGCGGCCGGGGTGGGCGCGGCTGGGTCGACCGGTGCCGCCGCTGTCTCCGCGGGCCCGCGCAACGGTCGGGCCGAGCCGGGCCCGCCGGGCGATGGCTGAGCAGTGGACCGTGGTCGAGCAGACCACGGTGGACGCGCGGCTGGTGCGGGTGGTGGTCGGCAACGGCCACGGCCGGCGCCTGTCGCTGACGGTGCGGCGCGACCAGACCACCACCGAGCAGCTCGCGCCGCTGATCGAGGCGGCGGCGGCGGCTACGGCACCGGTGCCGCCGCAACCACCACGCGAGGGGAGCTGAGCAGGGATGCGGCTGACGGCGGCGCAGATCGCCTACCTGGCCCGGGAAGTGGGATGGCGCGGCGACGACCTGGTGGTGGCGGTCGCGCTGGCGTTGACGGACTCGGCCGGCGACCCGGGCGCCTGGACGGAACGGGGCGGCCCGGGCGGCTGGGACATGCGCGGCCTGTGGCAGCTCGACACGCGGGCGTACCCGACCCTGTCGGCCCGCGACCTGTTCGACCCGCGGACCAACGCCCAGGCCGCCTACGCCCTGTGGAAGCGGCACGGCGGCTTTGCCGGCTGGGCCCCTGGGTTCGCGGGCCAGCGGTACCTGGCGTGGTGGGAGGCGGCCCAGGAAGCCGCCGCCCGCCCGGCGCGTGAGGCGGCCATCACCGACGTCCCGGCGGCCGGGCAGCTCGCCGGCGTCGACCGGGCCGCCGCCCTGGACCTGGCCGGCGCCGCCGGCGAGCAGCTTTCGCTGCTGGAGCTGCCGGGCGCCATACCCGGCGACCTGCGGCTGTAGCGACAACGGAGGTGGTGTACGCATGGCCGAGGGCTGGAAAGTGGTCGCGCAGCGGCAGACCAGCGACCTGACCCCTGACGGGCGATTCCAGGACGTGATGGAAGTCACCTTTACCACCGACAGCGGCACCACCGGGGTGGTGCGGGTGCCGATCGTTGCCTACAGCCCGGCCCGCGTCAAAGAGCTGATCGACGCCCAGGCGCAGACCATTACCGCGGTCGACAACCTGTAGCCGCGGAGGGCTGACCGGTGCCGCTGGCAGGCCAGCGGTGGAGCATGATCCAGGTTGCCGCGATGCTCCACAAAACTGGCATGCGCGGCGCTGGCGTGGCGATCGCTGTTGCGGTGGTGTTTGCCGAGTCCGGCGGGTATGACCGGGCATACAACGACAACGGGCCCACCCGCGGCTGCCCAAACGGCTCACGCGACCGCGGCCTGGGCCAGATCAACTCGTGCTACCACTCGGAAGTCAGCAACACCTGCGCCTATAACGCGCAATGCAACCTTTACGCAGTGGCGCGAATCAGTGGGTATGGCCGGTCTTTTACCCAGTGGTCGACCTATAACAGCGGCGCCTATAAGCGGCATTTGCCGGCCGCCGCCGCCGCGTACCGGCAGTACCTCGGCCACGGCATCCCGGGCGGGGTGCCGGTGTTCCCGGGCGCCGCGCCGACCGCCAAACCGTCATCGCTCCGTCAGGCGATCCAATTCGCATCGTCGGGTATCGGGTGGCTGCTGTCCTGGGTGCGGTCCGGGGTCGAGCGGGTGGCCGAGGCCGCCGCCATGTATGTCTGGAATAAGACCTGGGACTTTATCGTCAAGCTGACTGCGACCGCCCGGATTCTGCTCGCGGTAATGAACCACTTTAAGGGGACGTTTTACCGCTGGGTGCGGGCGCTGCTGCATAAGATCGACGTAACCGCCCACCGATTACAGGTCTGGACCGGCAACCTCGTTGCGAAAGCAATCGTGACGGTGGTCACCCGCATTACCAATTGGGTGCGCGGGACCGTGATGCCCTGGGTGCGGGGGCTGGTGCTGGCCGCCCGCATCCTGGCACAAGGGCTGTTCAAGGTGCTGCGGGACTGGACGGCCCGGGCGCTGGCGGCGCTGGGCAACCGGATCGCCGGCGTGCTGACCTGGGCCGCGGGCCGGATCGCGGAGCTGCGCGAGTGGGCCCGCAAGGCGATCGACTGGCTGACCAGCCGGCTGGTCGACGTGATGGACTGGGTAGCGCGCTACGGCCCGACCCTGGTCGCGTTCGTCACCCGGGCGCTGGGCTGGATCGTCTGGCTGATCGCCAACCCGATCGGCCGGTTCATCCAACTGTGGCATGACCTGGCGCAGCTCACCCCGCGGCTGGTGCTGTCCGCGGTGCTGTCAGCGGTCGCCAGGGAAGGCGACGTAATCGAGCGGTGGTTGGCCCGGTGGCTGGGCTGACCGGGAAGGGGTGAGCTGGTGGGCGCGGCGACCGGCGCGACGATCGGGGAGCGGCTGGCGCGGCTGCTGGCCGACACGCTGAGCAAGCACAAGGCCGTCAGCCTGCCGGCGGAGACGGCCGCCAGGGCGGGATTGTGGGGCGTGCTGACGGAGCAGCTTGAGGGCACCGCCGCCGCCGCGGTCGCCCAGGTGCTTGGCGACCTGGCCGACGATCCCGACCTGCCGGGCGAGGGCCGGGAGCTGGTGCGGCTGATGACCGCCCCGGCGCACCAGACGCAATGGTTGCTGACGATCGGCGCGGCAATCGGCATCTTGCAGGCCGGCGGCCCGGCCGCCGCCGCCGCGGTGCTTCGTGATATCGAGTCCGCGGCCTGGCGGCGCAACCCTACCCAGGTGTTGACGCCTGAGCAGGCCGCCGTGGCGGTGCTGAAAAACGTCGGGTCGCAAGAGAACCTGGCCGCGGAGGCGCGGCTTTCCGGGCTGAATCCCGGCCGGTTCCTGGCGCTTGTGCAGATGGCCGGCAACCCGCCCGGGCTGGCCGAGCTGCTGACGTTGTACCGCCGCGGCGATATCAGCGAAGGGCGCCTGCTGACCGGCATCCGGCAGTCCGAGCTACGCGACGAGTGGGCTGATGAGGTCAAGCGACTGCGGTACAGCCCGCCCAGCCCGGAGGTCATGCTCGCCGCGGCAGAGCAGCACCAGATCAGCGAAGGCGAAGCAAAACGGGTCGCCGCAGAAGGCGGCCTCGATCCGGCGTTTTGGTCGGTCGCGTTAAAGACGATCGGCACCCCGCCCGGTCGGGACGAGCTACTGGAATTGTGGCGGCGCGGCAAGATCAGCCGCGCCGACGTTGTCCAGGGCATGCGCGAGTCGCCGCTCAAGACGAAATACGCGGAGACGTTGACTGCGCTGAAAACCAGGGTGCCGCCGCCCGACACGATCGGTGAGATGTTCGGGAAAGGCGTGATCGACCACGGCACGGCGCTGAATTGGATGGCCGACAACGGGATCGAGGGCCCGCACGCTGCCGCGTGGCTGGACAAGAACCGGCGAACGGAGCAAGCGGCCTCCCGTGACCTGGCGAAATCGGAAGTGCTCACGCTGTACGGCGCCCGGGCGATCACCCGCGCCAAGGCTGCGGGGCTGCTCGACCAGCTCGGCTACGATCAGGGCGAGGCCGGCATGCTGCTGGAGCTGGTCGACACCGCCCGGCTGCGGCGCACGCTGGAGTCAGCGATCAGCCGGACCCGCACGCTGTACGTCGGCCACCGGATCGACCGGTCCGAGGCCGCGGGGCTGCTGGATCGGCTGGGCGTGCCGGCCGACCAGCGCGCCGATCTGCTGGAGGTGTGGGAGCTGGAGCGCGCCGCCAACGTCCGCGACCTGACGCAGCCGCAGATCGTCCAGGCGTACCGCCGCGGCCTGTTCACCCGGGCCCAGGCCGGGGCCCGGCTGCGCGGTATCGGGTATGAGCCGGCGGATGCTGAGCTGCTTGTCAGCCTGGCAACCCCGGCCGAGTGATCGGGGAGGGGGTGAGGACATGACCACGCAACCGGCTGACCAGGTGTTGACGGAGGCCGCCGGCCGCTGGCAACGGACCGCTGACGCGATGCGGGCGGAAGCCGACCGGATCAAGGACGAACGCGACCAGGCCGACCGCGAGCAAGGGCCGACCGTGCCGGAGCCGCAAGGGGAGTGATGCACCTTGACCGACCAGCCGCCCGGGCCGCCGCCGACCGACGTCATGGCGGAGGCGACGGAGCCGGGCTACCTGGGCCGCGACGACCACGGCCCGATCTACCTCGTGCCTGAGGGGCCCGACGACCAGCCGGGCCCCTGGCACGGCCCGGCGCGGATGGGCGCCGCGATGGCCGCGGCCGGGGCGCCGTGGTGGCCCGGCGCCAACAACACCATCCAACGGGCAGGCGTCGACGGCGGTTCGATCGTGGCGGGGTCGGGGTCCAAGGGGCTGTGGCACACCACCGAGACCGACACCTGGCCCAGCTACTCCAGCGGCTTCTGGCCGCAGCTCACGGTGAGCTGGTCGTCAGGGCGGTTCATCGCTCGCGGGCACGTCCGCCACGACCGGGCCGCCCGGGCGCTCCGCAATGAGCCGGGCGGCTGCCAGACCAACCGGACCGGCGTCAAGCAGGTCGAGATCGTGACCCGGGCCGACATCGTTGACGTGGTCGGGCTGCCGGCGGTCGCGGAGGACGGCCTGGGCCGCTACGCGCAGTGGTGCCGGGCCGAGTGGGGCGTGCCGCTGGAGTGCCGGGTGCGGTTCATCACCTACCCGTCCAGCTTCGGGCCCGCCAACGGGGTCCGGCTGACCTGTGCCGAGTGGTGGCCGCTGGTCGGCTGGTGCGGGCACATGCACGTCCCTGAGAACGTGCACGGCGACCCGGGCCAGCTCAACCCCGCGGCGATCCTGCGGCTGGCGCCGCCGCCGCCGCCGCCGCCGCCGCCCGAGCCGCCGCCGCCGCCGACCGGCTGGCGGGTGCTGAGCCCCGACTGACGGACCCTAGACACCGGCTACACACCCCGTGTAGCGTCCCAGGTCAGAGAGGGGTGATGCCATGGCAACCACCATGCGTGGTTGGACGCGCGCCGACGGCGCGCAGTTTGGGGCCCGCGAGCTGGGCGGCCTGATCGGTGAGAACGGCACCGACCGCAACACACGGGAGGTGCTGATTCGGGTCCGGGCGCTGTGGGCGCGGCAACTGGCAGCCGCCAAGCAACGCCAAGCGGCGCCGTGATGGACGGCCCGGGATTCGCGGGGTGGCTGGAGGCCGGCGAGCGGCCCGAGGTCGCCTGGGCCCGCATCCGGGCGGCCTGCCAAACGCTGGAGGGGCTGGCGGTCGTCAAGGAGCTGGAGGGCACCGACCACGGCCGGCAGGCGTTGGCGTGGTCGCGGGCCCGCTGGTCGGCCTACGGGCTGCCGCCGCCCTGGGAGTCTCGGGCCGAGACTCGCGCCCGGCGGGCCCGGCCGTGACCCAGCCGCCGCGCTGGCGGCGCAAGGGCAACGGCAAGCCGGAGCCGCTCAGGCCGCCGACCCGTTCCCTGCCGCTGCCTGACTTGCGCGGCCTGGTGCGGGCCCGCCCGGACGGCCGGACCGGCTACGGCCGCCGGCGCGGGCACCGGCACCGGCGCGGCTGCGGCCCGGCCGCGTTGCTCGTGATGATCCTGGCGGCCCAGGCCGTCAGGTACGTGCGGCGGGCCCCGCCCGACCGGCCCGGGAGGGGGTGAGGGTCGCCGGCCGGGCGGGGCGCACGTCGACCACCTGCAACCACCACCACCACCGGAACGGAGGCAAGCATGCTGACCGACGAGCAACGGCAAGCGCACCTGGCCGCGCCGCTGACCGCGGAGACGGACCCCGGTCACGGCCTGGCCGTCGCGGACGGCGACGACCTGGGCGGCCTGCTGGACGGCCTGACCGACCGCGAGGCGCACGTGGTCGACCACGACCTACGGCCCGCCACCCTCGGCCACGGCCACGACGACGACGAGCTGACCTGGACGGGCCCACCGATCGCGCTACCGCACGGCCTGGTCGAGCACTACGCCCAGCGCGCCCAAGAGGGCCACGTGCCGGGGTGGTTCGACCCGACCACACCGGCCGCCACGGAGGCGGCATCGCTGGCGCGGTCGCTGGCGATCGCCACCGATCAGCCCGACCCACCGCCCGCCGGCGCGGCCGGCGAGGTCGACCCGGGCCAGTGGGCGGGCGCGCTGGCGACCGGCACCGACGTCGTGGCGGTCGGGATCGCGGACGTCCTGGGGTCGCTGCTGGCCGACGTGCTCGCGTCACCGGACGCCGCCGCGGTGCTGGTGCCACGCGAGCCGGCCTACCTCGACAACGTCATCGGGGTGCGGCTGGGCATCGTCGGGGTTGAGCTGCAATGGTCCGACGACCGCGACCACCCGGGCCCGTACGCGCTGCTGGACATGGTCGAGCCGCAGACCGGCCGGCGGCTGCTGGTGGTCTGCAACCACCGCACGGCCAGCGCCCAGGTGATCCAGCTTCTCGCCCTGGACGCCTTCCCGATCGAGGTCATTGCCCAGCAGGGCACGCGGCCGTTGCCGGATGGGCAGCTTCCTGTGTGGCTGACCGCCGCACCGGCCCAGCCGGGCTACTAGCCGCCGGCCGCATCCGTCTGGGAAGGGGACGGATGCGGCTGGCGGGCCCGCCCGCGGCTCTACCCTCTCTGCCGCGTGCGGGCCCGCCAGCCGCATCACCCTGGGAGGTCACCATGTCGGAAGGGCACCTGATGGCGCTGGGCCCGTGCCTGCTCTGCCACGACCTGTTTGCGTTCGATCCGCTGCTGGTCTGTTCGGTGGCCTGGCCGCCGCCCAACGGGGCGCAGCATCCCGTGTGCCACCCGTGCATCGTTGAGCGGCTGAATCCGGTACGGGCCCGGCTCGGCTTGCCGCCGGCCGAGGTGCTGCCCGGCGCCTACCCAGGCGTTGCCTGATGGGCCCGACGCGGGCGTGGCAGGAACCACCCGCCAAGCATGGGTTTGCCACCCAGCGGGAACGGCTGTTGTGGCAGCACGGCTGGGACGCGGTCATGGGCTACCCAGCCGACCGGCTGGCCGTCGCGCTGGAGTCGGCGTTGCTGGCGCTCGGCCGGCAGCCGCAAGTGATGGCGGCGCAGGAAGGGATGACGGCGCAGCAGTGGGTGTACCCGTTCCTGGCCGGCATGAGCCGGGCAGTGGGTGAGCGAGACTGGCGGCACTAGCCGGTGCCCGGGATCGGCAACCTGGCCGCCTACATCACCCGGGCCGTTGAGTCGGGCATGCGGGCCACGGCCACCCTGCGATCGTTCCGGGCCGAGGGGCTGAGCGTCCGCACACAGAGCTGGTTTCGGGCATGGGGCGAGGTCACTGACGCGCTCCGCTCGCGTGTCCAGGTCGCTGGGCTGCCCGGCAACCTGCCGGTCCCTGACGACGCGGTCACGAGCTGGAGCAACGCGCCGCCGGGGAGCTACGTCCATCAGGTGCGGGTGCTGGCCCGGCCGCTGGGGTCGAGCGAGGTCCAATCCCGCTTCGTCAGCGTGGTCAGCCCAACGCCGCTAAGCCCGGATGAGGCGACCGTGCGGGCGATCGACATATGGGACGACAACACCACCGCGGAGGGCGGCAATTACCCGGAAACGGTCCTGGGTGGGGTGCTGGTCGGGGTGTACGGCGGGAGATAGGAGGCGGGGCAATGGGCTGCTGGGAATGCTCGATCGACCGGCACAGTGAGTGCCAGGACGCCGACGACGACGTTATCGACCCTGACGAGGACGGCTGTTACGAGGTGACCTGCTGCTGCGGCGCCTGGGGCGAGACACACCAGACCCTTGACGCTGAGTACGCGCAGAGCAATCGGCAGCTCAAGCCGCTCCAGTGGCCCGACGCGCCGCGGGCCGGCGATGAAAGCCGCTGACTCGGCACCCCACTACATCGCGCCAACCAAGACGGCGCGGTGGCCGCGGACGTTCGTCTACCTGGACACTGAGGCGGCCCGCGACAAGCGCGGCGCGGTCGAGCTACAGGGGTGGCGGCTGGGCTGCGCGGCGATCGACCGGCGCCGCCACGACGGCCGCGGGTGGGCGCCGCGGGCGTGGCTGGAGACGACCGACCGCGGGCAGCTTTGGGACTGGATCACGGTCAACTGCGAGCGGGCAGGCCGTACCGTCCTGGTGGCGCACAACCTGGCCTATGACCTGAGAATCGCCGCGGCGCTGCCCGAGCTGCTGGCCCGCGGGTTTGAGCTGGAGCGCATCAGCCTCGATCGAGAGACGGCCTGGGCGAGCTGGCGGCGCGGCCGTGACGAGCTGGTCGCGGTCGACCTGTCGACGTTCCTACCCCGGCCGCTGGCCGAGATCGGGGCGATGCTGGGACTGGTCAAGCCGCCGCTGCCGCGGGACCGTGACCCTGACCGGGTCTGGCTGGAGCGGTGCCGCGCTGATGTGGAGATCCTGGCGGCGGCCTGGCGCGAGATCGCGGATTGGATCGGCGACGGTGACCTGGGCGGCTTCGCCGCGACCGGGAGCGGGGTCGCGTGGCAGGTCTGGCGGCACCGCTACCTGCATCACCCGGTGCTGGCCCGCGTCGACCAGGACGTCGCGGACGCCTGCCGGCTGGCGGCCTGGACGGGCCGGTGCGAGGCGTGGCGGCTGGGCGTGCAGCCACCCGGCCGCTATGTCGAGTGGGACTACCAGGCCGCCTACGGATTCATCGGCCGGGATGACGAGGTGCCCTGCTCGCACGTCGACCGGCTGGACGGCCTGAGTGTGGAGACGGCCCGGCGGGTGGCGGACCGCAAGCACCTGCTGGCCGAGGTCGAAGTGCAGACCGACGTGCCGGCGTTGCCGTGCCGGCTGAACGGGCGGATCGCCTGGCCGATCGGGCGGTTCACCACCACCGTGTGGTGGGGCGAGGTCGAGGACGCGCTCAAGGCGGGCGCCCAGGTACGCATGGTGCGCGGGTGGTCCTGGAAACGCGGCCCGGCGCTCCGCGAGTTTATGACTTGGGCGCTCCGGCACGCCGCCGGCGTGGCCGACGACGCCGGCGAGCTGCGCGGCGCGCTGGCGAAGCAGTGGACGCGGGCGCTGGTGGGCCGCATGGGCATGCGGTACACCGACTGGCAGGTCAGGAAGGGCTTTCCAGCGCCCGGGCTGTACGCCGGCGTGGTCGCCGGGCCCAACGGCGACCGGGCCCGGCGCATGATGCTGCTCGGGTCGGATTGGTACGAAGAGGCGGGCCAGGTCGACGGCATGGACACCGCCGTCCAGGTGATGAGCTACGTCATGTCGCAGACCAGGCGGCTGCTCTGGCGGGCCATGCGGGTTGCCGGCCTGGACGACGTCGTCTACTGCGACACTGACGGGCTGATCGTCACCGAGGATGGCGACCGGCGGCTGGGCAGCGCGGGGCTGCGTGGGCTGCGCCGCAAGGCGACCTACCGGGGCCTCGAGCTGCTGGGCCCGCGGCAGGTGATCCTGGACGGGGCCCCGCGGGTGGCTGGCCTACCCCGCAAGGCGCGTCAGGTGGGCGAGCATACGTTCGAGGTCGAGCAGTGGCAGCGGATGGAGGCCAGCCTCCGCGACGGCCGCGCCGATCAGGTGAAGATCACCACCCGCCGCGTCACGCTGCGCGGCACCGGGGCCCGCCGGCTGAGCGACGGCCTGGGCGGCACCGTGCCGATCCTGGTCGACCGTGGGCCCGACGGCGCCGCCGTCGTGGTCAACCCCGCCGGCCGCGGGTGGCCCCGCACCAAGTAGCCCAGCGCGGCCACCAGGCGGCCTCAGACGGCCGCTGAGCCCCGCCGGAGGGTACGGACACCCCAGCGGGCCCGCCGACGCTCACAGGCCGGTTCTCGTGCCCGCAACGGGCCATGTCCCGATTGACCGGGTGACGGCGGCACGTGCAATGGCGCTATAGCGACAAGTCGACCAGTCACCAAATCGTTTTGTCGACAAAGTGACACGGCGACATAGCGACTATGTCCAGTTAGGGCGAGGCGCGCCGTCTGATACAGGTATGACGATTCGGCGATCCGCCCGGCCGGCGGTGCGGCGC
>Ga0209860_1000030_pt1 | contig 15439 bp, 12 predicted proteins | sample GWRWS2_40_50_FD_187243 | JGI IMG/M metagenome (GOLD analysis project Ga0209860, IMG submission 187243) | Riverbed sediment microbial communities from areas with vegetation nearby in Columbia River, Washington, USA - GW-RW S2_40_50 (SPAdes)... | ecosystem: Environmental > Aquatic > Freshwater >... | reverse complement strand
TAACCCCTGCTAAAGTAGACGCACTATGTGCATTTACTTTGGAGCAATGGCACAATAGGGCAAAGGTGCTCCATTGCGGTCTAATGGTCTAATGCTCCATTGTCACAAAATGAAATGCGTTTGTACTAGTCGTTCTCCCGGCGACTGCACGGCGTGATCCTGTTCGACGGGCGGGTTGTTTTCGATTGGCAGGGGCAGGCCTTGCCAACCTCCTTGCATCTATGCTATACGCCTCCATAAAGGTCCAATTCTTGCAAGGACTGTGGCGGGACGCCGGGTAACTTCTCCAGGAGGTCTCCATGGTGGTTCTGAAGACCGAAGGCCTGACGAAGGAGTACCGCACCGGTTTCTGGCGAACGCGCGTCCGGGTCCTGCACGACCTCAACCTGGAGGTCCATCAGGGGGAGATCTTCGGGTATCTCGGCCCGAACGGCGCCGGAAAGACGACCACCCTCAAACTCCTCATGGGCCTGATCTACCCCACCGCCGGTCGCGCCTCGATTCTGGGCCAGGACGTCCAGGACGTCGCGGTCAAGGCTCAGGTCGGTTTTCTCCCGGAGAATCCGTATTTCTACGACTACCTCACCGGTCGGGAGTTTCTCCACTTCTACGGGCAGCTCTTTGGCCTTCCGTATCGTGACAGGCGGCAGCGGATCGACGAGCTGCTCGACGCCGTCGGTCTCTCGAAGGCAGCCGAGCTTCAGCTCCGCAAGTACTCGAAGGGGATGCTTCAGCGCATCGGGCTCGCCCAGGCCCTGATCAACGATCCCCAGGTGATTGTCCTGGACGAGCCCACCTCCGGGCTCGATCCGGTGGGCCGCAAGGAAGTTCGGGACCTGATCCTGGACCTCAAGGGGAGAGGAAAGACCGTCTTCTTCAGCACCCATATCGTGCCGGATGCCGAGATGATCTGCGACCGGGTCGGGATCATCGTGGCTGGGCGGTTGACCCGCATAGGGACGCTCGAGGAGCTGCTGGGAAGCGAGGTGGAGAGGATCGAGATCACCGCATCGGGGTTCGATGAGGCCGTGGACAGCCAGATCGACCAGTGGAGTGTTCGGCCCCCCGCTCGGCACGGCGACAAGGTGCTCTTTGCCGTCAACACGGAAAAGGAGGCCTCTCAGGCCATGGAGTTTCTCCTGGGTCGCGGGGCCGCGGTCCACGCCGTCCACCCCAAGCGGCGGACGCTGGAAGATCTCTTCCTGCGGGAGGTGACGGGCCGTGAATAGGGTCCGGGCCATCACCCTGAATACCTTCAAAGAGGCGGTCCGGGATCGGATCCTCTATGCCATTCTCGCTTTTGCCATCGCCATGATCTGCAGCACATTCATTCTGGCGACGATCGGCGTCGGGAGCGGGCCGAAGATCATTCGCGATCTGGGACTGGGGTTCATCTCTATCTTTGGAGCGCTCATTGCCGTCTTCATCGGGATCGGTCTGGTCCATAAGGAAATCGACCGGCGGACCATCTACACCATCGTCTCCAAGCCGATCCACCGTTTTGAGTTCATCCTCGGAAAGTACCTCGGCCTGATCCTCACCCTCCTTGTCAACGTCACGATCATGACGTGGGCCTTGATGGGACTCATCTTCCTCGGTGAAGGCTTCTGGGACTTCCGCCTGTTTGCCGCGAGCGGCATGATACTTCTGGAGCTGATGGTGGTCACGGGCATCGCCGTGCTCTTCTCGTCCTTCTCTACCCCTGCCCTCAGCGCCATCTTCACCCTCTCCTTCTTCGCCATCGGACGCCTCCTGGACGATCTCCGGCTGTTCGGCGAGCAGTACGCCGGGCCGGTCGGACGGGCGATGATTCGGACATTCTACTACCTCCTGCCCAATCTGGGGCGGTTCAACGTCAATGCCGAGGTGGTCCATGGGATCCCCCTGGGGGAAGTGGTGTCGGGGATGACGATCCTGTACGGATCGCTGTACGTGGTAGCCCTCCTGGCGCTGACGAGCCTGATCTTTCAGAACCGGGATTTCCGATGAAGGTGAAGAAGATCAGCGTCCTCTGGGCGAGTCTCTTCTCGCTGGCCCTGGTGGGGTCGGTTCTTGCGGCGCGAGGGCTCGAGGGCAGAGGGGGCGCGAGCCGCATCGCTGACGACTCCCTCTACCTCCCCTCAGCGACCTTTCTGCGATACGCCTCTCTCGGTTACCGGACGATGCTGGCGGACCTTATGTGGATCCGGGCGACCCAGTATTTCGGCAGTCAGCTGGAGGTTCGGAAGGCGACTCCGGAGAAGCACCGGTTCCTGTACCCGCTGCTGGATCTGGCCGTCTCCCTCGATCCCCACTTCATGAACGCCTATCGGTTCGGCGGGCTGCTGCTCACGGTGGTGAAAAGGTACGAACAGGCCATCGCGCTGTACGAGAAGGGCTACGCTGCCAACCCCGACCGGTGGGAGAATCCGCATGATCTCGGGCGCCTCTACTATCTCGAACTGAAGGATCATGAAAAGGCACTCCACTGGTGGGGCATTGCCAACCGCCTCCCGGGACGCCCGGACTACATCCCCCGCTTTGTTCCGCTCCTCTATCTGGAGACCGGACAGCGCGAGATCGCGGTCGAGCTCTGGCTCGAGATGTACCGGGCCACCGACAATGAGTGGCTCCGGGGGGTGATCGAGGGGCACCTGCAAAAGCTGGGAGTTCAGGTCCCTTGAGGGGCGGGTTGCTATCCAACGATACAGGTGGAGAGGATACATGGATTCGAAGCGTTCAGATAACACGGAACTAGCGCCGTTCGAGGTGCGCCGAATTCATATCGCGCTTCTCGTCTGCTTCTTCCTTTCGGGGGCGACGGGCCTCGTCTACGAGGTGGTCTGGACTCGGATGGCTGGCCTGGTCTTCGGCAACACCGTCTATGCCGTGACCACCGTCCTTGCCGCCTTTTTTGCCGGATTAGCCCTGGGAAGTTACCTGCTGGGTCCCATCGCTGATCGCGCCAGGAGGCACGTTCGTCTCTATGGCCTCATGGAGATAGGGATCGGGCTGTATTGCCTGTGCACCCCGTTGCTCTTCCGAGGAGTGGAAAAGATCTATCTTTCCGCCTATCAAACAGGCCGTGAAAACCTGCTCCTGTTTACCCTCTTCCAATTCGGCCTTGTGTTCCTGATCCTGGTGGCCCCCACGACCCTCATGGGCGGTACCCTGCCGGTCCTGAGCCGATACTTTGTGCGAGGTGAAACAGAAATTGGCTACGGCGTTGGTGGGATCTATGCCCTGAATACCGCCGGCGCCGTGGTGGGGACGATCGGCGCCGGTTTCGTTCTCCTCCCGGTCATGGGAGTGGGTGACACGATCTGGTTCACCGCCACCCTCAACCTGGGCATTGGGCTGCTCTGCGTGGCGTTTTCGCGACGTCTGCCGGACCTTCAGGTAGAGGGTGTGGCTCAAGGGGCTGGACGCCTCCCGCAGACCGGGGATGACCAGCGGGTGTTCGTGGGCAAGCTGCATCTTCGGCTGACCGTGCTGGTCGCCCTGATGTTCGGCATTGCGGGTGGGGCGTCCATGATCTATGAGATCGCCTGGACGCGGGCCCTGTCCTTGGTGCTGGGCAGCTCTGTCTACGCCTTTACCACCATGCTCGCCACCTTTCTGGTCGGTCTGGCGGGTGGGAGCTACGCCTTTTCCTATTTCTTCCGGCGCAAGGAAGAGGTGGGACCCGGGTCCTTTGGCTGGCTCGAGATCTTCATTGGGTTCTCTTCAATGTTGACCATCCCCTTCTTCGATCGGTTGCCGGAGCTCTTCTTGCGGATGGCGGGGCTCGTGAGCTTCTCGTTTGGGGGGCTCCAGTTTATTCAGTTTGTGGTGAGCTTTTTCGTCATGATCATTCCTACCCTGTTGATCGGTGCGACCTTCCCCTGTGTGGTCAAGATCTGCACACGGCACGTCCAGCATCTCGGCGGCAACATCGGCACCCTGTACGCCATTAATACTTTTGGATCGATCCTCGGATCCTTCCTGGGGGGCTTCTTCTTCATCCCGTGGATGGGTGCGCAGAACGCCTTGACCCTTGCAGCCTTCCTCAATCTTGTGATCGGGGGGGTCCTCGTCTCCCTGACGTGGATGGAGGCACGAGCCTGGCGAGCCAGTGCCGGAGCGGTAATGGCCTGCGCCGCCATCATCCTGGCCTTCCTGATCCCTCGGTGGGATCCGCATCTCATGGCAAGCGGGGTCGCCATCTACGGGCAAAGGTACCTCACGAGCGGACGGGGCCTCGCGCTCGACGAGTTCGCCAGGGGCGAAGACCTCCTCTTTTTCAAGGAGGGGCTCAATGCGACCATTTCGGTCCACCAGAAGGGCAGGGGTCGGTTCCTCAAGACCAATGGGAAGACCGACGCCAGCAATAACCTGGACATGCATACCCAGTTGATGTCCGGTCATATCCCGCTCTTCCTCACGCCAGGATCGAAGAAGGTCCTGATCATCGGCATGGGGAGTGGGGTGACCGCGGGGGCGGTGGCCAGGCACCCGGTGGAGCAGATCGACGTCGTCGAAATCGAACCGGCAGTGGTTGAGGCGGCGGCCTTCTTTGAAAAGGAAAATCATAACGTCCTCCAGGATCCTCGCCTCAAGGTGGTCATCGCCGACGGGCGGAATTTCCTGTTGAGCACGCCCGCCACGTATGACGTCATCATCTCCGAGCCCTCCAATCCCTGGATCAGCGGCATCGGCAATCTCTTTACCCTTGAATTCTACGAGGCGGCCAGGGCCAGACTGGCTCCCGATGGGGTGATCTGCCAGTGGATCCAGATCTATAATATCCTGCCGCAAGACCTCAAGATGGTGATCAGGACCTTTCGGACTATATTTCCCCACACCACCATCTGGCAGACCCTCGGGGGGGACTTCCTCCTCATGGGAACGATGAAGCCCCTCGTGGTGGATCTTGCCCATTGGCGAGAGGCCGCAGCCCTTCCCGGCCTCATGGAGGATCTCAGGTCTTTAGGCCTCGATTCCGCGGAGGCGGTCTTGGCAGATTTCGTCTTGGGGGAGGAGGATGCTGCCCTTTTCGGTCAGAATGCCGCGCTGAACAGCGACGATCTTCCCCTCCTCGAATTTTCAGCCCCGACGAGCCTCTACCTAGAGACCGTTCGGCTGAATCAGGGCCTCGCCCAAAGTTATCGGCGACAAGAGCTCCCTCCCATCACGGGGGGTGCACCGGGGATGCTGAGTTCCGCCGAGTTCCGGTTCCAGCTCGCCAAGGCGATGTGGGGCAAGAGGGATACGGAAGAGGCCCTTCGCCATGTGAATCTGGCCCTGGCGCACAGTCCGCATCATCTCCCCTCGCTCATCCTCCGGGCGGAGCTATGGCAGGAGCAGAAGCTACCACTTCGTGCGGTGGCAGACCTTGAGGCGGCCCTCAAGGTGGACTCGCGTCATCCCCGCGCCCTCTTCAGGATGGCGATCCTCTACCATCAGCAGCGCCTCCCCAAACAGGCGGAAGAGTATACGCGGAAGGCCATTGCGGCCCAGGAGGATCTGGCCGACGCCCATTTCCTCCTCGGACAGCTTCTCATGGCGCGGGGACAGGCAGACGCGGCGAGACGCGCCTACCAGAAGGCGGCAGACCTCCGTCCAGATGCCCCGACCACGTTTGCCCGTCTGGGGGAGGCCCTGATGGCGGTCGATGCCCTCCCCCAGGCCATTGAGGCATACCGCAAGGCCCTTGGCCTCGCCCCCGAGGGTGCCGAGCTGCATCTCGCCCTCGCGCAGGCGCTGGATCGGGGTGGAGAGGAGGAGGAGGCCTTTCGTCAGTACGGGGAGGCCATCCGGCATAACCCCCGTCTTGCGGCTGCCTACGTCGGCCGCGCCAAGTATCATGTGCGTCGCCAAGAGCATCGGCGGGCCTTCGACGAACTTGCGCGAGGGGCGAGGAGGAACCCGGACGATGTCTCCCTCTTGCGGTATCTCGATAAGGTCATGGCCGAGGTCAAGTAGCGAGGATCCTCAGGATCGCAAGCCGTGAGTAATCCCTTGGGCGTCGCGGTCAGCTTCGTGTTGGGACTCCTCGTGGGGAGTTTTGGCAATGTCTGCATCCATCGACTCCCCCAGGGGGAGAGCGTCGTTATCCCGGGCTCCCGATGTCCCAATTGTCGGACGGCGATCAAGGCGTATGACAACATCCCCGTGCTTAGCTTCCTTCTCCTCAAGGGGCAGTGCCGGAGCTGCGGACACCGGATCTCTTGGCAGTACCCGGTCGTCGAACTCGTCACCGGCTCTCTCTTTGCGGTGACCGTCCTCCGATTCGGCCTCACGTGGCATACAGGCATCCTGTGGGCTTTTGTCGCGGCGCTGGTGGTTGTCACCTTTATCGACCTCGAGCATCAGATCGTCCCCGACGTCATTACCCTTCCCGGGATCGTCATCGGCCTCACCTGGAGCGTCTTGGCCTGGCTCTTGATGAGAGGGGATCGGATCCCCGCGGCGTTCTCCCCGCCGGCCCCCCTCGAGGCGCTCGGGGGAACTCTCGTCGGTGGGGGTATCCTGTATCTCGTGGCGGTCCTCAGTCGGGGGGGGATGGGGGGCGGGGACATCAAGCTCACCGCGATGGTGGGCGCCCTGCTGGGGTGGCGGGGTGCGCTCCTCACCATCTTCCTCGGGACGCTCACGGGATCGATCATCGCCCTCTTCCTGCTCGCCTCGGGCAAGAAGGGTCGCAAGGATCCAATGCCCTTCGGGCCCTTTCTGGCCCTGGGGGCGATCCTGGCCCTCTATTGGGGGGACGATCTTATCGCCGGATACATCCGTCTGGTCCGATGGCGCCTCTAGAGAGCAGTCAGCAGACTTCGGCGAGCTCAGTCGAGCCGTCCGCAGTCGGCTGTCAGCGGCGAGAACGCTGGAAGGCTTGGACGCTAGTAGGCTATAATCCTGAGGACAAATGGTCCTCGGATCCGGCGAGGGTGCGCGCCTCCGATCGTTCCAGCATCCCAGCCTACTAGCCTTCTAGCTGCTGATGGCTGCCTGCTGACAGCTGATAGCTGGAGCGGAAGCGGAGATGCGGGCAGTCGTTCAACGGGTGCGCCGGGCTGCGGTGAACGTCGGCGAACGGGTCGTGGCCCAGATCGGCCCTGGCCTCGTCATCTTTATCGGGGTGGGCAAGGAGGATGGAGAAGACGAAGTCGGCTGGATGGCAGAGAAGATCGCTCACCTGCGGGTCTTTGAAGATGTCGAGGGGCGCATGGATCGCTCCCTCCTGGAGATCGGCGGGGAGGCTTTGGTGGTCTCCCAGTTTACCCTGTACGGCGATGTCCGAAAGGGGAGGCGTCCCGATTTCACGGCCGCGGCCGGATCGGCAGAGGCGGAACCGATCTACCAGCGGTTTGTCCGGGATCTGCGTGGACGCGGGGTGCCGGTCCAGTCGGGGGTCTTTGGGGCGCGAATGCTGGTCCAGATCGAAAATGATGGCCCGGTGACCCTCACCGTGGAGACCCCAGACCGGAGACCCCAGACCGGAGACACCAGAGTATTTCAGGGCCGAGGACTGAGGACTGAGGGAAGCGGATGGGTAACCTGCACGCACACCTTGATGAGTTCTTGAACGCAGTGACGGTGGAGCGGGGAGTTGCGGACAACACCCGGGAGGCCTACTCGCGCGATCTTCGAAGATATCTGGTCTTCTTGGAGAAGAAGGGGCTCTCTTCCCCCGGTGACGTGTCTCTTGCGCATCTCCAGGCCTTCCTCGGGGGACTGAGGGACTCCGGTCTCGCCCCCCGCTCGGTCGCCAGGGCGATCTCGGCTCTGAGGAGCTTCCATCGGTTCCTGGCCGCCGAGGGGTACGTCCGCAGTGACCCCACATCCCTGCTTCGGGTTCCCCGAGTTTCCCGGCCACTCCCGAATGTCCTCTCCACCGACGAGGTCGAGCGGTTGCTCAAGGCCCCCGAGGTCTCAAAACCACGAGGGCTCAGGGATAAGGCGATGCTCGAGCTTTTGTACGCGACCGGCTTACGGGTTTCCGAACTCCTCTCCGCCCCCCTGACCGCCTTGGACCCGACGGTCGGCTTCATCCGTTGCCTGGGCAAGGGAGCCAAGGAGCGGATCGTCCCCGTGGGATCTTCCGCGCTCCAGTGGCTGAAGGAGTATCTCACCCGAGGCCGACCATCCCTCGCTGCCGAGCGAGAGACCCCCTTTCTCTTTCTGGGACGAGACGGCCGGCGCCTGAGTCGCCAGGCCTTCTGGAAGAGTATCCGATCGTACGCAGGAAAGGCCGGGATCCTCAAGCGTATTAGTCCCCACACGCTGCGCCACTCCTTCGCCACGCACCTGCTTGAACGGGGTGCGGACCTGCGTTCCGTGCAGCTGATGCTGGGTCACGCCGACATCTCGACCACGCAGATCTACACCCACGTCAGTCGGGCCCGTCTCCGCGAGATCCACGAACGATTCCACCCCCGCTCCTGATCCCGATCCCCAACACCTAACACCCATCACCGTCCGCCTTGACCGATCTCCGGTGGCGTGTTATAAGGGGACGGGCTACCAGAGGGGGCAGTGATGGCGAGGCCGCCACACCCCGGCGGAGCGTCTGGTAGGGAGGGTCATGGTCGGGCCTGATCCCAGGCAAGGCATCACCGTCCGTCGAGGCGGTGATGCCTTGTTTCTTTGGGGCAGGTCCATTGCCGCCTGGGAGGGAGAGGAGTGAGGACCCGATCGCGCGATCATGCGACCGCCATTCCGTACGAAGGGGTGGCCCTGCTCGCCGACCCCCTCTACCGCTATATCCAGTTCACGGTGCCGATGCGGGAGAGGGCAGGGGAGCAGACGGAGAAGGATCTCATCGATAGCCCCTGGATGCAGCGGCTCCGGATGATCCATCAGCTACAAGGGGCGTGGTGGGTCTATCCGGCAGCGGAGCATAGCCGTTTTCAACATGCCCTGGGGGTCATGCACCTGGCCGGCCGGTTTGGCGAGCAGCTTTACGCGAGCCTGAAAGCAGTCTTCCCGCGGGCCTGTCCCTCCCGGGAGTATGTCCGTGAACTGCTCCGCGTGACCGGACTGCTCCACGACATCGGCCACGGACCCTTCGGTCACTTCTTCGACGAGAACTTTCTGAGCAAGTACAATCTCGACCACGAGAGGCTCGGTCAGGTCATCATCGAGACGAAGCTGGGCAAAATCATCCGCGGGATCCGAAGGAGCCCGGTTGGGCCGTTCGCAAAGGGAGAAGCGTTGGATCCGCACCATGTGGCCTTCTTGATCCGGAAGCCGGATTCCGGCGACGCGGCCCGGGTCCCAAAGTGGCTCACGTTCCTGCAGCCGGTCTTCTCAGGCATCTACAGTGCGGACAACATGGACTACATCCAGCGGGATGCATACATGACCGGATTCTCCCTCGATATGGTCGATGTGGACCGTCTGCTCTTCTATACGTTCTTTACCGAGAAAGGGCTGACGCTGCATCGCGCAGGTTCCTCCAACCTGGTCCGCTTCATCAACGCCCGGGTATCCATGTACTCCGATGTCTACTACCACCGGACCAACCGCGCTATGGACCTGCACATGAAAGAGATCTTTCCCGAAACCATGGCGCTCCTCTTCCCCTGGAATCCCCTTGAGGTCCTCGATCGATATCTCGAGATGACGGACTGGGCCCTCCTGCAAGAGGTGATGAAGTGGCCCCGCCTCAAGGACGCCAAAAAAAAGAGGCTCGGTTACGAGTGGCAACAAATTGTCAACCGACAGGTCAAGTGGAAGATGGCGTATGACTGGATTGAAACCATAGAGAAAAGCGCAGTTCGCTTTCAGAACGTGCATGAGCTCGAACGGGACATCCGCAAGCATCTCCCCGAGCGTCTACGGCATCTGGACTTCCGGGTGGACCTGGCCGCCCAAGACACCCGACCATTGAATCCCTTGGTTGAGGGGAGCAAGCGCATTCACATCTTCAACCCGTCCACCGGGGAGGTGTCCCCGTCACCGTTGCGTGATCTGCTTAAAAACATCCCCCCCAAGGTGGCCCATTGCAGGGTCTTTGCCTTGAACCATGACCACGACCGGCAGATCTCGGTCGCGACGGAGAAGGCATTAAATGTCGGGGGCGAGGAGTTCGTCTCGACCAACATCTAAGCGGTCTCGCCGTTCGAGGCCCCTCTCCTTTGACGAGCTGGTCCGCCAGGTCCTCGCCTTTCGAGACGAGCGCGACTGGCGGCAGTTTCACAACCCGAAGGATTTGGCCATCTCCATCAGCCTGGAGGCGGCCGAACTCCTGGAGCGCTTTCAGTGGAAGAGTCCCGCAGAGGTGGCAGCGCTCGTGGCCGATCCTCAGGGGCAACGCCAGGTGAGCTGGGAGATGGCGGATATTCTCATCCTCCTCATCTCCCTCGCCGACGTCCTCGGAACTGACCTGGTGAAGGCTGCCCAGGAGAAGCTTCAAGAGAATGAACGGCGGTATCCGGTGGAGCGGGCTCGCGGAACTGCCCGGAAATATCGTGACCTGGGGGTCGATGACCGATGACCGTTGTCCGATGACCGTAGGGAACAGAAAAGGTCTTGCCCTACTCTGTCATCGGTCGTCGGTGACCGGTTTTCGCTTGGCGGTCGTCGGTCATCCGTTTTCTGTCGTCGGTTAGTGGACGGCACTGGTGTTGCACGGGTAAGAGGACATGAAGTTTCAGGGCTGCCGGGCGCAAGTCGTTCGCTGGTTTCGGATCACCCTCGTCCTCGTGGTGGTTGCAGGCTGCTCCCACAGGCCGGAGGACCTGACGGCGGACGTCGCACAGCTCGTTGATGAGGCGGGCGCCGATGTCGCTTTGGCCGTTCTCGAGCGGCGTCTGAATCTGGCCCCCCACAACAGCGCGGTCCGGCTCCTCAAGGCTAAGCTCCTGGTCGACACCCGCGCCGTGGATGAGGCACTCCGGGAATATCAGGAGCTGTGTCGGACCGAGGGGGATCCCTGTTCCGAATTGTTGGGCCGCATCCTGAACGCGTACCTTCGAGAGGAGATCGAGGCTGGAGGCGCGGACCGCGTTCGCGCGGCTCCGCTGGTGGCCTCTCTGGCAGATCCTGCGCTCCTGCCGCTCTTGTATGAGCTGGCTTCGAAAGGGGATCCGGCGGCGCGAACAGTCGCCATCGACGCGTTAGGTCGGCTCGCGTCGCCTTCCGCCCTTGCCTTCCTCACCGGGCTTCTGCGTGATCCGGACCCGTCTGTCCGGGCCCAAGCCGCCAGGCGTCTGGGGCGGTCGGGTGTCGAAATGGCCACCGCGCATCTCGGTACCCTCCTCGAGGACGAGCGGGAGACAGTCCGAATGGCCGCGGCCGAGGGCTTGGCTCGAGCGGGAAACCATCGGGCCACCCCTGTGCTGCTCCAGGGCCTGAGCTCGCCGCAGGCCTCCATGCGAATGCAGGCGGCCGAGGCATTAGGTCTGCTGGGAAAGCGAGAGGTCGCGCCGGCACTCCTCGAGCTCCTCACCGATCCGGATGACTATGTCCGACTGTATGCGGCAGAGGCGTTAGCCCGACTCGGCGAGACGGAGGGGCTCACGCTGCTGCACCGGACGCTCGAGCATCCCTCCGTCTCTCTGCGCCTCTACGCGGCCGAGGCATTTTCGAATCTCGGCGACTCGTCCCCGCGTCCACTCCTCCATCGGGCCGTCGCGGACCCCGGGATGGCCAAGGGAGTCCGGCTCTACGCCGCCTGGATCCTCGGCAGGCTGGAGGATCCCTCGGGGATTGAGCACATCCGAGGCCTCCTTCAGGATGCCGACCCCTACGTCCGCCTTCGGGCTGCGTGGACGCTCGGGGAAATCGGAAACCCTGAAGCCTCTCACATCCTCCGTGCGGCCCTTCAGGATCAGGAACGGGCAGTGCGGATCCACGTGGCCTGGGCCCTGTACCGTCTCGTCCAACAGCGCCCGCATCCGCGCGGGTGAGACTCGCGCACCCATCCGGGATCGATTCTGCTATAATGTCTGCATTTCCGAGGCGTTCCTTGCTCTTCCGGAAGCTCGCAGAGAACTTCGAGCTCTGCGTCTATGGCCTCGGGCATATCCGAGTGGAGCTCACGCGCCTGCGCAACCGGACCCTGCAGCGGATCTGGGGGACCCTGCTGAGCTAAGGCTCGGCAGCCGCTGGCCCCCCCGTGAAAGAGGGGGAGGGGAACGATGACCCGCGCGATCATCCACGTGGACATGGACGCCTTCTATGCGGCGGTGGAGCAGCGGGACCATCCGGCCTACCGCGGGCGGCCGGTGATTGTGGGGGCAGACCCCCGAGCGGGGAAGGGACGAGGGGTGGTTGCGGCTTGCTCCTACGAAGCCCGGGCCTTCGGGGTCCGCTCCGCCATGCCCATCTCGAGGGCCTATCGCCTCTGCCCCCACGGCATATTCCTCCCCGTTCGGATGAACCGATACGAAGAGGTGTCCGGCCGGATCTTCGGGATTGTGCGACGCTACACCGATCTGGTCGAGCCGCTCTCCATTGACGAGGCATTTCTGGATGTCACAGGGAGTCGCCGCCTCTTCGGAGAGGCCGTAGCCATCGGAGAGCGGATCAAGGCCGAGATCAGAGAGCACGAGGGGCTGACGGCCTCGGTCGGGGTGGCCCCGAACAAGTTCCTCGCCAAGATCGCGTCGGATCTTGAGAAGCCGGATGGTTTCGTCGTCGTCCGGCCGGAGGAGGTCGAAGCCTTTCTCAGGGATCTCCCCGTGGCGCGCCTGTGGGGGGTGGGGGAGAAGACGGGTGCGATCCTTCGGGGTTTGGGGATCCAGACCATCGGCGAGCTGAGCCGCTGGCCGGAGGAGGCGCTCTGCCGTCGCCTCGGGACGGTGGGGGAGCAGCTTCACCGCCTGAGCCGGGGCATCGACGACCGCCCCGTCGTCCCGGAGGCGATGGCCAAATCGATGGGGGCAGAGACCACGTTTGCCGTCGATTGCGAGGATCTTCGCCGCATCCGGCAGAGCCTCCTCCGATTGGCCGAGCGCGTGTCGGCACGGCTCCGGCGGGAGGGCCTTGCGGGCTCGACGATCACCGTGAAGATCCGCTTTGCCGACTTCACGACCCTGACGCGCGCCCTCACCTTGCCCGCGCCCCTCGCCCTCACCGACGAGATCTATCACCCCGCCCTGTCCCTGGTCCAGAAGGTCCCCTTGGAGGGGCGCACGGTCCGCCTCCTGGGCATCGCCGTCTCCAAGCTCACCCCCACGGCCGCCCCCGGTCAAATGCCCCTCTTTCCGTCGGATCCGCGGAGAGAGAACGCTGCACGGGCCGTGGATGAGATCCGGCGCCGGTTCGGCGAGGCCGGGATCGTCCGGTTGAGCCTCCTCTCTCCGGGCTCCCGGGAGGCGGGACGGTGAGTCAGCCCCGGCTGCTCGAGGGGACCCTCGTCCGGGTGAATTACTCTGATGCGGAGACCGGGTATGTCGTGGCGCGCCTCGAGGTTCCTGGTCACCACGGCCCGGTGACGGTGGTGGGGAATCTTTGGGGGGTCATCCCTGGGGAGCCCATCCGCCTCAAGGGACACTGGGTTCGCCACGCGCGGTACGGGGAACAATTCAAGGTCGAGGCGTACGAGAGCATCCTTCCCACCTCGGTGGATGCCATCGAGCGCTACCTCGCCTCCGGCCTCATCAGGGGGATCGGCCCCACCTTCGCGAGGCGGTTGGTCGAGGCCTTTGGTCCCGAGACGCTCCGGGTGATCGACGAGGAACCGGAGCGTCTCCTCACCGTCGACGGGATCGGCGAGGCGCGTCTCAACCGGATCCGAGCCGCCTGGACCGAACAGCAGAACCTTCGAGGGCTCATCCTCTTCCTGCAGGAACATCAGATCTCCCCCACCTTTGCCCTGCGGATATCAAAGGCCTATGGTCCAGAGGCTCCGGATGTGATTCGGGAGGATCCCTATCGGTTGGCACGGGACGTGGCGGGCATCGGCTTCAAGACCGCCGACCGGATCGGGGCGTCCATGGGGGTGGCCAGGGATTCCCCAAAGCGGTGCGCCGCCGGGCTGCTGTATCTCTTGCATGAGGCAGCCGAGGCAGGGCATGTCTACTATCCCGCCTCGCGTCTCTGCCAGGAAGGGCTCACCCTCCTGGGGATCAGAGGGGAGGAGCTGCTTCGGGAGACCCTCGCTCGGCTCCACGAAGAAAAGGCGGTGGTCTGCGAGCCTCTCAACGGAGACAACGCCGTCTACCTCGCGCCCCTGTATCAGGCCGAGGAGGGGGTGAGCCTTCGGTTGGCCCTTCTGGCCAAGGCACCTCGTCTCGGTCCCCGCATCGATCTGGGCCGGGCCATCGAGTGGGCAGAGACCCGGGTCGGCCTCTGCTTCACTGTCGGGCAGCGGGAGGCGCTCCACAAGGCCCTTGAGGCGAAGGTCCTGATCATCACCGGCGGCCCGGGGACGGGAAAGACGACGCTGCTCAAGGCGCTCATCGAGATCCTTGAGGGGAAGCGAGTGCGTTTTTCGCTCGCGGCCCCCACCGGCCGGGCGGCGAAGCGGATGGCAGAGGCCACGGGGCGGGAGGCCAAGACGATTCACCGACTCCTCGAGTTCGCCCCGAAGGAGGGGCGGTTCAAGCGAAACGAGGTCTCCCCCCTCGAAGTGGATCTCGTCGTCGTGGACGAGGCCTCGATGGTCGACCTCGTCCTCATGGACCAGCTGCTCCGGGCCCTGCCGCCGATGGCGGCTCTCATCCTCTTGGGAGACTGCGACCAGCTCCCCTCCGTCGGGCCCGGCTCCCTCCTCCACGATGTGATTGCGTCGGCGTCGGTTCCGGTGGTGCGCCTGACGGAGATCTTTCGCCAGGCGAAGGAGAGCCACATCGTGCTCAATGCCCATCGGGTGAACCGGGGCGAGTTTCCTCATCTCACGCCCTTCGGAATGGCGGACTTCGCCTTCATTGAGTGCGAAGACCCGGAGGCCATCCGGGGCCAAGTGGCGGCCCTGGTGACCCGGCAGATCCCCGAACGATACGGCCTCGACTCTCTCAAAGATATCCAGGTCATTACCCCGATGAACCGGGGCCCGCTCGGGACGACCGCGCTCAATCAGGAGCTCCAGACGACGCTGAACCCCGATGGCGAGGTGATCACGGGGAGCCAGCTCCGGGTTGGGGACCGGGTGATGCAGGTGCGGAATAATTATGACAAGGAGGTGTACAACGGTGACGTCGGCTGGATCGTTCGGATGGACCCGGAAGAACAGCAGGTCTGGATCCGGTTCGATCAGGCGGAGGTGATCTACGATGTGAGCGACCGGCAGGAGCTCCAGTTGGCCTACGCCATTTCGGTCCACAAGAGCCAGGGGAGTGAGTATCCCGCCGTCGTCTTCCTGCTCCACACCTCGCACTACGTCATGCTCCAGCGCAACCTGCTCTATACGGCCCTCAGCCGCGGAAGACGCCTCGTCGTCATGGTCGGCACCCGACAGGCCGTCGCGATTGCGGTGCGCAGTGCCCGGACCCGGGAGCGCTACAGTCGCCTGCCGGACCGCCTCCGCCGGCAT
>Ga0209860_1000028_pt1 | contig 15481 bp, 14 predicted proteins | sample GWRWS2_40_50_FD_187243 | JGI IMG/M metagenome (GOLD analysis project Ga0209860, IMG submission 187243) | Riverbed sediment microbial communities from areas with vegetation nearby in Columbia River, Washington, USA - GW-RW S2_40_50 (SPAdes)... | ecosystem: Environmental > Aquatic > Freshwater >... | reverse complement strand
TACCACCTCGAACTGCAATAGACGGCCCGGCTCAGTTTTCCTCAAGCGTCGAGGGCTGTTCATCATTGGACTCCGTCACCGTTCACGCGGTTGAGCCAGCCGCAAGTAGCACCAATCCACAAGCGGAGAAGCTTGCCGGGCTTGCTCTGACGCCCATCTTGACGACCGGCCTCTACTACGCCCTACCGCCCCGACTGCAGTACCAGCCGGCGATTTTGTTCCTCCCGCAAGTCTTGGCCTATGTGGGGCTGACGGTCTGGATCGCTCAGAATGACCGCATCACTGAGCGGCTAGGTCTGACGCTCCGTCAATTTGGTCAGGGACTCCGGTGGGGTGCCGTGACTGGTCTCGCCCTTGGCTTGCTCAACGTATCCGTAATCCTCCTGGCCGTGCCGTGGCTTGGAGGCGATATTGAATTTTTACGACAGACTCCGCACGCGCGGGTTCCTGTGGCGCTGATGCTCCCCTGGACGATTCTGTTGATTGCGGTCGCCATCGAGTTGAACTTCAGGGGGTTTCTGCTAGGGCGATTGCTCACGCTCTGTGAGAATTCCCGTCTTGGGCAGCGCACATGGACGGGACCGGCGCTGGCCGTCGGAGCCACCGCGACAGCCTTTGCTTTCGACCCCTTCATGGTCGTAACCTTTAAGCACCTCCATTGGATCGCGATGTGGGACGGAATCGTTTGGGGGACGATCTGGTTGCGCCTGAGAAACCTCTGGGCCACGATCGTGGCCCATGCAGTCGAAGTCATGATCATGTACACAATTATCAAGATTGTGCTGGAGACTTGACAGGAACTACTCTGCAAGGAGGCGAAGGAGACGTGGCCAGATGCAAGGCCGCAGGCCCGAAAAACACCGGAGGCGTATTCTCTGAAATACGTTGAGGATTCTTTCGGGCCGAGAACGCCGCAGATGGCCGGGTATCATTCGCCGCACTAGTAATGACTCCTTCTTTTTCCAGCTACCTGGTAAACGAACCGTTCGGCGATCCCGGGCTCTATGTGGAGATCAAGTGGGCGCGGCGGGCGCTGTTGTTCGACCTCGGTCAGAATGATGCGTTGGGACCGAGCAGGCTCCTACGGGCGGGAGAGATTTTCGTTTCTCATACGCACATGGACCACTTTATCGGTTTCGACCGTGTCCTCCGGGTCGCACTGGGTCGAGGAAAAACACTGCGACTCTTCGGACCACCCGGCCTGATTGCGAACGTCACCGGAAAGCTGCGAGGCTATACCTGGAACCTCGTGGACGGCTATCCGCTGGCTATCGAGGTAAAAGAGTTTCACCCGCAGGTGGTCCGCTCGGCCACCTTCCTTGCCACCGAGGGCTTCACCCCACGCGAGGCCCCGCCTCGTCCCCGCTCGGATCTCTCTCCTGCCACACCCTTTTCCGTCCTGGAAGACACCATGTTCACCGTGCGGGCAATCTCACTTAACCACCGGATCCCTTCGTTCGCGTACTCGCTCCAAGAACAGTTTCATGTCAACATCAACAAGGAACGGTTGCACGCGGCGGGCCTGCCGGTCGGCTCATGGCTCAAGGAGTTGAAACACTACCTTTGGCAGGGCCAGCCGGATGACTTTCGATTCATCGCCACGCTCTACTTTGAACATCGCCGAGAAGAACGGGAGTTCCAATTGGGTGAGGTCCGGGACCGGTTCGTCACGATCGCGCGCGGCCAGAAAATCGCCTATGTAGTGGATGCCAGGTACGACGAGGAAAACGAAGCGAAGATCGTCGAGCTGGCGCGAGGCGCAGACATCTTTTATTGTGAAGCACCCTACCTCGCGCAGGACGCAGACAAGGCCAAGGAACGGTACCACCTCACTGCCCACCAAGCCGGCCTCATGGCGAGAAAGGCGGGCGTGCGCAATCTGGTTGTGTTCCATTTTTCGCCCCGTTACACCGGACAGGGCGAATTGATCGTTCGTGAAGCCCAAGAGGCTTTCCAAGGGGCACGTGTGGAATCATGAATAAAGGAGCCGAGGTATTGAGCTGGTCCACTTGCCAGGAGGATGTGAATGAGTGAGTTGACGAAGTATACCCTCTATTTTCTGCTGGGAGGCTTCATCGTGAGTGTCTCCACCTACGTGGGTGCGCAAGGCAAAGGATTTCTCGCAGCCTTCGCCAGCACCTTTCCGGCGATCACCGGTGTGACCTTTATCTTGATCTACCTGAACGGCGGGCAGGACGCGACGATGAGCTATGCCAAACACTTGCTCTGGTTCGTCCCTCCGTGGCTCGCCTACGTGAGTTTCATGATCCTGACCCTGACCCGCCTCGGCTTTTGGCCCGCCATGGTCGGCTCCCTCACGCTCTACATAGGCTGCGTCGCGCTCATCAAAATGGCGCTGCGATAGGCTATCTCAAACGAGGCTTCCTTTGAACGAGACTCATCCATCCTGCGACCTTGTTGTTGAGGGCGCGCGACAGAACAACCTCAAGAACATCAGCCTGCGGATTCCGCACAAGGCGGTGACGGCGATCACCGGCGTGTCCGGCTCCGGGAAGTCGTCGCTGGCGTTCGACACCCTGTTCGCGGAGGGCCAGTGGCGGTACGTGGAATCGCTCTCCACCTACGCCCGTATGTTCCTGGATAAGGTGGATCGCCCTGAGGTCGATCGGCTGATCAACGTCCGGCCGGCCATCGCGATCGAGCAGAAGAACCCGGTCCGCACGGCTCGGTCCACCGTCGGTACGGCGACTGAGATCTCGGATCTCCTCCGGCTACTCTTCGCCAAGGTGGGCCGGCCGATCTGCCCAGACTGCCAGGAGGAAGCCCGCGGCTTCCATCCCGGCTCCGTCGCCGATGACCTGCTCGCTCGCTTTCCCGACGCACGAGCCATGATCCTCTTCCCGATCAAGGACCCGGGTCCCGGCCATGATCGCGCCCTTGTAGAGTCCTTGCTCACCCGGGGGTTCGTGCGGGTGAAAAGCGGTGACGATATAGCAGACCTTCATCCAGGCGCGTCCCTGCCGAGAAGCAGCAAGTCAGAAATCCATGTGGTCCTGGATCGGTTGGTGCTCCGCCCTGATAACCGAAACCGCGTGATCGAAGCAGTGGAGACCGCGTTTCGGGAGGGAGACGGAATCTGCCGGGTGGACGTGATCGGTCAAGTCTCGCAGACCTACAGCATGCGGTTTCGCTGCCAGCGCTGTGCACGAACCTTTGAGCCAACCAGGCCAGTACTGTTCTCCTTTAACCATCCCTTGGGCGCCTGTCCGGACTGTAAGGGCTTCGGCAACATCCTTCGGTACGACGAAGATCTTGTTATCCCTGACCAAAACCGCGCTCTGGCGGACGGCGCCATCGAGCCCTGGGCCAAGCCAGGCACAGACTGGTGGCAGAAGCAGATGTTGCTGGCGATGAAGCGGCGTGGGGTCAGCCTGACGACTCCCTACGCCAAGCTGTCAGCCAAGGACCGGGCGCTGCTTTGGGAGGGCGACAAGAACTTTGAGGGCATCAATCAGTTCTTCGAGTACCTGGAGCACAAGCGGTACAAGCTGCATGTGCGGGTGTTTCTCAGCCGGTACCGCAGTCCCTTTCCATGCGCTGCCTGTGGGAGCACCAGACTCCGGCCGGAGGCGCGATACGTGAAAATCGCCGGGCGCGACATTCACCAGATCTCTGAACTGACGATACAGGATGCAGTCGGGTGGGTTGACGGCTTGAAGCTGCCGGAGTTCGAAGCCCAAGTCGCTGAAGACATTGTTCGACAACTTAAGGCGAAGCTGGGCTTTCTCCTTCGGGTCGGCCTTGGCTACCTGACTCTCTCACGTCAGACCCGCACGCTTTCCGGCGGGGAGGCCCAGCGGATCACCCTGGCGAATCAGCTTGGGGCTCGGCTCGTCGGCACCTTGTACGTGCTAGACGAGCCGACCATCGGCCTCCATGCCCGCGACACCTCCACGCTCGCCGCGATCTTGCGCGACTTGGCCGAGACCGGCAACACAGTGGTCGTGGTGGAACATGACCGGCAGATGATTCTCGCAGCCGACCACGTGGTGGAATTGGGCCCCTGGTCGGGCGAGAAGGGCGGCGAGGTGGTATGCGCCGCACCACGCGAGCAGTTCCTGGCCGATAGCCGATCCATCACAGCCCGCTATCTGCGAGGCGAGGAGACGATTCCCGTGCCGCGAGTCCGGCGTCAGGGCAGCGGCAAAGCCCTCGCTCTCGCCGGTGCGCGCGAGCACAACTTGAAGGACCTCCTCATCAAGATTCCACTCCGCATGCTCGTCTGCGTCACCGGTGTCTCCGGGTCGGGAAAGAGCACGCTAGTGGAGGAGACCCTCTACCGCGCGGTGGCGCGCGCGTTCCGCGTGGAGTCACGCCCGATGGGTCGCTTCCGAGCAATTAAAGGACTGGAACATCTGCGAGGCGTGCGGTTGATTAATCAGCAGCCGATTGGTCGGACTCCACGATCCAATCCTATCACCTATCTTAAGGCATTCGACGACATCCGTGGAATCTTCGCGTCCTTGCCCGAGGCCAGGCGACGAGGTCTCACCCCTACCCACTTCTCTTTCAACACTCCCGGCGGCCGCTGTGAACTGTGCCAGGGGAACGGGTATCAAAAGCTGGAGATGTACTTCTTCGAGGACATCTACGCGAGGTGCGAGGAGTGTGGCGGGCGACGGTTCAGGCCGGAGGTGTTGCAAGTTCGATTCCGGGGAAAGACGATCCATGACGTGCTGGGCATGACCGTCAATGAGGCCCAGTCCTTCTTCTCCGGCTCCATGCGGCTAAGCGAGAAACTATACCTCCTCAGCTCCATTGGTCTCGGGTATCTGCGGTTGGGACAGCCAGCCACCACCTTATCCGGCGGTGAGGCGCAACGTCTCAAAATCGCCGCTGAACTCAAGGATCGTTCCGCGCGCGATCTTCTCTACATCATGGACGAACCCACGACAGGGCTGCATTTCGAGGACATCAAGAAGCTGCTGGCGGTCCTCGACAAATTGATCGAGGCCGGCAACACCGTCCTGGTAGTGGAGCACAATCTGGACGTGATCAAAACCGCGGATTGGATCATCGATCTTGGACCGGAAGGAGGTGAGGAGGGCGGGCGGATCGTCGCGGAAGGACGGCCGGAGCAGATCGCTCACACGCCAGGCTCGCACACGGGACGCTTTCTGCGCCCGCTTCTCAGCCTAGGCCTGTGACTAACCGAGTGCCTAAATGCCTGGCCGCTTCTCAGCCGTGGCGTTGAGGAGAAGGCGTTGATCCTCTCGGAGGACTTCCAGGGAAAGCGTCTGGCCAGTATCAATTTGACAGGCGCGTTTGGCTTGCCGCTCTGTCCGAGTTGCCGCAATCGCTGATCCGTTACAAGAAAGGACCACATCACCGACTTTGAGCCCGGCCTTGTCAGCCGGAGAGCCGCTTCTGATCTCCTGGACAAGATAGGCCCGCGAGCCGGACAGCTCGCGCAGGTTCCAGTTCACCCCAATTCTGCCTGTTCCGAGCAAACCGGTCCGCACCCCGAACCTGGCCAGAATGCGGTGAGCAACCCGCCTCGCCAACACCTCAGGGGTGTCTCTCGTGTAATCAGTCAAGTGCCCTTCTCCGCCAAACAGCAGGAGGCCGCTTTCAACGTCAATCATGCGCAGCGACAGCGAGACATGCGTAGAGTTGTCCGGCTCGCGTGTCTCCCACTCCTGCACTTCCCCGATGACAATGGCTTTCGCACCCACCAGCTTGCCGACTCGGAGCGCATCTCCGTCGTCGCCATGCTGAAGCTGGACAACCTGCTCCCTGAACACTTGCTCGAGCCTCGTGCGTTCCACGACAGTCATATCCAGATCTAGAAACAGGTTCGTCACGATCCCAGTGACTTTTGCGCCAGAGCCTGGTTCGCCGACGGCATCCGCAAAGGTCATCACTGCCAGAGTCTGATACCTGTCGATCATGTCGCTGTTGATGGGTCCAGATCCGGTCGTGACCGGTTCCCGCTCTTGTGACTCCCGACCTGAAACGCCATCGCTCCCGGCAAGGGAATCGGTCGCCACACAGGCCTTCCGCTTTTTGAGCATCACCAGCGGCGATCCCCACGCACATAATTGATCGTTCAACAGCACGACGTGATAGGGATACTCGCGATTATATTGCGCCACTGTGTTGGTGAACGGGTAAAAGATACAGCCCCCGATCCAGATCGATACAGGACACAAGGAAAGTTCATAGAGCCATTGCCTTCTAGCGGTCAGGGAGTACTCCCACACGAGGACCCGACCATCATCCCGAAGAATCCGATCAGGCCTGCCGATCTCCTCGACAACTTGCGTTTTCGTCATGGGGAGTGAGAGACGATCGAGCTTCGATTCCGAGTTGACCACCGTGTAGATGAGGCCGCATCCGGTGAGACTCTGGGCGATGATGAGACTAACCGCTAGCTTGACCACTCGTCACCCCGTCTGCCTGACGCGCCGACCAAGGGCTGGCCCTGATATTTACAGACTACCACGGGAAATGATGAGCAAACCAGGGGGAAGTGGCTGTCTAGTTCAGACTCGGGTCGGGTGGCATCTCGGCGTAGAATTCGTACGGCCGCCCGAGCGAGCGAAGAATATCGGGCCAGATGAGCGCGGGGTCTTTCTCGAACACGACGGTCGGATCAGCAGGCAGGATAATCCAGGCACCGGTCTTCATCTCTTGTTCAAGTTGGCCCGGCCCCCACCCGGAATATCCGACGTAAGCACGAAACGCCTCACTTCCGGTCGGGATTGTGAGCAGCCGTTCCAAGACCCCCATGTCGCCGCCCAGATACACTCCGTCGAAGACGTGATGCGTGTCGGTCGGCGTTTCGCTGAGACGAAACAGCACCAACACATGATTAGGCTGCACCGGGCCGCCCGAGAACAGGACATGGCGCTGTCCCTCGAGAACGGGAATCTGCGACAGCGCCTCCGAGATGAGCATGGCGGTGGGACGATTCACGACTACCCCGAGTGCTCCTTCGGGTCCGTGCTCACAGAGCAACACGACGGTCTGCCGGAAATTGGGATCCCGTAAGGCCGGGGCGGCAACCAGGAACACGCCTTTGCCCAGCGATAGCGTCATCGCGTCATCCTACCTTGCAGGGGAACGACTATTCAAGGTGGGCACGGCCCTGGACCATCTGGACAGGGCTTACGCCTCGTATAGGTGCTTCCGGCGATCGCGAAGGAGGTCATTGTAGGGATTAAGGGACTTGTTACGAGCTTCCTTCGGGTCAATCTCGAGGATCGTCAATTCTTCCTGATCTGGTGGGGCACGGTGAAGAATACGGCCGCGCGGGGTCACGATCTCGCTGTGCCCGACATAGGTGAGCCGATCCTTCCCGCCCCGTTCTTCGGACCCAATCCGGTTGGCTGTAATGCTGAACACGCGGTTTTCCAGACATCGAGTCACCATCGCATCCGGACAGTGCGGCAGTACCAGATTCGAGGGATGGCACAGGATCTCGGCGCCTCTCAGGGCTAGCGTCCTCGCCGCTTCGGGGTAGAACCAGTCGAAGCAGATCATCACTCCGACGGTTGCCGAGCCGATATCCCAGACCTGGAACCCGGTCTCGCCTGAGGAGAAGAACAGCGTTTCTTCATAGAAGAGATGCGCCTTGCGATAGACGCCCAGCAATCCTGACGGGCCCACCAGCACCGCCGAATTGTAATAGCGTCGCCCGTGGCGCTCCGGCAGACCCGCCACAAGGTGCATGGCCCGATCTTGGGCCAGCTCGATGAGCCTTGTGGTGGTCGGGCCACCAGGCACAGGCTCGGCAAGTGACTCCACTTCTTCTTGAGAGACGAACTGGTAGCCGGACGCGAACAGTTCCGGGAGCACCATCAGGTCGCAACGGACCTGGGCCAGCCTCGTCGTGACGGCGTCAAGATTACGCTTGACGTCGCCGAAGCTTGGATTGAACTGGAAATAGCCGACCAGCATGGCCTAAATAACAGACGGGCAGAGGGGAATCCCTCTGCCCGTCCTCGAATTCGATTCCACCGACCTGATTATTTGATCTCCGACATGTGCATGATCGCGCCCTCAGCCGCCTTCGTGGCGACGTCCGCGTGGCCCGCCTTTCCGTGCTCCACTGCGTCCTTCAGGCCTTTCACGCCCTCGTCGAGGTGCGGGTTTTTCATATCCTTTTGAGCCCCCTGCGCGTGCTCCAACGCGACTGATGCATGTTTGACCAAGACATCAGCATGCCCCTGTTTCCCATGCTCCACCGCTTCCTTGGCATGCTGGATTGCTTCGTCGACATGCTTATTGCTACTCGCCAGCGCAGAAGGGTTCATCAACGGGACGGTTAAGAGTGCCGTCAAGAAGCCCACCACCATCGCTCCGAGGAGAATTCTTCTCGGCATGGCATACCTCCTATCTCAGTGCGTTCGTTGATTGACCCGGACGGAAACTCTCCGGGAGCATTGACTCTGGAAGGCACCTTACCATGTGAACATGTCTGGGTCAAGACGGTCTGACCGCCTCTTGCCCGATGATTTTATGAAGCAACTTGACGTCCGTTTCGACCGGCGTGGAAAAGTCTCGACTCCATTCCCACCAAGAACCAGGGTAATTTCTGACTTTTGGATAGCCGACGACTTTCAACACGAAGTAGAGCCAGGCGGACCGAACTCCTCCGGTACAGTAACAGATTACTTCCATGGTTTCGTTGAGCCCTTTTTCCTGCAAGCTCGTCTTGATCTCGTCGAAATCCTTGAGCGTCGCGTCGGGTTTGAGGAAGGTGTTCCACGGTACGCTGATTGCCGAGGGAATATGGCCGGGCCTGGGAATTCCCACCACCTCCTTGCCGGCATACTCTTCGAGACTCCGGGCATCGGCGATGAGGCTCTCAGGATGAGGGCGCTTGACCAATTGTTTCAGTTCGTCTTTCATCATGATGAGCTCGGGGACGGGCGATGCGCGGAAATCTCCGGGTTTGGGACTGGCGGTTCCATGTTCGTATGGTCGTTCTTCAGCGACCCATTTGACCCAGCCACCGTCCAGAATTTTGAGATTGGTGAGACCAAAATACTGGAGCATCCAGAACATGCGCCCCTCATCGCCCCAGTTGTCAAAGGGATTGGAATAGATGACGATGTCGCTGTCATTGTTGACCCCGAGCTCCCGGATCTTGCGCTCCAACAGTGAGGTATCAGGGTGCAGCAAGCCCTTGGCGACCGCTTTGGGATCACTGAACTCATGCCAGGTGGCGTGTACCGCACCAGGGATGTGGCCACCGAAGGAATAGGCGGCTTTGCCGCGGACATCAATGATCACCAAGCCGGATCGGCCCAGATTCTGCTGAAGCGTTTCAGTGTCAATTAAGAACGGATGCGTCATAGGACTCCTCTTCGTTGTCCCTGTCCCTGCGTGAACCGCTTTGCGCGCCTCCGGCGGCGCAGGCTACGCGCGGGTCGTACGCTGCCTCATGCAAGGCTGCTGTGAGATTGTTAGATAACGGGAAGCTTCGCTCATAGATCGTAAAGGAATACTGCTCCTCAGCCGTCAGCCCGTACTTCTTTTTCAGCATCACATGTTGATCATCCGTCAGGATATGGTATCGCACGAGGGCCTTCAGCGTCACCTTGTCCTGTTCGGTCGGAAGGCGGTAGGAGAAGGTGTAGTCTCGGCTGGCCAAGGGCAACAGCCGATTATCGTACAGCTCCACAATCGCCGGTTGCCACAAAATCCAGCGCCCCATCGTGTCCGTCTGTCGGTCGAGTATCTTCCCCTGCTGGTCCTGCACGCTAAACTCGACCGTAAAATGCCGGTCGGGATCACCGGTTGGGATCTTATGCCCGGCCCCAGCATTGATCAACGTCAGCGTAAACCGGACTTGCTCTCCCGCCTTCGGCGTCACTGGATCGGTCTTCACTTGCACCGCGACTGCCCGCTTGATCATCTCAGGATCATGACCTCCCCGCCAGAGATGCCGCCGCCCCTGCCGGATCGGCCCCCCGTTCGCAACCGGCCGTTCCACCTCCGGCATGTGGCAACTCTGGCAGATCATGCCCCGCTCCTGCATGAAAAACTTGCCCTCATATTCTGCATAGGTCCCGCAGGGCCCGACTCTATACAACTGGGCAGGTCCTGAGACCACATTGTGGCATCGATAGCAGACCTGCGTTGTGCGGAAGGAAGGATCGAATTTGGTGGGATGGGGGGCGACCGAGTCGTCAAATGGCCCCAAGATCACTCCCTCGCGCACGTGGCACGCCGCGCAGGTAATGGCTTCCTTTTGATACTCAGGGTCGTAGTGGGGATTGGGTACCTGGATCGCCTTCTCTACCCGGCCGCGGGGGATTTCCTTGATCAATGTCGGCTGCTGGTTCTCCAGCGGCGTATGACAGTTCAGACAGATCCAGATGTTGCGGTCCCTCTTCCAGTAGGCCTGAAAGAATGGGTCCTCGTAGGCCCGCGCGTGGATGCTGGTCTTCCATTCCTCGTAGATCTCACGGTGGCAGGTTCCACAGGATTCGGCTCGCAGACTGTCAATCCCCTCCGGGATCTTCTGGTAGGGAATGGCGTTCGCATAATCGGACCTGAGGCCAAAAATGACGACCGGCTTGACCTCCGTATAGTAGAGATAGACCAGCGCGGCAGCTCCCATTGTGCCCAGGACGATCTTCAAGTAACTTCGCATCTGACGTTCAAGACCTTTGAACTGACCTCAGGCATCCAGCAGGGCAACCACATGCCGCTCCACGGAGGCAGCAAGCGCATTCAGGTTGTAGCCCCCTTCCAGACAGGACAGTACCCGACTCTTACTGTGGCGCCTGGCGATCCCGGCAACGATACCGGTCAAGGTGGCGTATCCCTCCTCCGTCAAGCCCATACTGGCTAAGGGATCGTCTCGGTGCGCGTCGAATCCCGCCGAGATCAACACAAACTCAGGCTTGTACGCATCGGCGGCCGGTACGAGGACCCGCTCGAAGATCTCCCGATAGTCCTCGTCACCTTGCCCGGCCAACATGGGCACATTGATCGTCAGGCCCTCGCCCTTCCCTTTTCCACGTTCGGTGGCTCGGCCGGTCCCGGGATAGTGGGGGTATTGGTGTGTACTGAAGAAGAGCACGGATGGGTCGTCATCAAAGGTATGCTGGGTCCCATTCCCGTGATGGACGTCCCAGTCCACAATCAGCACGCGGGCGACCCCATGACGACGTTGGAGATAGCGCGCAGCGATTGCCACATTATTGAACAGACAAAAACCCATGGCCCGATCGCTCTCTGCGTGGTGGCCCGGCGGGCGGATCGCGCAGAAGGCATGCTCCACGGTGCCAGCCATGATGGCGTCGGCGGCAGCGAGCACCCCTCCGGCAGCCAAATACGCGGCCGGCAAAGAGCCAGCCGATATGGAGGTATCTGGGTCCAGGGAGACGCGTCCGCTGACCGGCGCCCGGCTCTTTAAACTCGTCAAGTACGAGGCTTTATGCACCTGGGTGATCCACTCGTCCGCCACGCTCGTTGGCTCGATAAGAACGAGACGGTCAAGCACCCCGCCTGCCTTCAGCCGAGACACGATGGCCCTCAGGCGATCCGGCGATTCAGGATGCCCAACCCCCATGTCGTGCTTGAGGTAGTCTGAATGATAAACGAACCCGGTACGCGCCATCGTCAGGACTCACGAAGCAGTGAGCAGCATCGTAACATGGCTGAAACACCGTAGACAATCATGCGCAGGACGTGCTACCGTTGCTTCGCTGCCGAGGTTGATTAGCTTGACGTAGAAGGCTCGGATGGCCAATCCCCGCATCGAACCACTGAAAAAAGTGTTGGCGATTGACTCGAATGACGAGGTCGCCTGGTTCGGGTTGGGAAAAGCCTACATGGAGGATGCGAATTTTGAAGAGGCGGTCAAGGCTTTAGAAGGCTGCATCAAGGTCAAACCCACCTACTCCGCTGCCTATTATGCCCTCGCGCAATCGCTGCAGAAGCTGGGGCGGACCGACCAGTGCCGACAGGTCTGCGACCAAGGCATTGAGGTGTCTACCAAGAACGGCGATGCGATGGTCACGAAGAACCTGAGCCTGCTGAAACAAGGCCTCGGGTAAGGTCCGCTGAAAGACTGGTTACAACAGTCCCCTCAGGGCCTTGATCTCCTGCGGGCTGAGCGGATACCCCGCAGCCGGGTTGAGAATCAGCAGCCGCACGCGCGGATAGGCGGTTTGCTGGGGAGGCCGTTGTACCACCTGCACGTTCGCGAGCCGCACCCCGGACCGCGCAGGTAAGGGTCTCACCTCCCAGAGCGAGAGGAGGACCGCGCTGACCTGAGACACCAGCGGCAACATCAGGGTAACGGCGCTCGCCAATTGCTTAAGATCCAACTCTTCTCCTACACCGTTGCGCAGACCATCGCGCTGGCCGTCTCGATGCGGCACTGTGATCGCCAGCAGAACCGGCGCGCAATAGTTAACCAGTTGCCTTGCTTTCTGAGAGACCCTGGCGACGAGCCGGTTGATCAGCGCACGGCCATCCTCCCCTTCCTCCACCTTGTCCATTTGCCGAACTCGCATGGTCGTATCCAGGGGCAGGCGACTGGTTGAGCCGATCATCGCCGTGACCTCTACGAAGAACCGATCTTGCCCAAGACAACATTCCAGATCTGCTGTTCTGGACTGAGACTCTGGAAGGAACCTGAGCGAGACCCCCGCACGGACCAGCAGAGTCGCCAGCTCGAGCTCGGCAAGCGCCGACTCCTGGGCGCCACGATCGTTGCCGGTCAGTCGGTCGATCAGACGAACAAGCCTGGTTCGGCTGCCCCGATCGGTACAGAGGCGGTGTAGGGCCGTCCATTGCGCTTCAAGCTCTCGGGTCAATCGCAGGGGCCTGTCGGCTCGCAGCGACCTCTCAGCTCGAGCAAGCCATCCATGTCTCGCAGGCCACCCAAACCTCACTCGGAAACGCTGTCGGGCAAGAGAGCGGCCCGGAATTCTCGTGTGACGAAATTTCCTCATTGTCGGAACCGGCCAGATTGCTCACCAGCCGTCTAGGCTTATACCGGACGTGGTTAAACTTCCAGCCAAGAGTGGCCAAGGTCGCGAATGTTAAGAAAGGCTCGGAGGCCTAACGGTCCGACTCTTAATACAATTCCTGGTGTTCGCGAGCGAGCATTTCGTACATTGCATCCAGCCACCGGCCTGCATACCCCAGCACCTCCCGGACAAGCGGCTCAGGGTAGCCCGTTCGTTTGATCGTCCACTGGCACACATACTCGAGAATCGTCTCCTTCCCAGCTTGAAGTGAAGATGTGGTAGCCAAGACGGTCAGCTCCGCGAGGCCCGTCCTGATAACCTCTGCAACGGTCTCACGTCCATAGGAGGTACTTGCGATCACATATTGCACCGCACGGTTCACTTCAGACTCAGTCACCGCTTTGCCCTCCTCGTGCGGAAATGGATTTTATCATTCAAGTCCACCCTGTCAACGAGTTCACTGCCCATAATCATACCCATTTGATCCCCCTCGACGGGACTCCCTCCAACGTGGCTCAAGCAATCCTCTCTACACAGAACCTACTGATATTTATGAATAAAATTGATTTCACGGTGGTGTGGCCTGAGTGTTATGATTGCATAGTAAGGCAATGCCCTCGCGAGGGGAACACCATGAAACGCTCCATTGTGAAACGTATGAGCATGAAACCGTCGCTGCGGAACTCTCACTCAGGAAACATGCCGGAACGGTGGGACCTGTCCCATCTGCTCAAGAACCCCACCGATGATATAGAACCGCTTTCGAAGGATCTGGATAGCAAGGTCTCCCAGTTTGAATCGCTTCGGGACAGCCTGAAGCCAGATATGACATCCCAGGCTTTCCAGGAGGTCCTAAGCCTCAACGAGGAAATTACGGTCATTTCAGCCAAATTGGGTGCCTACTCCTACCTCTGGTTCTCGGAGGATACCAAGAACCTCCAGGCACGGGCCTTCAAAACGAAGGTCGAAGAGCGGTTGACTTCGTTTCAGAACCGCATGCTGTTCTTTGACCTCTGGTGGCAGAAGGTGGATGAAATGAACGCGGCCCGACTGCTTGCGGCTTCGGGAGATTTGAAATACTACCTGGAGTCCATCCGTCGGCTCAAACCCCACACCCTGTCGGAACCAGAGGAAAAGATTATCAATCTGAAGAACATTACCGGCCGCAGCGCGATCAATACCCTCTATGACGTCCTCACCAACGGGTTCACGTTCCGGCTGACCGTCAACGGCAAGCAAAAGACCCTGACCCGCGAGGAACTGTCGGTTCACCTCCGAAGCGCGACGCCTCGGTTGCGGGAAGCGGCCTACAAGGAGCTCTATCGAGTCTTTGCGGCCAACCATGACCTGCTCGGCGAGATTTACACGACGCTGGTACAGGACTGGAAGGGTGAGAATCTGCAGTTGCGCAAGTTTCAGTCGCCGATTGGGGCGAGGAATCTTGGGAACGATGTCCCTGACGAGGCGGTCGCAGCACTCCTGTCGGTCTGTTGCAAAAACGCCGAGGTCTTCCAGGAATACTTCCGCCTGAAGGCCAGGATCTGCAAGATTAGGCCAATGATCCGCTATCATATTTATGCACCACACAGGGCTGACCGAAAACGGTACCGATACCAGGACGCCGTCCGTATGGTCCTGGAGGCCTATCGGGCCTTCTCTCCTCGACTGGCAGAGCTGGCAGAACGTGTCTTCGCCGAGCACCGCATCGACGCTCGCACCAGGCCTGGCAAGTTGAGTGGGGCCTACTGCTATAGCGTGGTGCCCGGATTCACTCCCTACGTCTTGTTGAACTATACGGGAGAGGCTCGAGATATCGCCACGCTGGCGCATGAACTGGGCCACGCGGTGCATGGGATGATGGCAGCGGACCATTCCGTCTTCACCTTCCACGCCACGCTCCCGCTGGCTGAAACCGCCTCGGTATTCGGCGAACGGGTGCTCTCTGATGCCTTGATGGCGCAAGAAACCAGCAAAGCCGTTAAGCAGGGGTTGTTGCTGGCTCAACTCGATGATATCTACGCCACTGTGCTACGCCAGGCCTATTTTGTCCTGTTCGAGAATACCGCACACGACATGATCGCAAACGGCGCGACCCTGGAGGACCTGGCGTCAACCTACCTCGCTAATCTGCGTCAGCAGTTCGGCAAGGCGGTTGCGGTCCCGGACGAGTTCAAGTGGGAGTGGCTGACGATCCCACATATTTTCGGAAGCCCCTTCTACTGCTACGCCTATAGCTTCGGCAACCTCTTGGTGCTTGCGCTCTACCGCATGTATAAGGAACGAGGACCTGCCTTTGTCCCGAAGTACTTGGATTTGCTGGAGCTTGGAGGGTCCAAGAGCCCCGAGGCTATTGTAGGCGAAGTCGGCGTAGATATACGCTCCGAGGCCTTTTGGCAATCCGGGTTTGACTCGATTAGAGAGATGGTTGAGGACCTAGAACAGACAGCCTAGTAACCAGACACAGCAACCCACCTGCCAGGGCAGAGCTTCTGAGCTGGCCTGACTGCCAGGCCTGAGAGCCC
>Ga0209860_1000025_pt1 | contig 15876 bp, 16 predicted proteins | sample GWRWS2_40_50_FD_187243 | JGI IMG/M metagenome (GOLD analysis project Ga0209860, IMG submission 187243) | Riverbed sediment microbial communities from areas with vegetation nearby in Columbia River, Washington, USA - GW-RW S2_40_50 (SPAdes)... | ecosystem: Environmental > Aquatic > Freshwater >... | reverse complement strand
ACCAGAAATCTCGTGAAGTTGTTGATATTGTCTTCGATCCGAGCCTTCAGAACCTTCAGGCCGTAGAGCTGTCCGGCCAGTTCAGAGGCGATCGCCGCTCCCGAGAGATCATCGACGCAGAGCTCCGCGGCCCGTGCCGTACTGGGGACCTCCGACACCGGCACATGCGGCAGGTTGGTTTCTAACCAATTCCGACACTGGGCGATGGCGTGGGGATGCGAATAAATCTTCTTGATGTCCTCAGAACGGTCGGCCTTCGAAAGCAGATGATGGGACACTTCCTGGAGCACCTCGCCGTAGATGAGCAGACTGGAATCCACGAACATGTCGAGGGTATGGTTCACCACGCCCTCGGTTGAGTTCTCGATCGGCACGACACCGAAATTGGCTCGCCCTCGCTCGACCTCGTTAAAGACGTCCTTGATGCTGGTGACGGGGACATACTGGGCGGACTCGCCAAACTTCTGAATGCAGGCCAGGTGGGTAAAGGTGGCTCGGGGGCCAAGGTATGCGACCGTTTGCGGCCCCTCCAGCGAGAGGGAGGCGGACATGATTTCCCGATACACAGTTCGGATCGCATCATTGGGGAAGGGGCCCTGATTCTGACGCATGAGCCGATCTACAATCTCGGCTTCCCGCCCCGGCGTGTGCAAGTTCGCCTCCGTGTCAGATTGCTTCTTCAGCTTTCCAATTTCGACGACGTTCTTGGACCGCTCGTTCAACAGCTTGAGGATCTCGTCGTCGATCCGATCAATCGACTGACGGTACTGCTGAATGTTCTTGTGCGTACCCATGCGTTCCTCAAGAACCCGCAAGAGCCGACCAACTGACCGGCAAACCCACGGCTAGCGCCCACCCCCTGCATCGTTCTGTAGGACAGGGAATCTTACCGGAAGCGGGGCAGGATTTGCAATGATTATCAATAGGATTAGTGCGATAAGACCCTCTTCGATGTGTCTTCTGTCCTGCGCCTCGTCGCGGGGAAATGGAAGATGGGCTCGACCCGGGGCCGGATGAGGTCAGGAGAGCAAATCTTTCATTTTTCCAAAATGTTCATAGGAGAGGCGGGTGGCCTGACGCCCACGTGCGGTTCGCTCCAGGTAGCCGGACTGGATGAGAAACGGTTCGTACACGTCCTCCAGAGTGCCTTTTTCTTCGTTGACGGCGGCAGCCAGCGATTCGATTCCCACCGGTCCTCCCCCGAACTTTTCGATGACGGTCAGGAGAATCTTTCGATCCATCTCGTCGAACCCTGCTGCATCCACCCCTAGCCAGGCCAGGGCGTCCCTCGCGACCTGGTGGGTAACCCGACCCTGAGCCTTGATCTGGGCATAGTCCCGCACCCGCTTGATCAGTCGGTTGACAATGCGAGGGGTCCCGCGGGCTCGGCCTGCGATCTCGGCCGAACCCTCCTGCTCGATGGGAATACCTAGCAGGCCTGCCGAACGCACGACGATGGTATGCAGCTCCGCAGAGGAGTAAAAGTCCAGACGGTTGACCAGACCAAACCGTTCGCGAAGCGGGGACGTGAGGGCCCCGGCCCTGGTCGTGGCCCCGATCAAGGTGAAGCGCGGTAGGTCCAGTTTGATCGTGCGTGTCGAGGGCCCTTGGCCGATGACCAGGTCCAATTGGAAATCCTCCATCGCGGGGTAGAGCGCCTCTTCGACGGAAGCCGGGAGCCGGTGGATCTCATCAATAAACAGCACATCCCGGTCTTGGAGATTCGTCAGGATCGCGGCCAAATCACCAGCATGGGCCAACACCAGCCCTGACGTGGATCGAATGGCCACGCCCATTTCGCGGGCGATGATGTGGGCGATCGTAGTCTTGCCGAGCCCGGGCGGACCATAGAAAATCGCGTGGTCCAGCGCCTCGCCCCGCTGCTTAGCCGCCTCCATGCAGATCCGGAGCGATTCCTTCATCCGCTCTTGGCCGACATACTCCTCCAGCGTCTGTGGCCGTAGCGTCGCCTCGAGCCCGCGCTCGTCGTCGGTCACTTGGCTGGTCACGATGCGGTCAGGCATGGAACGTTTCTCTGGTTGTTCGGCCTCACTTGTCCTCCTTGGGCGTAGGCAGCATCTTCGGCGGTGGCGGGATCGCACCCTCCCCCGGAGTCGGCATTTGGCCAGCACAGTTCGGAGGACAGAAGACACCTCCTCTGTTCGGGTCCGGCAGCCCGCTTTCAAACTTCTGAAGCTGGCACTGGCTCATGCGGCCACCATCTGCGTTGCCGCAGCGAGCCGGCACATTGGAGCTTCCGATCTGCGCGTAGCCCTCCGGACACGACCCACAGACCGCTAGGAGGTTCATGCTGCCGATTGGGACACACTCAACCAGGGTCGGGTCCCCTTCTTTACAGATTTCCGGGGCGGTGGTCACACCGGTCATGGCATAGCCGGACGGACAGGTCCCGCAGGTCATCCTGATGCTCTTCGGCGGCTCGGGGGCATCGGCCAAGAGCGCCACCCGAGGAAATGCGATCACCAGGGCCAAGACCAGCCCGCCGGCGAGGCTCCAGGCAATCAGTCGCCGGCTCACGCGTAGGTGATGACACACAGCAGCAGCCACTTGCTCGATAGGTGAAGCCATAGATTACCCCCTTGCCATGTCCTTCAGGGAATCTCGGATCAGGTCACTGAGCGTCATCGGTCTCGATTGAGCATAGGCAAGACGCTTCAGGACATCTTTGACCTCCGTCGCGCGATAGCCCAGGTTGACCAGAGCGGACAGAGCGTCCTCCTGCAGTCGGTCTGTGGGACCGGACGTGACATCTGACGTCGGAATGGCAGCGGGGTGCAGCCGCGCCACTTTGTCTTTCAGCTCCAGCGCGATTCGACCAGCCGACTTCTTTCCGATCCCCGGCACGGTGGCCAGCTTGTCCACGTCGCCGGCCTGCACGGCAGCAATTAGGTCAGGTATACTCAATGCCGACAGCACGCTGAGGGCCAGTTTCGGTCCGATGCCGGAGATGCCGGTCAAGAGGATGAAAACTTCTTTCTCATGGGCCGTCAGAAACCCGAAGAGCTGGATGGCGTCATCGCGGAGATGGGTGTAGATCCTGAGCGAAGTGGATTCATCCAAGTCCGGGAGCGCGTAAAACGTGCTGAGAGGAATGAAGACTTCGTAGCCGACGCCCTGGACGTCAAGCGTGATGTGTGAGGAAGCCTTCGCAGCCAGCCGACCGGTCAGCGCGGCGATCATTGAGTTCTTGGTTTTGAGTTTTTAGTTGTGAGTTTGTTAACCGCCAACTCAGCACTCATCCCTCAAAACTCATCACTGCCGTTTAGCCGGCCGCCGCGACCTTCTCCATGACCTCGTCCGGAATGTCGAAGTTGGCATGCACCTTCTGGATGTCATCATGGTCGTCCAGGATCTCCATCAGCCTGAGCGTCTGCTCCGCGGCTTTCTCCTGGAGCTTGATGGAGTTCTGGGGAACAAAGGTCACCTCGGCCAAGGAGGTGTCGATCTTCGCGTCAGACAACGCTTTCTTCACCGCTTCGAAGTCGTGCGGCGCCGTGATCACTTCAAACGTCTTCTCGCTGATCTTCACGTCTTCAGCACCAGCCTCCAGAGCCAGTGAGAGGAGCCGGTCTTCCTCGACCCTGCCCTGCTCGACCACAATCAGACCCTTCTTCTGGAACTGCCAGGACACAGCCCCCGCTTCAGCCATGTTCCCGCCGTTTTTCGTGAGCAGACTTCTGATCTCAGCCACGGTGCGATTGCGGTTGTCGCTGGTGATTTCGAGGAGCAAGGCCGTCCCCCCAGGGCCGTACCCTTCCAGGGTGAACTCTTCGTAATGCACGCCCGGCAGCTCCCCCGTTCCACGCTGAATCGCCTTTTTCAAAGTGTCGCCCGGCATATTGGCGTCTTTGGCTTTGGCGATTGCCAACCGGAGACGTGGGTTGTGGTCCTGGTCCCCGCCTTGTCGAGCCGCGATGGTAAGCTCGCGGATGACTCGCGTGAAGAGTTTGCCCCGTTTGGCATCCTGCGACTGCTTGTGCCGCTTCGTGGTGGCCCAGTGACTGTGGCCGCCCATGTTGCCCTCCCGCAGACCGCAAACCGGTCCGGACGCTTGCCTGAGAATTTCCAGAATTATCTGAATTGTACGGTGCTTCTAGCACACCGCAAGAAGGCTGTCAACGCTCGGAAGACGCGGCTGGGCTGACGAAGGGCGGAGAGGACGCATCAAGCGTCCTCACTGCCGGGATTTCTTGGCTGAGCGGGCAGCGTCCACGACGCTCCAGACTGCAAGGGCTAGGAGAAGCAACATGAGGGTGGCAAGTTGCCCGATGTTGTCAACCGGAACGCCCGAGTCGGCAGATTGTTGAAGTGCCTGGAGATCAACCGAGCCCAACAAGGCTCTGGCCAGAATCAGGAACCCCAGCAGAAATCCTCCCCCTTTGCTCCATTGCCGATTGTAGAACTGCCCCAGGCCCGGCAGCAGAGCCGAGAGCAGCGCTGCGAGCCCTGGACTTCGTGAAACCCCAGTCTCCATGGTGCGGAGTATTGGAGAACTGTCCGCCAATGTCAAGGCATCAGCGCGCAGTTGGAGGCCCAAGCTTGGACGTGGATCGCAAGGGCTTTGGGAAGGAGTTGTCACTCGGAGTACACCAACAATTGGATTCCGATCAGCAGGATAAAGCCTGCCCAGGCCACTACCCACGAGCGACTCGGCAGATTTTGAAGGTCTGGTGCCTTCGTGGCTGATGCACGTTGCATCCTCCACCCGGACATAAGCTTGGAGGACCCGGCGGTGATCGCCATGACCCCCATGACGGTGTGATGGAGCGCGATCTTGTGGGCAGCAGGATGAGTTCCATGGCTATGCAGGAAGAGCATCAGCCCGCCGATGACGGCAAAGGTGGGGAGGGGCACTTTCCAGATAACATGTCCAAGACGCCCCATCCGTTTTAGCAGCTCGATTGTCCCGACAGTGAAGAGCAGGACCGCATAGACCTTGTGCTGCAGAGTTTCCGAGTCTCCGCCGAAGAATGTCTGGACGAAGGTAAGGGACCCGATCGGCCAGGCCTCGTGATCGCTCCAGATCATGAGATAGGTTCCGACTCCGAACATCCCCACCGGCAACAAGAACCGCGTCCAGGCCAGCAGGGCAACGGCCAAGGCCTCGCGGAGTTCACTCAGCCCGATGAGCAGGACAAACGCCCCAGCGATGTGGTGGTTGAATTCCGAGTAGGCTTTCCCCTCCGGAGATCCTTCCCAGATATCACCAGCCATGCCGCTCTGATGAGAAGAATCATGTTCATGCGCCGACTCCTGGCCGGTGCCGATGTGCTGAGCAACCGCAGGAGCTGAAAACAGGACAGCCCAGGTGACGATAGGGGCTACGGTTCCAAGCCACAGACACTGCTTAGGTCTCATGAAGAAGGTCCCTCTGACGTCCGACAAGAAAAGGCCCATCCGGCTGACCGGATGGGCCTTTTCTTGATCACAGCACCCCAGACCCGGTTACATGAATTTCATGAACTTCTCTTTGGCCTCGTCCATCACCTGCGCCGTGATGGTCGTGGCGCCTCGCTCTCTCGCCAATCGCTCGATCTCACGACGAGCCATGGGTCTGATGAAGTCCGGAATGTTCTCCAGCCGTTTTTCGGCGTCAGGTGTCCAGGCGATCCCGTTCGTGTCGTTTTTCGAATCATCCATGACCTGCAAGGTGATGGTCGTATACCCATGCTTGCGGGCATAGGCCTCGATGCTGCTCTGCACCATCGGCATGACGAAGGACGGCAGTCGCTCCAGTCGTTCCTTCGCGTCAGGAGTCCAGGTGAATTCCGATTTGATCGCGCTTCCGGTCTGGCCTCCGGAAGAGGTCAGCCCCATTTGTGCGACCACCGCGGAGAACGGGCAGCCCCCGCCGGATTTCTCTCCCTCTTTCTTCTCCGCGCCAGGAGCGGCGGCAGTCGCCGCGGCCGAAGCTCCGGCCGGCTGGCCAGCTTGAATCTTCTCGTTTAAATAGGCCGCCATTTGTCCCTTGCCTGCCAGGGCCTCCTCCTTGAGGGTACCGCGTGTCATTTCAAAGGGCTCCGCTGCGACCGTTCGCCCGCCAAGTTGGACCCCCAGGGAACTGACCATCTGGGTCTCGCCCGGGTTGGTCACCATGGAGAACTTGGCTCCGCAGGAGGGACAGCCGAAAAATACGCCAAGCGAACCCTCAGCCGGCTTCTCCACTTTTTCGAAGCTCATATAGGTTTCACAGGTCAAGCAGACGAATTTCATTGCAAACTCCTGAGCTATGGGCTCGGGGCTATGGGCAATGGGCTAGCAGAGAAACGACCCGCTGATGCTCTTTTCCTATAGCCCATCGCCTATTGCCTATAGCCCTGATGTTAGAGTTTCTCGGCCAGGACTTTCTTATAGTCTAAAAGCGCACTGACCCGTTCCGCAATCTCGTGGTAACGCTGGATGGTCGGATACTGCTCGTCAAGGAGCGGCGCGCCCTTATCGAACGTGCGAGCCAAGGTCCGGTCAAACGGAATGCGGCCCAGCAACGGGATATCCAATGCCTCGCACATCCCTTCGGTGTTGCCTTCAAACAGTTCGTGTTCGGCTCCGCAAGACGGGCAGCGGTATCGGCTCATGTTTTCGATCATCCCCAGGACCCTGATGCCCATGTCCCGCGCATAGGTGACCGACTTCTGCACCACATCGGAGGCCACTTCAGAGGGAGTCGTCACGACAATGGCCCCGGCCAGATCCGGGATGAACCCCGCCATGACCGGCGGTTTGTCTGCCGCCGCTCCAGGCGGAAGGTCAGTCAGTAGAAAATCCAGATCCCCCCACATAATATCAGCCAGGAACTCTCGGATCACATTCATCTCCATGAGCCCGAGCCAGACCGGGCTCAGGTCCATGGGCCCTTTCCATCGGACCGGGGAAGCTGCGTGGAGGAAGAAATCCATCGAAGCCACCTTGACCCCCAGAGGCCCGACGGGAGGGATCGCGCCCTCTGGAGTCATCATGAGCGACTGTCCATGCATGCCGAGCATGCGGGGCACACAGGGCCCATTGAGGTCCACATCCAACAGGCCAACCCGATAACCTTGCCGAGCGAAGGCCAGAGCCAAGTTGACCGCGGTCATGCTCTTCCCGACCCCGCCCTTGCCGCTCATCACGAGGAGCTTGTGTTTAATGCCGGCCATGCGGGCCTGGACCTGCTTCATCTGCTCGGTGATCTGCTGAACCACCTTCGCGTCGTCGCTGTACTGGAGCTTTCCCAGAATCGCTTTCAAATCTTTCTCGGCCATAGAATGCCTATTTTAGGAGCAACCGTAGCACAGGGTTTTCTGGTCAGTCAACCCACTTTAAATTACGACTTCCTCAAGGAATCCTTATATCTGTCTCCTGCTGACCACGCAGACAGAATACAGCCTTCGTCATTCATGCGTTCCCAACAGAGCGTCAAAGTATGATCTGCGATCCAGCGGTGCATTCGAAAGTATTGCCTGAACGGTGAAAGAGCAAATCTGGCCCAGATCCTTCTGCTGGGCCAACCCGTTTCCTTTCTCTCTATCGATAAGGGCTATCGCTTCAAGTGCATCGCATCGGAAAAAGTCCGCCTCGGAAGGATCACTCAGCACCGTCTTGAGAGTCTCTAGGACAGAGGAATCGCCCAGCTGCCCCAACGCATGAATCGCGTAGCGCCTTCTTGGCGCTTCCTTGCTTTGCACTTCTTTGATGAGCAACGGAACCACGCTTTTCCCAGCTAGAATGAGTGGGTCCATGAGCTGGTCCTCAGCATCTTGAGACATTCTGAATCTGCGAAGGGCATCCTCTGGGGAATTTGGAATCCGGCTATAGATGAACAGAGAAACTGCAACGGCCATAACCGTTGCAATACCCCCCGCAATCACAACAGCTCTTCGCATTCTCGTACTAGAAATTTGAGGCCGGGCATGAGTTTTGACTTTTATGGGAACGAAAATCGCGTCAAGGACTGTTTCTTCGCAGGATGCTCAAAACGGTCAGCCAACGAGGCCGCAGGGAAGGCGGCGACTGAGGCGTACGCTTTTCGGTACGCCGCAGGGAGACGCCTGACCGAGAACGAAGTTGGGGGCCGTTTTCAGCATCCTGCTAGATCGAATACTGGAACGTCGGTTTCGCGCCGATGGCATGAGCCAGAACGCCCCGGCGCTTCAGTTCTTCAATGATCTGTCTGGCTGCATCATCGAAATCCTTGGGGCCGGCGAAGACCAGATCCGTGTGAGACGGCGGCTCCTCCTCTGTTTTGCTCATATGAACAGCGATCACCGGGGCCGGATTCACCAGGGTCCGAATGGCCTGGTGATCGGCCTGGCCGAACGTGTTGGTGGTCGAGACCACGATCAGCCCTGTATCCATCAGGAGGCGGGCGACCTCGCCGAAACGCCGGACCATCTCGGCTGCGTCTCCTTCCACGATGTCGCTGTCGAGGCCGCGCCGGAGGTTCTCGCCGTCCAACAGGTAGGCATGGCGGCCATCAGCCACGAGTTGGACCTCGAGACGGCGGGCCAGGAAGGACTTGCCTGTGTGGCGTCCACCGGTGATCAGCACCAACGCCGCACGATGCCCGTATTGAGCCGCCCGATTATCGGGACCCACCTCACCCTTGACCCAAGCGATGTCCCGCCGGCGGGCTTCCTCGCGCCAGACCGTTTGCTCGTCCCGAATCCCTTCGGTGATGATGCCACCGCCGGACACGTCATACTGGTCCACGAGGACGAACCGGCCCGTGACCTCGAAGTCGCTGTAGAGATCGAGAGCCAGCGGGTTTTTGGTACGAATCGTCAGTTCGGCCACTTCGTTCCTGCCGACGGTAGTTTGGGTCTGCCGGGCGGCGAGGTCGCCGGCATCAATGATCCGATGAATAGCGGCGACCTCGCACTCCACCTCACGGGTCGCCAGGCGCAGCAAGTACTTCCTGCCGGTCTCCAGCGGGCGTTTCCCCATCCAGAAAAGATTGCAGCGGAAGGTGGTGGAGACCAGCGGCACCGAGTCATCGAGCGAGGCGACTTCGCCTCTTTCGATAAAGATCTGTTCGTCGAGCACGATGCCGGTGGACTGACCTGCTCTCGCTTCTGTGGCAGCCGGTTCCACATTAAACCACTCGATGGACTTCACGTTCGCCGATTTGTTGGACGGGGAGAACACAAGCCGGTCCCCAACCTTCACCATTCCCGAGGCAATGCGGCCAGCGATGATCCGGCGGGCGTCGAACTTGTAGATGTCCTGAACAGGAAACCGCAGTGGTTGATGTTCCCGTTCGGTCTCTTTCCGGAACAGGCCGAGAGTCTCCAGCGCGGTCGGGCCGCTGTACCAGGGCATGTTGGGACTCTGCTTCACGATATTGTCTCCCAGCTTGGCGCTGGCCGGCACAAACCGCTCCGGCGTGACCTTGAGCTGGGCCAGAAACTCCCGGTATTCCCTTTCGATAGCCTTGTATACGTCCTGCCGGTAGTCGACCAGGTCCATCTTATTGACAACGACGGCGACTTGTCGGACACCGAGCAGCGACAGCAGGTACCCGTGCTTTTTCGACTGTTCCTTGACGCCCTCTTGCGCGTCGATGAGCAGCAAGGCCGCCTCCGCGCGCGCGGCGCCGGAGATCATGTTCTTGAGAAACTCCTTGTGCCCCGGGGCGTCGATGATGATGTACTGTCTGCCTTTCCAGGTAAAGAACGTGCGCGCCGTATCGATGGTGATCCCCTGTTCCTGTTCCTCGAGGAACGCATCGAAGAGGAACGCGTATTCGAACTCTTTCCCTTGCTGGCGACAAATGGATCGGACCTTATCCAGCTTACCCTCGGGAAGAGAGCCGGTGTCGGCGAACAGACGACCAAGCAGCGTGGACTTGCCGTGATCCACGTGGCCGACGATGACGATGTTGAGATGCTCGCTGGGTGCGGTGAGCGCGGTAGTCATACCGGATTAGCGGTGTTAACGGGATGCTCGAAAAGGCCAACCAACGAGGCCGCCCATAAATTATTTACATCCGCAGGCGGGGCAGGGTTCGACTCTACTGCGCGCGTCCATCGAGCACATTCTGATCGTGCGCGCTGCGCGAGCAAGGAGGCGGACCCTGCCATGCCTGCTCCCCGTAGCTTTTTCAGCATCCCGTGCGTCACATATAGCCGTCTTTGCGCAACAGTTCCATGCCTCGTCCCTCATCCTGAGCACGACCGGACCGCTCGGCGACGGTGGTTTGACGGAGCTCCTCGATGATCTCGTCGACGCTCCGCGCGGAAGATTTGATCGGGAAGGTGCAGGGGGCGCACCCCAGGCTCCGGTACCTGGTCCCATCCCCGTGATCCAGATAGAGGTCAATGAAGGGGATGTTCTCCAGCTTGATGTATTCCCAGATATTGATTTCGGTCCAGTCCAGCAAGGGATGAATGCGGATGTGCGTCCCCTCAGGGAAGGTGGTCTTGAACTGGCCCCAGAGTTCCGGCGGTTGCTCACGGAAGTCCCAGTCTCCGTGCTTGTCTCGCGGAGAGAAGTACCGTTCCTTGGCTCTGGTTCCTTCCTCGTCTGCCCGCACGCCCAGGATGATTCCCGTATAACCCTTTTCCGCGATCAGGTTCTTGAGCCCGTTCGTCTTCAGCGCGGTGCAGCAGACGACTCGTCCGAGCTGGTGGTTCATCCCGTTTGCGAGAGCGTCCTTGTTCTGTCCGATCACAAGGTTCAACCGCCATTCGCGGGCCAGCCGATCACGATATTCGATCATGGCTGGGATCTTGTAGCTGGTATCAATATGGATCAGTGGAAACGGAACATGGCCGAAGAAGGCCTTCCGCGCCAGCCACAGCAAGACCGTCGAATCCTTACCCATGGACCAGAGCATGGCCAGGTTATCAAAGTGCTTGTAGGCTTCTCGAAGGATATAGACACTCTGGTCTTCCAACTGACGGAGATGTTTCATACGCCTTGCTAATGGCTGATGGCTAATGGCTGATGGCTTTGAGCTAATTCAGCGAGTTTACGCGCCGCGGCCCCTGACTCTAGGGCCTGTTGAGCCAGCGGAACGCAGGCTGAAATGGACGGGGCCTTGCCAGCCGCGTACAGCAGCATCGCCGCGTTCAAGATGACCCAGTTGCGCTGGCCACCTGGCACCTGGTTGTGCAGGATATGCCGGAGTAACGACGCCTCCTGGTCCGCCAGTGCGGGAGAGAAGCCCGCCATCTCCCGAAAGGCCCCGAGGGGTAACCCAACATCCTTGGGCTGGAGCGTGAGCGGAAAAATGCGCTCGTCCCTCAGTTCAAGCAGCTTGGTGACGGACGCGATAGAGAGCTCTGGGTCCCCTTCGACTCCGCGCAGGATGAGCGCGCGCCGGCATCCCAGCATGTTGAGCGCTTCAGCCGTCTTCTCGAAGTAGGCTGGATGGGTCAGCCCAATGACCTGGGACTGGGCCCGGGCGGGGTTCAACATCCTGGCAACCGGGTGAAAGAAGTTTCGTACACCGAGTTCCCGCCTGAGTTCCAGAAAGCGAGCGATCGGCGGGTGGTAGAGCGCAATATCCAGGTAGGCAAACCCCTTCGCTGCGAGTTCGTCGGCTGCCTGCTTGGGTTCGAGATCGATGGGAATGCCCAGCTTGGCCAGCACTGCCGCAGTTCCGGGCCGATCCGGCATTCCCTCGTATCCGTGCATCAGTATCGCGGCGCCGCCTGCTGCGGCCACGATGGCCGCGCCGACCGAGACATGGAACGTATCCTGCTTCCCGGCATAAGTCGGAAGGTCCACAAGCGGCAGATCACGAGGGACAGGAAGCGGCGGGACGTACTCGCGAGCGACGGCCGTGAAGGCAGCCAGTTCGGCAACGGACTCCATCTTGATGCGCATGGCAAGCAGAAAGGCCCCCACCTGAACCGGTGTGGCCTGCCCCTCGATGAGCAACCGCATAGCCTGTTTGGCCTCGTCCCAAGTCAGGTCCTTCCAGGCTTTTTGCCCCTTCCCGATCTTGGCGATAAATTGCTGCATGGGCGCACCCTCGTGATTCGTTAATCGTTCATCGTTAAACGCAAAAGCTCCGGCGATTCACGAATAACGGTTCACGTCTCACTTATGCAGGCCACACTCGGTCTTTGCAAAGTTTTTCCACCGGCCTGACCGTGGATCTTCTCCCGGCAAGACCGGGGCAGTGCAGTGGGTGCACCCGATGCTGGGATAGTTGCGGTCGTGAAGCTCGTTGTAGGGGACCTCATGCACCTGGATATAGGCCCAGACATCAGACGCAGTCCACTTTGCCAGCGGATTGACCTTGATCAATTGGAATTTCTTGTCCCATTCGACCAACCCGGCATTGGCGCGGGTCGGGGCCTGGTCTCGCCGGATGCCGGTGATCCAAGCCGAGTATCCATTGAGCGCGCGGGCTAACGGTTCGACCTTGCGCAATTGACAGCACTGATCGGGCTCCCGCGCCCAGAGCGCCTCGCCGTACCGGGCTGCTTGCTGTTCCGGCGTGAGCAAAGATTTGATCTGGATGACCTGATCCGGGAGCAATCCGTATTTGGCCAGGATGAGATCCCGCACCTCGTAGGTCTCTTTGAACAAAAAATCCGTGTCCAGGTAGAAGAGCGGAACCCTCGGGTTGATGCGGTGAACCATGTCTACCAGCACCACATCCTCCGCGCCGAAGCTGCAGGCGAGCACGATGCGGGGGGCATACCGCTCCAACGCATAGACCAAGACATCCTGCGGATGTTTGGTCTCGAAGGAGTCGCTGATGGCCTTCAGTTCATCCGCCGTCGGCATGGCCGACGCATGATTGATGGCTGATGGTTGATGGTCCATGAAGATTACCTGCTTCTCTTGTTCCTCATCCTCCATTGGCCATTGACCATCAGCCATCGACCTTCTCGACCAGCACCTTGAAGTGCGCCGATTCCGGTTCCAACGGTTCCTCAGCCAGAATCTTATGGCCGTCATTGCGAAGGCTCATGGGCACGTTCTTGATCGGGTCGCCCGCGTCGAGCCAGACCTCCAGTCGCTCGCCCGCCTCCATCATCTCCAGTTTCAGCTTGGTCTTGACGTAGTTGAGCGGGCACATGACGCCCCGAAGGTCGAAGACCGTCACGCCAGTGGCCGGCTGCGTCTCCGGGAGCGCCGGGGACGGCTTGTCAGCCCCCTCGGCCTTTCCAGCCTGGGCAAGCTTGAGATCCTTCCCCATCTGCTCCGTCGCGGCCTTGCACGCCTCTACAAACCCTCGTGCAAAGGCGATCTTGTCTTGAGCAAATTCCGGCGTCGTGTCCTTCGGTCCCAAGTCACCGATCTGTGAGCCCAAGTTTCGGTATGAAACAGGCACGATGCTCTTTTCAGCGAGACGACGCTCAAACTCCGAAAAAGTCTCAGCATCCGTCGCCGGATCAATTCCTTCGGTGACCAACAAGGCCTTCGCCCCAGCAAGCACCGCGCGATAGGCCTTGTTCACCGAGACCGCATACTGGTGTTTCTCTGCTAACAGGCGGGCCTGGTACAGTTCCTGTTCCGCTTCCAAGATGCGGTTGTCGATCATCTCCAGCGCGCCGCCGGCACATTCGCCCGGCCCCAAATCTTCCAGGACAAATTCCTCCTCACCTTCCCAGTCATAGAAATAGCTGGGATCCTCCTCAAAGGTCGGGACGATCGTGTAAGGGATCAGTTCTTCCTTGAGCTTGGCCTTGCCGGTCCTGGTGACGAAGGCAGGCAGGCCCTCTCCCACCTGCCGATCGCGGCGGTATACCGCGAGCAGGTGTGAGACCGCCGCCGGCACGTTCTTGGCCGGAAGCTTGACCGTCATCTGGCCGATCTTGGCGGTCCCATTCACTTGGCCACCGAGGTGCAGTTCGTAATGGGGCGCGACATGCTCGCCTACGCGCTTGCCGACACCATGCAATCCGATGGTGGCAATGTGGTGTTGGGCGCAAGAATTGTGGCATCCGCTGATCTTCACACTCACACCCTTGAGATCCTCCGGGACGCGCCCTGGCGGGAGGATCTCGGCCATTGCGCGAGCCAAGCCCTTAGAGGAGGTGATGCCGAGGCCACAGGTATCAGTGCCGGGACAAGCTATGATGTCCTCCACCAGTTCGGCGCCCGGATCACCTAGGCCGTGCAGGACCAGTTCGGCGTGGAGATTCTCAAGACGGGATTCAGGAATCCACCGAAGGATCAAGTTCTGATTGATCGTGGTCCGGAGGTTGCCGTTGGAATAACTTTCGGCCAGATCAGCGACGAAGAACATTTGGTCCGCGGTGATATCCCCCATCTGCAGCTTGACGACCGCAGCGGCGAAACCTGGCTGTTTCTGCTGGACCACGTTGGTCCGCTTCCACATCTGATACGGCAATTCGTGATACGCGCCGTTTCCATCGGCGTCACCATTGCCACCAGCCACACCGGCGCTTGCGCCCTTGGTCGAAGCCGGCATGAGAAGCGGGGCCGGCTCATCCTGGTGCCAGAGCAGCTTCATCGGCTCATGGTTGGGGCGGGCATGGCCCATTGCAACATAGGCTTCCTCCCAGCGCCGCTTGAACCCCTCGAAACCTAGCTTCTCGATGACGAACTTCATCCGGGCCTTGTTGCGGTTCTTGCGATTACCCAGGGTATCGAAGACCTTGATCACGGCCTCGATGGTGGGAATCAGGTCGTCCATGGAAACGAACTCTCGCAGCACTTGACCGATGCGGGGCGCAGCTCCAAGCCCGCCGCCTACGGACATCCGGAACCCGATGGTCCCGTCCTCAAGACGGGCTGCCAACAGCCCAATGTCATGAATGGGCGTGAGGGCGCAGTCGTGGCGGCAGCCGGAGAAGGCGATCTTGAACTTCCTCGGAAGACTCTGATTCAACGGGTTGCGGAGCAAATGTAGCGCGACCGTCTTGGCATAGGGCGTGACATCAAAGATCTCGCCTTGGCAGACTCCGGCAAGGTGGCAGGCCGTGACGTTGCGGACCGTGTTGGCGCAAGCCTCACGGGTGGTGAGGCCCACCTCCGCAAGCCCCCGCATGATGGTGCCGACATCCTTGAGTTGCGCGAAATGGAGCTGGATATCCTGACGCGTCGTGACGTGGCCGACGCCGGTCGTGTAGGTGTCGGCCAGCTCTGCGATGCGCCGCAACTGATTCGCCGTTAACCCTCCAAAGGGAATCTTGATCCGGACCATCTGCACCCCAGGCTGGCGCTGGCCGTAGATCCCGTACTGGAGGCGAAACGGCTTGAATATATCGCTGGGGACCTCTCCAGCATTCAAGCGCTGCACTTCTCCTTCGAAAGCCTCGATTTCCTCGAGAATCTCCGGCGGAACAGGTGTGGTCTGGATCTCAACCGGGTGAATCGTCCTGAAAGGGGTCATGTCAAGCCTCTTTGTCCAAGACTTGTTCGATCTCAGATGTGGTACATCAACGTCCGCTGTTGCTCGATCTGTTGGTGGCGTTCAGCCAATTCCTTTAGAGTGACCGCGCTCAGCACATCTAACTCCGCTTGTGTCACCCGCTCCCAGACGCTGGACAGAAGCGATTCCGGCTTGGTCATTCCCCGAGTACGGCGAGCAGCCGCCCCTCGTTTGGGGGAAGGCGAGAGTGGGCCATCCAGCGCCTCTACGATGTCGGCCAGGGAAACTTCTGCTGGGAGCTTGCTAAGCAAATAGCCCCCTTGTGCGCCTCGTAAGCTGTCCACTAATCCGGCATTTTTCATGGCGTGGAGGACCTGCTCAAGAAATCGAGCAGGGATCGTCTGCCGGTGTGCAATAGACTTGGCCCGGACAGGCGAGGTGCCGTTGTGCAACGCCAAGTCCACGGCAGCCATAATCCCGTATGTAGCTTTGAGAGAAACCTTCATTACCTAGTATTCCGATAGGAATTAAGATCTCTAGTGTTAACGTATACACCCTTGCGCAAGAAGGTGTCAAGC
>Ga0209860_1000021_pt1 | contig 16718 bp, 14 predicted proteins | sample GWRWS2_40_50_FD_187243 | JGI IMG/M metagenome (GOLD analysis project Ga0209860, IMG submission 187243) | Riverbed sediment microbial communities from areas with vegetation nearby in Columbia River, Washington, USA - GW-RW S2_40_50 (SPAdes)... | ecosystem: Environmental > Aquatic > Freshwater >... | reverse complement strand
ATTGATTTATAACAACAGGCAAATTAGGTTTCACCTTGCATCTTTCATTATAGTCCTATCGTGCTCGAAATATATTCAGGTATGTAATATAATACCATTTTTAGGTTGACCTGAAATTAATTAGGGTATCTAACGAAAGGTGACTTTTGATAGGTACAAGGAAGAAGAAAGCAAAGAACACACTAGTCGCTGTCATGAAATAGCACTATGACCTAGAAGCATGATTAAATCCTAACAAAGAATGATTCAGAACGGTTCAGAAGATGAAGCAGACAATTCTGGCTTTAGCATTTAGGAACTAAATTTAGGATTTTTACTGTCATAAACTCACTTATATTACATTGTGGTCCAATGAGTTATGAGCGAGTATGAAAATATGCGTACAGCTGATATTATCGCTGAAGCCTTGCTTGATTGGAAAGTTGAAGTCATTTTTGGTCTTCCAGGTGATGGAATAAATGGATTTATCGAAGCAATAAGAAGACGGACAGACAAAATTAAATTCATTCTTGTCAGACATGAAGAATCAGCAGCCTTCATGGCCTGTGCTTATGCAAAATATACGGGAAAATTGGGCGTGTGCGTTGCCACCTCAGGACCGGGCGCTATACATCTTTTAAATGGATTATATGATGCAAAGTTGGACAATACCCCGGTTCTAGCAATAACTGGCACTACTTATTCTGATCTTATGAATTCTAGTTACCAACAAGATGTTAATCTTTTACAACTCTTTTCAGATGTTACTGTTTATAATAACATGATAAATAGGCCCGAACACGCCGAAATGACAGTAGATATAGCATGCAGGTCAGCAATATCTTTGCGTGGAGTTAGCCACTTAACTATACCAATAGACGTGCAAGAGATGAAACTAGGAGGAAAATACTCCAGACATAAAGTACCCGGTCACACTTCAGACTTTTACGCCGACATAACCGTACCGGATAGAGGCCTATTACAAGATGCCGCAAATATTTTGAATTCCGGCAAGAAAGTAGTATTGCTGGTTGGACAGGGAGCTCTTGGTGCGGGAGATGAAGTAATACGTGTGGCAGAAAAGTTGGAGGCTCCTGTTGTGAAGGCATTGCTTGGTAAAGCAGTAATTCCAGACGATCATCCTGTCTGTATCGGAGGTCTAGGGCTTTTAGGAACTGAACCTGCAACAGACGCAATGAATGAAGCTGATATTTTACTAATGATTGGAACATCTTTTCCGTATATTGACTATCTTCCAAAACCAGGTCAGGCAAGAGGGGTACAGATTGATATTAAACCAAATAACATTGGATTGCGTTATCCTGTTGAGATCGGGTTGGTAGGTGATTCTAAACTTGTATTGTCTGAATTGCTACCGTTGTTGCGTCAGAGGGATAAGGAGACAGAGGTCGAGTTTCTTAAATCTAAACAAAAAGCAATGAAAAATTGGGATAAACTATTGGAAGAAAAGAGTACTAGAACCGACAAGCCAATCAAACCGCAAGTCATTGCAAAAGCAGTTTCTGAAGAAATAGAAGATAATGCAATAATTTCTGTAGATTGTGGTGCGAATACTACTTGGGCAGCTCGTTACCTAGATATAAGAAAAGGAATGAAATTTTCACTTTCAGGTACTTTATCAAGTATGGCGAACGGTTTACCATACGCGATAGCAGCACAGATTGCCTTTCCAGAAAGACAATGTATTGCATTTGTTGGTGATGGTGGACTGACTATGTTGATGGGTGAATTTGCTACTGCCGTACAGTACAACCTTCCAATCAAAGTAATTGTTATCAAAAATAACATATTAGGCATGATTCGGTGGGAACAAATGGGATTCCTTGGAAATCCAGAATTCGGAGTAGAATTTTCTCCAATCGATTTCACAAAATTTGCTGAAGCTTGCGGCGGCAAGGGGTATGTCATAAAGGAGCCATATGAGGTAAAATCTAAAATTCATCAAGCCCTGAAAGAAAAAAAACCAACTATAATTGAAGCATATGTTGATCCATTTGAACCACCCATGCCGCCAAAGGTAGAAATGGAATTTGTTAATAATCTAGCTAAGTCATTTGCAAAAGGGCAACCATATTCCAGAAGGATCGGACTAACTCTATTTAGAAACCAAGTGCATCGAAGTTTAATGAAAATTCATTCACATTCTGTTAAAGAGGACGAACTATATTAATTACTGATACCTTCAACCCAAAAAGATATGAATATATGTCAATCAAATAGGAAGCTCTATATTTTGTACATTTTTGCTTGCCATTCACTCTATATGGTCCTTCATGGGTTACTGTTCCATAAGGAAGTATTATAAGATCAAATATTTGATCCCTTCCCATTATATACACGAAATCAGGATGATCTTATCATCGATTCATCTAATTATTCGAATTCACGGTGGTGTTCAGGTTTGACGTGGATGTTAAGCAGATCTGCTAATGGTCCTTTGATTTCTTTAACATTGTCTTTAAACAATACCATGGCCCCACCTTCCTGCCTGCAATAGATATTTACCTTCCATTTTTCGTCATCTAGATTTGGAAAATCAGATCGATAGTGCGCCCCTCTACTTTCTTGTCGCATCAGGGCAGACCTTATTATGGCCTCGCAGACAACCAGTGAAGACTTTACTTCCATAGTTAAGGCAACATCTTCATCATCAATATTGAATTCTTTCGGAATGTTATCTTTAGAATAAAATTTTCTCCTTAATTCCAAAATTCTTTTCAATCCATTTTCAAGTCTTGTCTGTTCTCTTATTATCCCCGCATTGAATTTCATTAGTTCTTGTATTTCATTGCGAAAGGTAATCGGGTCCTTAACTATGAAGATCCCATCATCAAATACTTTTTGGTTAATTACCTTTGAACCTAGCAATGATGTCCCAGATTTCTGTCCTTCTCCCAGTTCCATTGCTAATGTCGCTGCTTCGCCGCCAGCGATTTTCCCGAATACTACTGTATCCAGTAAACTATTTCCCCCTAAGCGGTTGGCACCATGGATCTGACTTATTACTTCTCCAACAGCAAATAGACCTCTAACCTTTGTTCTACACTTTATGTCTACTAGTACTCCGCCCATGGAATAATGCGCTGTAGGTCCAACCTCCATTTTCTCCTTGGATATGTCGATTCCGTCAATATTTTTGAATTGTTCGTACATCGTTGGGAGCCTGTCCAAAATTTTTTCCTTAGAGAGATGGGTTACGTCCAGCCAAACTCCACCATGTGGCGTACCTCTACCGGCAATTATTTCATTAAAAGTCGCACGTGCTACTACATCACGTGGTCCCAGCTCCATTCTTTCCGGGTAATAATTTTTCATGTACCTTTCACCTTTTGAATTTAACAAAACACCTCCCTCGCCACGTATTGCTTCGGTAGCTAAGGTACCCAAGGCTTTCTCTGGCCAAACCATTCCTGTAGGATGGAACTGTACCATCTCCATATCTACTAAATCTATACCTGCTTCATATGCTAGAGACACACCTTCTCCATAGTTTTCGAAAATTCTTGAACTGCTAACGGCATAAACTCGCGTATATCCACCGGTGGCAAGTATTATAGACTTGCACTCGAACAGAACTATTTCTTTCTTTTTAATATCTATCCCGATTGCTCCCTTGACTTCTGGTACTTCTTCTTTTTCACCTACATCATCTGATTTTAATAATTTTGTAATGTAAATATGGTCTACTATTTCGATTTTCCGCAGTCTAACTTGGTCTAGCAATACGCGAATTATTTCCTGACCAGTCCAATCTTCATAGAATACAGTCCTCCGGTAAGTGTGGGCCCCAAAAAATCGCTGTGTTAATCTACCATCCTTCTCCCTATGAAACCTAGCACCCCATTTAACTAGTTCATTTACAGCGTCGGGCGCCCTCTTGCAAAGTACTTCAACTCTTTCATAATCAGCAATAAACTCCCCTTCACGTAGTGTATCGACAGCGTGTACCATCCAGTTATCTTCTGGATCCATAGTACCAAGAGCTGCATTGATACCACCTCTTGCAAGTACTGTATGAGGATCTGCTTTCTTGCTCTTACTAATTATGAGAACGTGAGCTCCGGCATCATGAGCTTCAATTGCAGCTCGAAGCCCAGCAGAGCCACCACCTACAATTAGGACATCGCATGAGCGGTTAGAGTCTATATTCCATATTTTAAAGCCCTTTATTTGGCCCATGGTGCATAGGCTAGAAAATAGAAAGCCGGATGAATTGACAAACCCATAATTTTTTCTGGCTTTATTTTTAGAATTACTCTTTTATGAGGTGGTTTGCGATAGTAATATTTTCCAATGCCTAGGTACCTTTTGGCAAGCTTTTTTAAATGTTCGTCTGCTCCTTCGCTGGTTTGCTCAATTACCTTTCCTTTTATTGATACCATATTGAAAGGATTATTTTGCTCTACCATAGATAGAGCTATCCTTTTGTCGTTTTTTATGTGTCTGATCTTTGCTGATTCTTCGAAGGTATTAATTAAGATAAAATCATCTACCATTTCTGCCCAAACTGGAGTGACATGAGGGAAGCCATCTTTTGATAACGTGCTTAAATAGGCTAAATTTCTGAATTGAAATAGACGGTACAACTCATCTTTATTCAACTCAGTCACTCCAGCAGACACTAACTGTCTATTAGAGTCATTATCTGGAGGAACATCCACTATCTCTACAGATGTCGGCATTTTACTTTTATCAAAATTACCTTTCTCAACCATCTACATTAGAGATGAGTTGGCTGGTATTAAGATTATCCGGCTTTCTCTGCTTCTTCCTCTGCTTCTTCCTCTGCTTCTTCCTCTGCTTCTTCTTCCTCTGCTTCTTCTTCCTCTTCTTGCTCGACGTCTTGTAGTTCATGAGCTTCTTCCTTCATTTCTTCCCCTTCAGATTCTTTACTCAAACTTACTATGAGATATTATTTATAACCCTTTTTTATCTATCGGTTTGATAGATGCATCCATTTCAGCTAATTAGGTTTTTTGATCAGGTTAACGCCTTTGACTGTTACTGTCATCAGAATCCATATTTTTACAAATAGTTTATTTCGGATCTGTAATACAGATATTGAATTATTGACGCTAGAGCCCATGTCAACCCCACTTTCCACTTGTTGCAGCTGCTTCATGGTTCTCTTTTTCCATTACGAAATTCAGTACCACCAAAACGATGAAGACCAGAGGTAACTCCAGACCAACTCAATATTTCTTCCCTAATTTTTCTAGTACCAACGATTCAAGACCGTCTTTATGGAAATCACTCCAAAATATTTGTTATGGATGAGCCTCCATTTGGAAGGGTACTTCATATACTCTGCCATACCTGTTAACGATGACTGTTACTTTATCATTAACCGTCTTTATCTTTCTTATATACGATGATATTTGTGAAGGATCCTCTATTTTATTTCCGTCAATTTCTTCGATTATGTCTCCTCTTCGTAGCCCTGCATTATCTGCTGGACTATATGGCTCGACGTTGACTATTAATGCACCATGTACTATGGGTAACCTGTAAAAGCTAGCTATTCTAGCATTCAATTTTACTGTACTTATACCTAACCACGGTCGTGATACATGTCCATTCTCAACTAAGTCGGTTAGTATCGATTTTACTGTATTAATGGGAACTGCAAACCCTATTCCTTGCCCATACGGAATTTTTGCTGTATTTATTGCTACTACTTCGCCCTTTGTGTTAATTAGTGGACCGCCTGAATTTCCGGGATTTATTGCAGCATCGGTTTGTACTAATTCTAAGATCCCATTTTCGAATTGTACGTTTCTATTCAATGAACTGATAATCCCAGCAGTTACAGTTGGTCCCCCTGTTAGGCCAAAGGGATTGCCCAAAGCCATAACTATTTGTCCAACCTTAAGCTCTTCAGAGTTTCCCAAATTCGCGGGTTGAAATTTAACCTCATCATTATTGTATATCTCAAGAGGTTTGGCCCTAACTACAGCTAAATCGGTTTCTTCGTCTGTTCCTACAACTTTTGCATTTACCTGTTTCGAATTATCAAGAGTTACTCTTAGTTTATCGGTTCCATCTATCACATGATTGTTTGTGAGTATATGTCCTCTATTATCAATGATGATACCTGACCCAACACCTTGTACTGGAAATACCCTGAATAGCTGGTCTTGCATCATTCTAACACTGGCAATGTTAACTACACTCTTACTCACTTTTTCCACTGCATTTACAATAGATTCTTCCGACAATGGTATCAATTTAGAATCACATCCTGATTCAAAATATCGGTCATACGATATAATATTTAGACATTTACCTATTTATATATATCGTATAACCAATACGTAATGTAGTCTGAGCAATATCTCGCTTCATCGAAACTGACAAGTCACAAGCCATATACCTGTAGGTTAAAGTTCCTTCATGAAATACCAAAAAGATAAAACCTATAACACGATGAATTCAGTAAAAATATGTATTGAATTTAGCAACATTAGATGCTTATTGTAGTGAAATTAGGTATTTTTAAAAGAGTAGTATTGTTATCGATATTCTTTATCTATTGATCTTAGAATCAAAACAAAAGTGGGAAAGGAGTTTGATTTCACCTTCAAATTATTGATGTTGTGGCAAATGGGATTTGTCCGTCATTGACTTGTTTTATTTTCAGGACTCATATCCATCTTTGTCTTGTTACCCATGTGAGACATCATCTTGACAATATCTGCTTTGGGTGGGATGATACCATATATTGGTGTATTACCAAAGTGGTTGTTAGTTTTAGTTGTGTCTAATGATAATCCTATTGCATGATTATCCATTACTTTGATTTCAATTGGTACTTCTTTAACAGGTCCCTCCTTCAATGTTATCGTGACTGTTCCTTTATACGAGGTCGTCTTGTCTTGACTTGTGATATCGCTCAGTGAAAAGTTAGATATTGTATGTTTATGCATTGCCGATCCATTCAACATGACCATGTTGATCCATGAATCAAACTTTGCAGGATTTGACTGATTGAAACTATCTTTTGTCTTATTAATAATGTTAGTAACCCAATGTCCAGAAAGAATCCATGCAGGTTCCCCTTCTTTGTTATTTTGAATGCTTGAGATAGGTCCAAAAATCCAACCTTTGTGATCTTCCCAGTTTTTTGAGTATGCCTCACTTACATTTACAGGCGTTATGGCTACTGTTATGCCTCCCATTACAACTACCAGGGCAGTAAATAGAAGGACAGATTTTCGAAAGGAATATTTGCTTAACATTTAGAATATGTAAACTCGGAAATTATTAAAACCTACCGGAACAAGAATATACCAAATATATTTAGAATTTGATCAATCTCGTGCTGATATTCAAAATTCTTTATTTCTAGAATTTCTTACTTTTAATTTCTCCACAAAACATCCACACTATCAACTCTCCATGATTGGTTAACAAAGGATTTAGATATATCTACAAAATTTTTTGATTTCAAATAAGACAATATTCCCGTCCACGCTATTTGTACTCCATTGTCACCTGCAAATGAAACTGGACATGAATTGAACTTTACTTTATGTCTGAAACATGCCAATTTGAGCATATCGGAAAGTTTTTTGTTGGCAGATACACCGCCAACTACTAGCAGTTCTTTTTTTTCGGTAGCAGAAAGTGCTCTCTCAACTGCTTCTGTTATCATAGCAAAGGCAGTCTCTTGAATTGAATAACATATGTCTTCATTCGAATATTTATTAGTTGAAATCAATCTCTTAGTGGCAGATAGTAACCCAGAAAAAGTAACATCATTACCCTTAATTGAATATGGTAACGAGATATAATTATTAGACGATTTACTTGCTAAACTTTCTATCTCTGATCCACATGGTGAAGCTAATCCCAAGTATCTGCCAAATTGATCAAGAAGTTGTCCTAATGTGATATCAAGTGTTTCTCCTATAACACGCCATCTTTTGCTATTAAATACTAGTATCATAGTATGGCCTCCTGAGACTAAAAGGACTAAAGAATCCTGACCACCAGTTAGACTCATTCCAAGTTCAATATGACCTAATGCATGATTGATTGGGATTAATTTTATATCATAAAATGATGATATAGAACGCGCAATAACAGCTCCAATCCGCAAACAGGGACCAAGACCGGGACCGGCAGAATAAGCTACAATGTCCAGATCCTTGTATTTAATTTTAGATGATGCTAAGGATTGTTTCAGTACTTCTATTGCGACTGATGCATGATGACGAGCTGCTTCCCTTGGATGGATCCCTGAGCCATCAGGAGCTTTGAAAGTATCTCTAACATCAGAAAGAATATTAGGAAATTTTTCATAAGCGGAGAATTTTATTACAGAACAAGCAAAAGTGTGGGCTGTACTTTCTATCCCAAGACAAAACATTACCATCACTTCCTACTTGTTGCAGAGACAATTTTGATTACGTCATTGTTTTTTAATTTATAATCAGCGCCCAATCTTTTTTTTGTTCTAACATCAATGGCAAAAAGGAAACCTTTTCCCAGTTCCTGGTGTATAACATTTGCTAAATCCTTTGCTGTTGATTCTTCATTTAGTAAATAAGCTTCTGGAAGAATGTTCCCTTTTTTGTCAGTCAGCTTTGATTCATCTTCAACAGGATAGACCACTTTTTTCCTTAATAAATCAAAACAAGCGACGTTTAATATCTCTTGAACGCCTGTTGAACCATGTATTTTTATAAAATTAGAAACAATTTGAAGTGCATGCTTTTGTTTGTCGCTTAATTGCACATTTCCTTTAATTTCAAATGAATCGTCTCCTGGAAGATAATGCACAAACCCATTTTTTACAGCTTTTCGTAATAACATTTCAAATTCGGATGTACAAGGTATTACATGAGTGTATTTTTCCATAATTTTTTCCAGGTAATTTTGAGATGTTAAAACATCTGCCTTGTTTGCTGCAATAACTACAGGTTTTACAATTCTTCTTGTATTTTTACAAAATTCAAATATTTCTTGTTCTGTCCAAGATCGAATTTTCTTATTATGCAGATTCAATTTATTCAGAACTCTATCTATGGCTGATTCTGCGACTCCCAATCCGGATAATCTATTTTTTAATATTTGATTTGTATTTAGCCCTGATGAATCAAGTTCTCTTATTTTGTCCCAATCCCTTTTAATAATTGATAGAAGCCATAAGTCAAATTCTTCTTCTACAAATCTTATGTCTTCAAGTGGATCGCCTGTACCTGGCGCCAATGGTCTTCCGTCAAAATCAGTCGAGCCTGAAACATCAATAACGTGTATTAAGGCGTCGGCTTGCCTTGCATCGTCTAAGAATTTATTTCCAAGTCCTTTTCCTTCATGAGCTCCTGGTACTAGACCAGCAACATCAATTATTTGAATTGGTACGAACCTTATTCCATCAATGCATATGGAATGAACTGGATTATCCTTAACTCGAAATTCTGTGCACACACATTTTATTCTCACGTGGCAAACTCCAAGGTTAGGCTTAACCGTTGTAAACGGATAATTTGCAATGTTCACAATATTATCAGTTGAGGCAGAAAAAAAAGTAGACTTGCCTACATTTGCCTTACCAATTAACCCTATGAGCACCTAGTACGTTTATTATAGTTCATAAATTAATGTTTTGAGTTTTAGAATTCAATTTGACCAAAATTCATATTGGCACAAACACAAAACTTAATTTCTTTTGGGAATCTAATATTAATAATTGGCTGGGATTTTTGCAATTACAACTTATACAACAGATATAGAAACTCTAATTTCATATTTCATTAATTCATTGCAAATGCTTCAACATAGAGGAAAGGCATACTGGAAGATAACTATTGATAATTTGGTTAAAAGTGGTATTGGTCCATTCCCTACTGATGGATCACTTCTAAAGATCGTAGAAAATAATAGTAACCTTCGATATTTGGTAGGATTGGGCTATTTATCTAAAAGAACTCCAAGATTTAAAAGTATGAATAGAATTAATGTAATTCTTGACGGATTCTTTGTAGATATTGAAAAATTACATCTTCATCCACTTATAGGGGATGCAGCAAATGCTGACTCGCTCTACAAGATTTATTCTATATTTAAAAAAATATTAATAGATAATGAAAATCCTGAGAAAGCTTGTGAGTTTTTAGACAGACATCTAAGAGGAAATCTGTCTATGATGTATGATGGAAAAATCTATTCGTATAGAGATTCTACCGGTTTCAAACCACTTGTAAGTGGTACTACTAGAAACAAATCAATCTCTGTAATAGCTTCTGAAAATTCACTTAGCATTCCTTTTCCAAACATAAATTTTCATGATGTAAAACCTGGACAATTAATCAAGATGGATACTGAAAGTGGTCAAGAAAAGATACTATCACTTCCAACTACTAGGACTATGATAGATCCCTTTGAATTTATACGCGAATCTCACGTTACTGCAACTATAGATGGAAAGGGCATTTATGAAGTCAGAAAAAGAATCGGAAAAGCACAAGCTGATTTTCTTTCAACAAATTCTGATATTGATATTGAATCAGCCTATGCAGAACCTGATTATCCTAGACCAATGACACTTGGATTTAGTGCAGAGTACCGGAATCACCTTCCAAAATTCGACTTGGGTGAGGCTATAATCAATGATAGGTATGATGATTCTGATCGCATGATAGATTTTTCAGAAAATATTAGTAAGAACAAAATGATAACTTCTGGAAAATCTTTAAAATATATTCTTAAACATAAAATCAGTCAGAAAAAGATTGGTCTGGTCCAAGGAACAATTCAAACTGGAATAACTGCCAAAGAAACTATTTATTATTTAAGAAAAGTAGATGTTAAATCAGTTTCTATTATCGTTAGCTATGTACCTACAGTAGATGGACGCCAAGTTGGCCTTTACACGCATAATAGAGAATTAATTGCTCATAAATACATTGGACAAGTACCTTCTCTAGAGGAATTAAATACCAAGATTGCAAAGGAGTTGGGTGCGGATAAAGTATATTATAATTCTCCTTCAATCCTATCCAAAGGGATCGGAATTTCAGAATATAATTTATGGTTTCCTGAATGGGTAAGATTTTTAGAATATGATAAGAAATGACATTCAAACGTGATGCAGATTTAAGTCATTGGCAGAACGATCCACTTAAAAAAATCATAATACTAAAAAAGCATGTTGTGGATGGCACAAAAATAGATAGTTTTGAAATTAGACAGTATACGCATCATTGTTCCTCTCAGAGAGATCATACAATTTATACCATTTATATGGAAACTGACAATAATAAAATTGAAACAAAATATAACCTCGGGATTCAAATGAATGACGATAATAATATTGAAAACATGGCACAGTGCATTACAAATTTTAACGGAGTTTATTCAACAATAAATCGATTGCTAATAGAATTGGATAACCCCAAATAAAATATAGAATAAATTTGATATTTTCATAAAGTCTGTTTATCTTGTTATTCAACTCCATAACAAATTACATTTGATGATTTATGCAAATGTTTGATAAATGTTCACGATAAACATAGCTCCAAACATATGCTCCAACTATTTTTAATTAATAGAGAATTACGTTTATTATTTTTTAAAAAATTACCTAAATTTGAAATATTTAGAAAATTTTTCAGGAAAAATGAAAATTTGAGATGTTAATTGAGATTCACTTGTGGATGTATGGGATAGAAATTGAACGACTTTCATATTTAATTATACAAATTGACGTAAGGAGTAAAATATATTTGACCAGAATAACTATTTGAGTTTCTACGTCTCAAGCTAGCAATAAAAGAGGATGTGCAACTTAAATGCAAAATCAACCCATCTACCTTAAGGCCATTACCCTGAAAGACATTAGTGATGTTGATTCTATAAAAAATGATGCAAAAAAACACATGATCTTGATTGTACGAATAACACCCATGGCCCAGAGAGATATTGAAACATTACGAAAGGCTATAGACGATCTATATAATTTTGTTAAATCGGCCGGAGGAGATATTGCAAGATTGGGTGAAGAACGCGTAGTGATTACACCACCTGCTGTAAAGATATGGAAAGGAGTTCACGATCTAAAATAGTTTCAGTTTAAATTACAATACCTTGATCGATTCTTGGACAAGCGGATGAAAACTCTGGATCTTGAATATTTTGTTGATGGAATTGGATAAGTTTTGACATTTTTTTCCTTCACCGTGATTAGTTATTACTTTTTTTAATTTTGGTTTCAACCGGTTTATGTAGGCTAATAATTGATTGTAGTCACTATGGATACTAAATCCTGGTATCACATCAATTTTGCATTTAATTTCAATATTTTTCCCTTCTATAGTAATATTACGTTCTCCTTCTTGGAGTAATTTCCCGACCGTAGACTGAAATTGCTCTGACAATAGAATTACTTTACTCAATGAATCATTTGCGATTTGACTCAAATATGTCACCGAGGGTCCATTTGTAAGCATGGAAGATGGACATAATATTATTGATCTCTCCCATTTAGTGGATGGTTCTACTCTAACTAGGCTGTTAATAAAAAGAGGATCTTCTGTTTGTTCCCTTATTCGCTGTTTTAGATACTTAGATAAATAGTCTGAATACATTTCGTAAAAATTAAGCATATCAAGTATTTTTTCATCTACAAATATATTGTCAGGATTTATTTTATTCATGCCTTTTAACATTCCCAATGTCACACAGAGTTCCTGTGACAAACCAAGAACGGGGACAGGAATCAATATTCGTCCGCCTTCTTGAATGGTTGAATTGATACTTTTTACTAAATTTTCTTCCGCAACATCTCTTGCAGCAAATTTATCATCTCTATTTCCATTGGTACTTTCTATTACTAATGTTTCTGCTCTTGGGAAATTCCAAAAAGCATTATCCACTGTATTTAGTTTTCCAAATTTTAAATCACCAGTATATACAATATTGTGATCACCGTTTCCAATATGCAAATGCGTAGAAGCAGAACCAATCATATGCCCCGAATTTGCAAACGTTAGTCTAACATCTGGAGAAATATCGGTTACCGCACCAAAATTTAGAGGAATTACGTGAGTAATCAAACTTTCGATATCTTTTGTGGAATATAATCGTTCTTTGGTTCTTGAAATATACTCCTGTAGTATTGATATCATAATTGGAAATGTAGGTTCAGTGCAATATACAGGACCATCATATCCATATTTGAACAGAATTGGGATAGCTCCACAATGATCAAGATGCGCATGTGAAATTATCACCGCTTCTATTTCATTCATTCCAATTCCATAAATATCTAATCGTGGCAATATGTCATTGTCTTCATGTTGATAACTTTTAATTCCAAAATCCAATAGGATCTTACTTTCATGAGTAACGATCAATATGGCACTTCTACCAATTTCTGAAAATCCTCCCAAACAAACAATACTTGCTTCTTCAGAACCGGACAATTTTTGTCTAAATATTTTTTCACCAACTCGTTTGTAAAAATATATTCGCTCTTCCGATGAGCTGTGCAATATTTCATTCATAGATTTGAGAAGCTTTAAATTTTTTGGAGCTCGTTTACAAATTAATTTCCAACCTGTTTTTTCAACTAGAGGAATCTCCAGTTGATTCAATTCTGCTAGAGTTCTAAAATCGTTTACAAAAATTGTTGCCTCTCCTAGAGCAGGATCAAAAAAAATTTCCGAGAGACCGTTTGGGTAAGAACAGCTGGAACGTATTATTTGAACAACTGATTCTTCAGGAGATCTGATTGAGGTGTCAGTTCTGATAACTATTCTCTTTTTTATTGAATTCACCATTTTAGAAATTATCTCTTGATTTTCTAAAAGGATAGTAGGTTTTCTTGAATAAAGCACGATAAATGGTCCTTCATATTCTATCTTAGATATTTCAGATTCTGAGGGGATGTTATTTAGAATCGCAGCAACAATGTTTTGGTTTCTTTCTTCATCCTGTACTCTGTCATACATATCAATATTTCACTAAACTATATTCTCTTCATGTAGAAGTTTGTATATTGGAATGTATTACGAGCTAATAAAGGTTCTCAATACAATAAAGAGCAGGCTGCCCAAAGTACTAATTGAATTTCCTTTTCTATATTTTTCTAATTTCATTTGCAAAGCGATAGAAATAAAATGAAATATAACACTAGAATATCAAGAGTAATTGACATCGAATCCAAACCATTTAATGGAATTACCTAGAAAGATATTGATTGGTAACGACGTAATCTGTCAACTTGGATCATTTATAAGAGATCTAAATGATAAAGCCACGATTGTTAGTGTCATCTCTGGAAACACGGTAAAGACAAGGGTAGGAAAAGAATGTGTCGAAGCCTTAGATAGCTCCTCTTTAAAGCATAAATGGATTGAGACTCCAAATGCTTCGATGAATGATATTAATTCTTCTCAATCAATGATATATCAAGAACAACCCAATTTTATAGTAGGTGTCGGTGGAGGAAGATCAGTAGATGTTGCAAAAATGATTTCTTTTAATCTTAACATTCCATTTATTAGCGTACCTACTTCAGCATCACATGATGGTATTTCAAGCCCATTTGTTTCTATTAGAGGCAGAGACAAACCATACTCGCTCAAAGCTCATGCACCAATAGGTGTTATTGCGGATACCAAACTCATTTCAGAAGCCCCATATAGACTTCAGGCAAGTGGATGCGGTGATCTAATAGGAAAAATTACAGCAGTTAAAGACTGGGAATTAGCAAGAGACGCTAAAAATGAATACTTTGGGAGTTATGCCGCTAATCTTGCGAATATGAGTGCAAAAATAATCATAGAAAACTCTAGGAAATTGAAGGATCGCGCGTACATAAGAACAATTGTTGAGGCGTTAATAAGTGCGGGGGTTGCTTCTTGTATAGCGGGTAGTAGTAGACCTTGTTCCGGTTCAGAACACTTGTTTAGTCACGCGTTAGAATATGTTTCAAATAGTAATTGTGGTTTACATGGAGAGAGGGTTGGCATAGGTACAATAATTATGTCAAAGATTCACGGGCTAGATTATAACACCATAATCAAGACACTCGAAAATGTCAAAGCCCCAACTACTGCAAAAGAAATTGATGTGACTGAGAAAGAAATCATAAAATCATTATTAATTGCTCAATCCTTGAGGCCGGAAAGATATACGATTCTCAATAAAATTAAGATCGATCAAGATTCAGCTAGATCATTGGCTAAGTCAGTTAGCGTCATCTAAAGAGATTTGAATAAAACAAAATTAAAAATTGTCTTAGCATAGGTGCAGAAACCGACTTGTCAAAACTTATTTCTTTTGTACTTTAGGTTCGTCTTTTTGTAGTTTAGGTTCGTCTTTTTGTAGTTTAGGTTCTGATATAGATTTACTATAAATCTCTAAAAATTTTATACTTTCTAATGACGTAATGAATTTAAATAAATCGCCACTTATTGCCTTTTTTATAACTTGGAGCCCATCAATCAAAAAGGATTCTTCAGGCAAAGTAATTAATAATTCAGATTTATTGAATTCTATTGAAATCTTATCTTTATCTACAAGAAGCCTCCTTCTTATCAGAGAAGATGCTTTCTCGGCGTCTGTTTTTAATATCTTTAATATATTGACGTTGTAACTCAACGTCTTTCCTGCTAATCTATGATTAAAATCAACCTGAACGCGTCCGGAACCGATAAACCTCACAAAACCACGTCTATCGTCAATGTCAACTACATCTCCTGCCTTTATTTCATCGGCTTTATCACCAAATTTTCTTTGTGGAATCATTCTAACCTTGTTAGTGTCTCTCATTCCAAATGCCTTGTCAGGAGGGATTTCAACATTCAAATTATCGCTAAGGTTTGCAGCCGATAATATTTCATCAAGTCCCTTTAATACCCATCCTTCCCCTATCGAAACTAATCTAGGTTCATATTTTATGCTTGGGTCATATAGATTAGATTTTTTTGCATTTTCTTCAACAGTAGTTTCAAAAATTTCATCTGAATCCTTTACTTTAGCAGTATAGTCAATAAGTATGAGTGATCCTTTCTCTATTGTCACGAAATTTGCTGTCGATTTACCATAATATTAAGCTTAACAACTTGGAGTTATTGATTCAGAATATCGTTGGCAATCGACAATCCATCCTTTATTGGGGGCACACCCAAAATAGACATTGACGATGTGATAGCAGAAAGAGTTCTCATAACATGGTAACTACTTACTTCACCCATACATCCTACTCTAAAAACTTTTCCCTTAAGTTCCCCAAATCCTCCTGCTATTAGAACCTTGAATTTCGTTGAAATCAATTCTCGAAATTTTTTGTCATCAATGCCAGGAAGATATTTTACTGCTATCACTACATTGCTTCTGGAACTTGCGTCCGCAAATGGCGTAAAACCTAAGGCTTCCAACCCTGAATAAAATGCATTAGCACATTTTCTATGCCGTTTAATTCTATTTTCCATTCCTTCTTGAATAATAATATTTAAGGCTTCTTGATATGCATAAAAAAGACTTACCGCAGGTGTGAAAGGAGTTTCAAAACTGTCGCTGTAATATTTGAAATATCTCTTTAAATTCAAATATTGACTGGGTGGAGGATTCTCAATCATGTATTTTTTTACTTCTTTACTTATTGAAATTGGAGCTATACCAGGTGGTGCGGCTAGTGCTTTCTGAGTTGCAGTGAAGCATATATCTACATTCCACTTGTCTACGGGTAATTCATCACCACCTAG
>Ga0209860_1000020_pt1 | contig 16764 bp, 14 predicted proteins | sample GWRWS2_40_50_FD_187243 | JGI IMG/M metagenome (GOLD analysis project Ga0209860, IMG submission 187243) | Riverbed sediment microbial communities from areas with vegetation nearby in Columbia River, Washington, USA - GW-RW S2_40_50 (SPAdes)... | ecosystem: Environmental > Aquatic > Freshwater >... | reverse complement strand
GAGGCGGCACCCCGCAATTCATGTATCTGTGGATGCCATGACGGACGAAAAGGTGATGTTTTCATTGACCCATTGAGCCAATGGGTCAATCACTCAATGGTTCAATCAAGCAATGACTCAATCGCAACATGATTCGTTCGATCGCCTTCTGAGCCTGCCGGTCGGTCGCCGAACGGTGCTGGCCTTGGGTGTCCGAGGCGCGCTGGGCGCCTGTGCGGCCGTTGGATTCCTCGAGGCTTTGTCAGGCTGCTATCGGGCTCCTGGGACCGCCCGCGACCAGTTGATCTTCATCTCCGAGGATAAAGAGATCGCAATGGGGGTGCGCGCCTTCCGCGAGGTGTTGCGGGGGGCACCGCTGAATGAAAACCCCGAGATCAACGAGATGGTCCACCGGGTCGGCCAGCGCATCGCCGCTGCCGCCAACAAGCCGGAGTATCACTGGGAATTCGCGGTGATTCAGGAAGACCGGACGATCAATGCGTTCGCACTGCCCGGTGGAAAGGTGGCGGTGTTTACGGGACTTCTCAAGGTCACTAAAAGTGAGGCCGGGCTTGCAACCGTGATGGGCCATGAGGTGGCCCATGCCCTCCAGCGACATGGAGCAGAGCGTATGAGCCGCAACATTCTCGAGCAGATCGCGCAGATCGGCGCCATGGCTGGGGCGGCGTCCGGGAAAATGGACCCCAGCGTGGCGATGGGAGCGATGAGCGCCTATGGCGTCGGGGTGTCGCTGCCGTTCAACCGGAAACAGGAATCGGAGGCAGATTACATCGGGCTGAGGCTCATGGCGCAAGCAGGGTACGATCCGCACGAGGCGGTCCCGTTCTGGGAGCGCATGAGCGGGTGCCCACGGAACATGATCGGCAAGCTCTGTTTCCGGTCGGCCTCAGCCATTCCCGAGTTTCTCTCCACCCACCCCTCGGATATCAGCCGCATCAATCAGATCGAGGCCTGGGTTCCGGACGCCATGCGATTCTATCAGCCGGCGCAGGTGCCGGGCGCCACACCTCCAGACTCGCCACATAGGCCGGAGATCGGGCCAATGCCCAGCAGCGGCTGAGGTGAGCTGCATATTGCACCATGTGTCGGTTGACCATCGGATGATTGAGACCATGACTCAATCCCACGATGGCTCAATACGTCACGCGAGAAGAAAGGATTGCTGTGCCCAGACGCCATGATATCTCCTGCATCCTGCTGATCGGGTCAGGTCCGATCGTCATCGGGCAAGCCTGCGAATTCGATTATTCCGGCACGCAGGCCTGCAAGGCATTGAAGGAAGAGGGGTACCGGGTTGTCTTGATTAACAGCAATCCCGCCACGATCATGACTGATCCGGAACTGGCGGATCGGACCTATGTCGAGCCCATTACGCTGGAGGTCGTGGAGCGGGTGATCGAACGTGAACGGCCAGATGCGCTGCTGCCGACGATGGGAGGGCAGACCGCGCTGAACATCGCGGTGGGACTGGCCAAGCGCGGGACGCTCGCCAAATATAAGGTCCAGCTGATTGGAGCCTCCTCCGAGGCGATCCATAAGGCCGAGGACCGTGGAGCCTTCAAGCAAGCCATGCAGCGAATCGGGCTCAAGACTCCAGACAGCGGCTCTGCCAGGACTCGGGAAGAGGCCGTCAAGGCCGTCGAACAGATCGGCTTCCCGGTTATCGTCCGTCCCTCCTTCACCCTGGGAGGAACCGGCGGCAACATCGCGTACAACCGCGAGGAGTTCGAGCGCGTCGTGGACTGGGGGCTGGCCATGAGCCCGGTGGGGGAAATCCTGGTCGAACGGTCCGTCATCGGCTGGAAGGAGTTCGAGCTCGAGGTGATGCGGGATCTGAAGGACAATGTGGTAATTGTCTGTCCGATCGAGAACCTTGATCCGATGGGCGTCCATACCGGCGACAGTATCACCGTCGCCCCGGCGATGACCTTGACAGACAAAGAGTATCAGGTCATGCGGGATGCAGCGGTGCGGATCATTCGGGAAATCGGCGTGGATACGGGAGGCTCCAACATCCAGTTCGCAGTTGATCCCGAGACGGGCGAGCTGGTGGTCATCGAGATGAACCCGCGGGTATCGCGCAGCTCGGCCTTGGCCTCCAAGGCCACCGGCTTTCCGATCGCCAAGATCGCCGCGAAGTTGGCGGTCGGCTACACGCTTGATGAGATTACCAACGATATCACCCGCGTAACTAAAGCCTCTTTCGAACCCACCATTGACTATGTCGTGCTCAAGATGCCGCGGTTCGCCTTCCAGAAATTTCCAGGCGCCGATCCCACCTTGACGACCCAGATGAAGTCGGTCGGGGAGGCCATGGCGATCGGCCGGACGTTTAAGGAAGCACTGCAGAAGGTCGTGCGGTCCCTCGAGGTGAATCGTGCCGGCCTCGTCTCACTCCAGTCGCTTGATGGGACGGTTCCTCCTGACATGAACCGGCGGGATGAGATGGTGGCCCGTGTTCGAAAAGCGCTCAGAACTCCTCATCCGGATCGGCTCTGGTACCTGGCTGACGCGATGCGTCTGGGTCTGCCGACCGAAGAGTTGTTCGCGTTGACGAAGATTGACCCCTGGTTCCTGGACCAGATCCGTGAAATCGTCGAGTTCGAAGATCGCCTAAAAGAAGCAAGTCAAAAGTTAAAAGTTAAAAGTAAAAAGTCATCGGACTTTCGACCTTCGGACTTTGGGACTTTTTACGATGATTTATTGTGGGAAGCGAAAAAGCTTGGCTTCTCCGACGAGAGGATTGGTCAGTTGCTCGGGGTCGCCCAGAAAGAAGTCCGGCGGTGGCGTACAGACGGGTTGGCCGGAACTCACCGGCAAGTGACCTACAAGCGGGTGGATACCTGCGCGGCTGAATTCGAAGCGCAGACCCCGTACCTCTACTCCACCTATGAGCAGAACTGTGAAGCTCGCCCGACCGGTCGGAAGAAAGTGGTGATTCTCGGCGGTGGGCCCAACCGGATCGGGCAGGGGATTGAGTTTGATTACTGCTGCGTGCATGCAGCCTTCGCCCTCCGGGAGGAGGGCATTGAAACGATCATGGTCAACTGCAATCCGGAAACCGTCAGCACGGACTATGACATTTCGGATCGGCTGTATTTCGAGCCCTTGACGGAAGAAGACGTGCTGAACATTGTAGATCGGGAGCAGCCAATCGGGGTGGTCGTCCAGTTTGGTGGACAGACGCCGCTGAAACTGGCGCTCCCACTGGAGCGGGCCGGCGTGACGATTCTCGGTACGAGTCCTGATGCTATTGATCGAGCCGAAGACCGGGAGCGGTTCCGGGATCTGATTGATCGGCTGGGGCTGAGGCAAGCAGCCAGCGGGATGGCGCGAACGGTCGAGGAAGCGGCGCGTGTCGCCGCCGCGATCAGCTATCCAGTCATGGTCCGTCCCTCATATGTCTTGGGCGGACGCGCCATGCAGATCATCTACGATGAGTCGAGCTTGGTGGCCTATGTGGAATCAGCCGTCAAGACCTCGCCGGACCATCCCGTGCTGATCGACAAGTACCTGCAGGATGCCATTGAAATCGATGTCGATGCGATCGCGGATGGGCGGCGGGTGGTGGTAGCGGGGATTATGGAGCACATTGAGGAGGCCGGCGTCCATTCCGGGGACTCGGCCTGCTCACTGCCTCCCTATACGCTCGGCGCGGACGTCGTTGCCGAGGTCCGACGCCAGACGACGGCGCTGGCCATGGAGTTGGGAGTGATCGGTCTGATGAACACGCAGTTTGCGGTCAAAGATGGTCTGCTCTACGTGCTGGAGGTCAACCCCCGTGGGTCGCGCACGGTGCCGTTCGTCAGCAAAGCGATCGGGGTGCCGCTAGCCAAACTGGCCATGAAGGTCATGGTCGGGAAAACTCTGGACGAACTTGGCTTCACGGAGGCGCCGACGGTGGGGCATATGACAGTGAAAGAAGCTGTCTTCCCCTTCACGAAGTTTGCCGGCGTGGATGTCCTGTTGGGTCCGGAGATGAAGTCCACGGGAGAAGTCATGGGGATTGACGGCGATTTCGGATGGGCCTATGCCAAGTCTCAGGCTGCAGCCGGAGCCCCGCTCCCGAGTGCAGGAAGAGTATTCATCAGCGTGAGGGAGAAGGATAGACCGGTGGCGCTTGAGGTCACCCGTCGGCTGGGGCGGCTTGGGTTTGGGATCGAAGCGACGCATGGCACAGCGGCCTATCTACGGGAGCAGGGGGTCGAAGTCGAGACCGTGAACAAGGTCAAGGAAGGGCGACCACACATCGTGGACCATATCAAGAACGGGGAGATTAGTCTGGTTATCAACACAGTTGGGAACCAATCCTCCCAGGTCGACTCAGCGTCGATCCGGCGCGAGGCGCTTCAGCACGGGCTTCCCTATTGCACGACGATGCCAGGCGCCAGAGCTGCGGTGACGGCCATCGAGGCTACCCGGGAAAAAGGGCTCACGATCCGGTCATTGCAGGAGTACCACGGTACAGTATAGGCGAGAGGAGCGAGGCTAGCAGTCAGGGGAATGATCACCGGCTGCTCAAAAAGGCTATCCAACAAGGCCACAGGGAGCGAGGACCCTGAGGCGTACTTTTTGTGTACGTTGAGGGGTTCGAGCGACTGAGAACGCAGTTGGGAGACTTTTTCAGCAGCCGGCAAGAGAGAGGAATATGCCGACACCAATTACCAAGAAAGGCTATGAAGCGCTCAAGGCTGAAGTAGACCGGCTGCGAAGAGAGGAACGGCCGAAAGTGATCGAGGCCATTGCCGAAGCCCGATCACATGGCGACCTCAGCGAGAACGCCGAGTATGAGGCAGCCAAGGAGCGTCAGGGGTTCATCGAATCCCGGATTAACGAGCTGGAACGCAGGCTGGCCGACGCTCGGATCATCGAGACCGCCAACCTGTCCAGTGAGACCGTGGTATTTGGAGCGACCGTGGTCCTGATGGATGTGCAGTCCAACCAGAAGAGGCAGTACACGCTGGTGGGGCAGGATGAGGCTGACCTGAAAAACGGAAAGATTTCGGTCCAGTCGCCGGTTGGCAAAGCCTTGATCGGACGCCGCGTTGGGGATCAGGTGGAGGTGACCACACCAGCCAAGATCGTCGAATACGAGATCCAGGAAATCCGGTTCGAGGAACTCTGAACTGAACGCCTCATTACTCGTCACGTATCACCGCTAAAGGTTTACTCTAGCGAGTATGCCCTCCGCCATCTCTGTTGTTACATTGCTCACTGACTTCGGCGACCGGGATTACTTCGTTGCCAGCATGAAAGGTGTGATCCTGAACGTCAACCCGCAGGCCAGAATCGTGGATCTCTCCCACCAAGTGACCCCGCATCAAGTCGAGGAAGCGGCGTACCTTCTCAAGTCTTCATACCGGTATTTCCCGGACGGGACGGTGCACGTCGCGGTCGTGGACCCTGGAGTCGGCAGCGCAAGGCAGCCGCTGCTGGTCACGACCTCCAGATATTACTTCCTGGCGCCGGACAACGGTTTGCTGACCTACATCTATCAGGAAGAGCTGTCGGTTGAGGTGCGGCAGATCGACAACAAACAGTACCGTCTGGACTCTGAAGGGGCGACCTTTGACGGCCGGGACCTGTTTGCGCCAGCAGCGGCCTGGCTTACCAAGGGTCAACCGCCCGGGTCCTTTGGGCGGCTGATTCGCGACTATGTGAAGCTGCCGATCCACGAGCCGTCATGGGAAGGCAAAGCCCTGGTTGGCCGGATCGTCTACGTGGATCACTTCGGTAATCTCATCTCAAACGTCACGCCGCTGCAGCTCAAGGAAGTCCAAGGCGTGACCAAGAGATCTCACTCCGAGGTCACGATCCGCGTAGGTGGCGCCGTGATCCAAGGGCTGGTCACTGCCTACGCCCAGGGTAACGCACTCGCGCCTCATGCCCTGATCAACAGCAACGGGCAGGTGGAAGTCTTCATCAAAGAAGGGAGCGCTGCGGAATTGCTTAAGTGCCGCTGCGGCGAACGAATCGAAGTCTCCTGACTGGTTCCGAATTCTCTCACCCCATCCTACTCAATGAGAGTTCAGGCTTCTGTGACGGCGCGGATGGATTTGTGCAGGATCGAGACCATCCGCGTCAACTCGTTGACCTTGGTGACGAGCGGCGGCATGAGCACGATGACGTTGCCCAAGGGCCGGATCAGCAGCCCCCGCTGACGAGCCTCCATGGCTACCCGATGCCCGACGCGATCCGTTATTGGGTAGGGCTCTCGTGACCCACGATCTTTGACCAGTTCAAGCCCGACCATGTAGCCGCGCTGTCTGATCTCTCCGACGTGGGCCAACGTGGACAGGGGACGGAGCAGGCGGTTCAAGGCCTTTAGGCAGCCTCTCATGCGCGTCAGCGTCCGCTCCTTGCGAAAGACCTCCAGGTTCGCGAGTGCGACTGCGCAGCCGAGTGGATTGCCAGTATAGCTGTGACCGTGGAAGAAGGTTTTCCACTCTGCATGGTCACCCAGGAAGGCTCGATAAATCTCCTCGGTGGTCAATGTGGCGGCCAGTGGAAGGTATCCGCCGGTCAGTCCTTTGCTGATCGCCATCAAATCGGGCGTGACCCCTTCGTGATCGCAGGCAAACATCCGACCGGTGCGACCAAATCCGGTCGCGACTTCATCTGCGATCAGCAGCACCTGATACTTGTTACAGAGCTCGCGGATGCGGGTGAGATACCCGGGCGGAGCGGTGATCATGCCGGCGGCGGCCTGCACGAGGGGTTCGATGATGAGGCCGGCAATCTCCTGGTGCCGTTCCTTCAGGACGCGTTCAATCGGATCGAGGCAGGCCATCCTACAGGCGGGGTAGGTCAGCCCCAGTGGACACCGATAGCAATAGGGAGGGTCGGCGGCGATCGTGGGAAAGCGCAGACCGTCGAATCGTTTTTGGAAGAGCTCCATGCTGCCGACGCTCATCGCGCCGACGGTGTCCCCGTGATAGGCCAGGCCCAGATGCACGAAGGTCTGTTTGTGGCCGGCCGGAGGAATGCGCTGTTGCCAATACTGAACCGCCATCTTCAGCGCCACTTCCACTGCGGTGGAGCCATCGTCTGAATAAAAGACCCGCGTCAGCCCGCGCGGCGCCACACCAATGAGCGCACGGGCCAGTTGAATCGCTGGAGGGTTCGACAGTCCAAGCAAGGTGCTGTGCGAGATTTTTCTGAGCTGGTTCCGGATCGCACGGTCGAGTCTGGGATGGCGGTGCCCGTGCAGATTGACCCACAGAGAGGACACGCCGTCCAGATATTTCCGTCCGAGGGTGTCGATCAGGTAGGGGCCCCTGCCGCGCTCGATGATGACGGGGTCCTCACGTTCCCACTCCTGCATCTGGGTGAAGGGGTGCCACAGGTAGGTGCGGTCCCATTCGGCGAGCCGGGTTGTGCGGGAGTGGGCCTTCATGGGCGGGTGACGCTCATGGTGCTGCGGTTCTGGTCTCTCGGTGATCGGAACCGTCCAGTCTATCAGCGATTCGCGGATTATAAGGGGGGGGAGTATTCTTTGACAACCCGCGGGTCAGCTAATATAATGAACCGATTTGTTCGGGAATGAGCCAGGATTTGCAAAGCCGTATCAGGAATTTTTCCATTATCGCGCACATCGATCATGGAAAATCGACCCTCGCTGACCGGTTCCTAGAACTTACGGGCTCGATCACAGCCCGAGAGTTCCGAGAGCAGATCCTGGATGCTATGGACCTCGAGCGTGAGCGGGGAATCACGATCAAGGCCCACGCAGTCGCCATCCGATATCAAGCCAAGGACGGACATCTCTACTCCCTTCACCTCATCGATACGCCTGGCCATGTTGACTTCACGTATGAAGTCTCGCGGAGCCTTGCGGCCTGCGAAGGCGCTGTGCTCCTGGTGGACGCGAGTCAGGGGGTGGAGGCGCAAACGATCGCCAACGTGCATCTCGCCATGGCCAACCACCTGATGATCATCCCGGTCATCAACAAAATTGATCTCCCCAGCGCGGACATCGAAGGCGTCAAGCATCAGATCCAGGATGTGTTGGGATTGGACGCCACGGGTTCGTTGTCGGTCAGCGCCAAGGAGGGCCGCGGGGTCCAGGAAGTCCTGGAGGCGATCGTGACGCGCATTCCTCCGCCGTCCGGTGACCCTGACAAGCCGCTCAAGGCCTTGGTCTTTGACTCGTGGTTTGACAATTACCAGGGCGTCGTCGTGCTGACCCGGGTGATTGATGGGCAGATTTGCCCCGGGATGAAGATCCGTGTCATGTCCAACAATCGGGTCTTCGAGGTCAGCGAGGTGGGCCAATTCACACCAAAGCGTACGAAAACCGATCGTCTGATGGCAGGGGAGGTGGGTTACGTCTGTGCGGGGATGCGGGAAGTCGCGGATACCAAGATCGGGGACACGCTAACCGATGCTGCCAGATCCACCGAGTCTCCCTTCCCTGGGTACAAGGAGGTCAAGCCGCTGGTCTTCTGCGGCCTGTACTCCACGGATACCGCCCGGTTTGAGGACCTGCGCGATGCGCTCCAGAAACTCCGCCTCAATGATTCGTCGTTCGTCTATGAGCCGGAGACCTCGCTGGCCCTGGGCTTTGGATTCCGGTGCGGGTTTCTGGGTCTTCTGCACATGGACATCATCCGGGAGCGTCTCGAGCGGGAGTATGAGCTGAGCCTGATCGCCACCGCTCCCACGGTCGTCTATCGGATTCTGACCACGGCAGGGGAGGTCTTGGAGATTGACAATCCGTCCAAGCTCCCTCCGGTGTCGGCAATCGAGCGATTCGAGGAACCCTTTATTCGGGCGACCATCATCACGCCGGAACGCCACGTGGGCAATATCCTCCAGCTGTGCCAGGAGCGTCGCGGCGTCCAGCAGGGACTGCAGTACCTCGATCCAAGCCGGGTGATGCTGACCTATGAGTTGCCGCTCAACGAGGTGATCCTGGACTTCTTTGATCGTCTGAAGTCCAGAACCCAGGGGTACGCCTCGCTGGATTACGAGCTGATCGGATACCGCGAATCGGATCTCGTGAAGCTGGATATATTGCTCAACGGGGAGACAGTGGATGCCCTCTCGTTCATCACGCATCGCGACCGGGCTCAGATCAGAGGACGACAGCTCGCCGAGAAGATGAAGGAGTTGATCCCCAAGCAAATGTTTGAAGTGGCGATTCAGGCCGCGATCGGGAATAAGGTGATCGCCCGCGAGACGGTGGGCGCGCTGAAGAAGAATGTCACTGCCAAATGCTATGGCGGTGACATCACCAGGAAGAGGAAATTGTGGGAGAAGCAGAAGGAAGGGAAAAAACGCATGAAGCAGGTGGGTCGGGTCGAGGTGCCGCAGGAGGCTTTCCTCGCGCTCCTCAAGGTGATGGACGAATAGCCGTGGAGCAGAACCAACCGAACGTCGAAAAAGCGCGGACGTCGGCGGAGGCTGTCCCGCCTCCGCCGGGTCAGGACAGCCTGCTGAGCCCCGATTCCGTGACCCGTGCCGACCGTATCCCCCGGTCTCGGAAATCGGTCCTGCGCGAATATGCGGAAGCCATCGTCGTGGCGATGCTGCTCGCGTTCGCGATCCGGGTCTTCGTGGTGCAGGCCTTCAAGATTCCTTCAGGGTCCATGATTCCGACGCTCCTGATCGGTGACCATATCTTGGTCAGCAAATTATCCTACGGGTTGCAGTGGCCGGCCGACTGCAAGTTCCGGATGAGCGTTCTCCCCGTGAACTGTTATTCGTCGAAGACGGTGGTGAAGTTTGGAGAGCCGGAGCGGGGGGACATCGTTGTGTTCAGGTATCCCGAAGATGAGGAAAAGGATTTCATTAAACGCGTCGTCGGCCTCCCGGGCGATACGATCCAGATCCGGAACAAGGTGGTCTCTGTCAATGGGGTGCCCCTCGAGGACAAGGCCTACACACAACGGGTCGATCCTGGCATGATTGACGGGTCGGTCAATCCCCGGGATAACTTCGGCCCTGTGACGGTCCCTGCTGAATCCTATTTTGTCATGGGCGATAACCGAGATCAGAGCCTGGACAGCCGGTTTTGGGGGTATGTGAGCGCTCAGAAGATCAGGGGGAAGGCCTTCAGGATCTATTGGTCCTGGAGCGGGCAAGGTCATTGGGAGCAGTGGGTGCGATGGGAGCGACTCGGCAAGGCGATTCACTAGCCAAAGCTGGTACGAGGGTGTCAGGAGGAGGTATGCGGGGAGGGGAGGGCAACCTTGTGCCTCGCTCCAGGCTTCGTGCGCTGCAGCAGCACATTCAGCGGTTCCCCCAGGCCGGAGTCTTGGTGGTGGGCGATTTGATTCTCGATCATTATATCTGGGGGAAGGTCAGTCGCATCTCGCCCGAGGCTCCGGTGCCGGTGGTCCACGTGGATTCCGAGTCGCTTCAGCTTGGTGGGGCCGCCAATGTCTTCAATAACATTCTGTCGCTCGGCGGACGTGCCGACATCTGCGGGGTCGTGGGGGCGGACGAGGGCGGACGGCGTTTACTCAAGGAGCTGGGTGTTCGGCGCCAGGGCCGTGGCGGCGTGGTGATTGATCCTGATCGGCCGACGACCCGCAAGACACGGGTGATTGCGCACAATCAGCAGGTGGTCCGGTTCGATGTCGAGCGTCGCGGGGAGATCAAGGGTCCATTGCAACGACGCATTATCCGATACGTGGAATCGCGGCTACGGGAGATTTCTTGCCTGGTCGTCTCGGACTACGCCAAGGGAGTGGTCACGGTGTCGCTCATGGCGGAACTCACCCGCCTGGCGGCGCTCCGCCGCATCCCGATCATCGTGGACCCAAAAGTGGAACACTTTTCCTATTATAAGGGGGTGACCGTCGTGACCCCCAATCATCTGGAGGTGGTGCAGGCGGCCGGTGTGCATGGAGAGGACGACCGCGCGATCAACGAGGCGGGTGAGATCATTCGGCAGCGCTTGGGCTGTCAGTCCGTTCTGGTCACCCGCGGCGAGAAGGGGATGAGCCTCTTTGGATCCGATGGGAGCCGCTGGGATATCCCCACAATGGCGCGCCAGGTCTATGATGTGACCGGGGCGGGCGATACCGTGGTGGGCACCTTAGCGCTCGCGTTGGCCACTGGCGCCTCCATGCGGGATGGAGCGATGCTCGCCAATCAGGCGGCCGGCATCGTGGTAGGGATGGTCGGCACTGCCACTGTCACGCAACAGCAGTTGGTCGAGGCGCTGACGCATGTCTAGCCGCGGCACGCCAGTCACGGTCGTGATCCCGGCTCGGTTTGGATCGTCGCGGTTTCCCGGGAAACCCTTGGCGATGCTGATGGGCAAACCGCTCATCCAGCACGTCTATGAGCGTGCGCAGGCCTCGCCAATGATTAGCCAGGTCCTGGTGGCCACCGACGACGCCCGTATCCGGGACGCGGTGGATGGGTTCGGCGGGACGGTGGTGATGACCACTGAGCCGTTCCGGACCGGGACAGACCGGGTGGCGGCAGTGGCGCGACAGCTTCCAGCCCAGGTCTTCGTGAATCTCCAAGGCGATGAGATCATACTGCACCCCGAGTTACTCACCGACCTGGTGATGCCCTTCTTGGCCAGCGGTGCCGGTATGGGCACGCTCAAACGGCGGCTCACCTCGATGGCAGAGGTGCGGAACCCTGGCGTGGTGAAGGTGGTCACAGATCAGCAGGGTGAGGCGCTCTATTTCTCGCGCGCGCCCATCCCGCATGTGCGAGATGGGGCGCAGGAGAGTGTAGCCTGGTTGCATTATGTCCATCTCGGGATTTACATTTATACGCGGGAGACCTTGTTACGCCTGGCTGAAATGCCGACCAGTCCTCTGGAGGATTCTGAAAAACTGGAGCAACTGCGCGCGCTGGACCACGGGATCCGGATCAGAGTCTGGGAAACCACGCATCCGTCGCTGCGCATCGATGCGCCGGAGGATCTGAAAGAAGCTGAACTTGTCTTGCAGCGGCCGGTGCCTTGTTAAGCAGACGGATGACGACATTCGGTGGAACACGAAGATGTAGGAATGCTCCTATGAGGTGTGGCATGATCCCACGGCTTTCATGGGGAAGGTGGCCATGACCAAATATATATTTGTGACCGGGGGGGTGGTCTCTTCCCTGGGGAAGGGACTCGCCTCAGCTTCGATCGGCAATCTGCTGGAAAGCCGGGGGTTGAAGATCACCTTTCTCAAGCTGGACCCCTACATCAATGTTGATCCGGGCACCATGAACCCCTATCAGCACGGGGAAGTGTTTGTGACCGACGACGGGGCCGAGACGGACTTGGATCTGGGTCATTACGAGCGCTACACCTCCTTGACGCTGACGAGGGACAACAACTACACCACCGGTCGGATCTATGACTCGGTGATCAGGAAGGAGCGGCGCGGGGACTACCTGGGTGGGACCGTGCAAGTGGTGCCGCACATTACCGACGAGATCAAACAGGCCATCCTGACTGTGGCCAAGGGCACCGACGTGGCGATCGTCGAGATTGGCGGGACGGTCGGCGACATCGAAAGCCTGCCGTTCTTGGAGGCGATCCGGCAGATTCCCTACGACGTTGGCCGCGAGAACGTCCTGTACGTGCACTTGACGCTGGTGCCGTATATTGGGGCGGCTGGTGAACTGAAGACCAAGCCCACTCAGCATTCCGTGAACAAGTTGCGCGAGATCGGTATTCAGCCCAACATCCTGTTGTGTCGCACCGACCGCTATCTTCCGCCGGACCTCAAGGAGAAGATCGCCTTGTTTTGTAACGTGGAGAAGGGGGCGGTCATCACGGCCAAGGATGTGGAGACAGTCTATGAAGTGCCGATCGTGTTCCGGAAGGAAGGGCTGGACGAGTTGATCGTCCGATTGCTTCGACTGGAGACCGGCCCGCCCAATCTCCGGGAATGGGATGCGCTGGTCCAGAAGATCAAACATCCCAAACATGAGGTCTCCATCGCGTTGGTGGGCAAGTACGTTGGGCTGAAGGAATCTTACAAGAGCCTGGCGGAAGCCCTCGTCCACGGCGGCATTGACCACGAGACTCGGGTGCTCATTCACTGGATCGAGTCCGAGGAGATCGAACGGCTGGGCACCGAACGGGTGCTGCGAGATGCGGAAGGCATCCTGATCCCCGGTGGCTTCGGCAACCGTGGCATTGAAGGAAAGATCCAGACCATCCGCTTTGCGCGGGAGCGTGGCGTGCCGTTTTTCGGTCTGTGCCTAGGCATGCAGTGCGCCGTGATTGAGCTGGCCCGGCATGCGGCCGGCTTGACCGGCGCGAACAGTGCCGAGTTCGACCCGGCCACGCCGCATCCCGTCATCGATCTGATGGCGGATCAACGGTCCGTCCGTGAGAAGGGGGGGACGATGCGGCTGGGCGCCTATCCCTGTCGCATTCTGGAGGGCAGTGTGGCCCACAAGGCTTACGGTGTGTCGGAGGTGAGCGAACGCCATCGTCACCGGTACGAGTTCAACAACGCTTATCGCAAGATGTTGACTGCCCACGGGCTGGTGCTCAGCGGACTGTCACCGGATGAACGATTAGTGGAGATTGTCGAGTTGCATGGGCACCCGTGGTTCGTGGCTACTCAGTTCCATCCCGAATTCACGTCACGGCCACACCGGCCCCATCCGCTCTTCAGCGCATTCGTGGGGGCGGCGTTGCGAAGAAAATGCGGACACTAGCGGGATGCTGAAAAAGGCCCCCAACTTTGTTCTCGGTCGCTCGCACCCCTCAACGTACTCTCGCAGTACGGCTCGGGGTCCTCGCTCCCTGCGGCCGCGTTGGCTGGCCATTTTGAGCATCCCGAAGAAGATTATCCTGGATGGAATTACCGACCATGACGCAAGCAGTTGACCTCGGTCCCTTCAAGATCGGTGCGTCCCATCCTCATGTTCTGATCGCCGGCCCGTGCGTGATCGAGAGTGAGCGGATCGCTATGGAGACGGCACAGCGTATCGCGGAGATCACGAGGGCCCTCGGTATCCCCTATGTCTTCAAGTCCTCCTATGATAAAGCCAACCGCAGCTCGATCGCATCGTTCCGAGGCCCGGGTCTTCAGGCAGGCCTGGCTGTGCTGCGGAAAGTGAAGGAGCAGGTGGGAGTGCCGGTGCTGACCGATGTGCACAGTGTGGAGGAGGCCGAGCGAGCGGCCGAGGCTGCCGACATCCTGCAGATTCCCGCTTTCCTGTGCCGTCAAACTGACTTGCTGGTGGCAGCGGCCAAGACCGGCCGCGTGGTCAACGTGAAAAAAGGGCAATTTCTCTCGCCGTGGGAAATGAGCAACGTGGTCAAGAAGCTGGAGAGCTGCGGGAATTCCCGTATAATCTTGACCGAGCGAGGCGCGTCGTTCGGCTATAACAATCTGGTGGTCGATATGCGCGCGCTGCCGATCATGCGTGGATTCGGGTACCCGGTGGTGTTCGATGCGACTCACAGTGTCCAGTTGCCGGGAGGCGCAGGGACCCGTTCAGCAGGGCAGCGTGAATTTGTGGCTCCCTTGGCCTGTGCGGCGGCCGGCGCCGGCTGCGACGGCTTCTTTATGGAGGTGCACCCTGATCCGGAGTCCGCGTTGTCTGACGGCCCGAACATGGTGCCCCTTCATCAATTGAAGCCACTGCTGGAGCGACTGGTTCGGATCTGCGAGGCGGCAGGGAAGGGACCGGAGGTGGGCGGGTGAGCATTGAGCACGGAAAGCGCGTTCTGGAAATCGAGGTGCGAGCGATCGCCGGGCTGCTCGAACGCCTCGATCATCGATTTACCGAGGCGGTGGACCTGCTCTACCGATGTGCCGGTAAGGTGGTGGTGTCCGGTATGGGGAAATCCGGCCTCATCGGCCAGAAGATCGCCGCGACGCTGGCCAGCACCGGGACGCCAGCGTTTTTTCTTCACCCTGCCGAGGGGACCCACGGCGATCTGGGCATGCTGGCCCGCCGCGACGCGCTGATCGCCATCTCCAACAGCGGGGAGACCGAAGAGGTGTTGAAACTGCTTCCGTTTGTGAAGCGGCTGAACATTCCGGTGGTGGCCATGACCGGACGGGTCCAATCCACGCTGGCGAAAAACAGCGAGGTGGTCCTGGATGTGTCGGTCGGGGAGGAAGCCTGTCCGATGGGGTTAGCGCCAACTGCGAGCACCACCGCAACGCTGGCCATGGGTGATGCCCTGGCCATCGCGTTGCTCCAGAAACGAGGGTTTCGGGAAGAAGACTTTGCGCAGTTTCATCCCGGGGGAACCCTGGGCCGGCGGCTCTTGCTGAAAGTCCGAGATCTGATGCACGGGGGAGATGCGGTTCCCCGAGTGACTCAGCAGACCTCGGCGCGAGAGGCCATTTTGATCATGACCACGAAAAAGCTCGGGATGACGACGGTCGTGGATGAAGCCGGTCGACTGCTGGGTGTGATTACCGACGGCGACCTCCGCCGCTTTCTGGAACGGGGAGCCGATCTGGCCAAGGCCAAGGCGGGGGATCTGGCCAGCAAGAATCCCAAGACAATCGGGCCCGATGAACTCGCGGCGGGGGCGGTTCGGATCATGGAAGAATGTTCGATTACTTCCTTAGTGGTTCTGGAGGAGAGTCGTCAGATAGTCGGCGTGATCCATCTCCACGATCTGCTTAAAAGCGGCATCGTCTGATGTGACACGCGAAGGATCAATCACAGGTCAAAGAGCGAACATGCCGGTCACAGAGGCCTATAAGCAACCTGGTTCAGTCGTGGCCAAGTATGAGGCCCAGGCTACGAATGTGAACCTTCCCAACTTCCTCACCCTCTTTCGCATCTTGCTGATTCCGGTCTTTGTACTGGTCTTTTCCAGCCCGACCCCTGGCCGGTCGCTGGCGGCGGCGATTGTGTTTGCGGTGGCGGCCATCACCGATTTGCTGGATGGGTACCTGGCACGCCGGCGGTCACAGGAGACGAAGCTGGGACGGTTGCTCGATCCCATCGCCGACAAGCTCTTGGTCTTGTCGGCCCTCATTTTGCTCGTCCAGTACGATCGAGTGGGCGCGCTGGTGGCCATCCTGATGATCGGTCGTGAAGTGGCCGTGACGGGGGTGCGGGCCGTCGCTGCCGCACAAGGAATCGTGATCGCGGTAGAAACGACCGGAAAATACAAAATGGCCTTACAGGTGGTCGCCGTTATCCTGCTGATCCTCGAAGACGGCATCGTGCCAGCGACATGGAATCTCCACGTGGCAGGCACTGTCGTGCTGTATGTGGCGCTGGCCTTGGCCTTCATTTCAGGCGGCCGGTACCTGGTCAGTTTTTGGCGCCAGGTCTCCATCAAGGGGCTGTGGTGACGAACCGGGACGCTGGTCTGCCCCTATTGCATGATGTCCAGTGAATGGCTTCCGGCTGTCATGGCAGTCGGTGGGTATCTGCTCGGCTCGATCCCGTTCGGGCTGGTCGTCGCCAAGAGCCTCGGTACGGTTGATCCTCGCACGGCTGGAAGTCGCAACATCGGATTCACCAATGTCCTGCGACTCTCAGGGAAGACGGCCGGTGTGTTGACGCTGGCCGGCGATATGGGAAAAGGCTGGCTTGTTGCCTGGGTCGCGGCCCAGCTATTCGATCGGGAAGCGGTGGTCGCTGCCGTAGCACTAACTCCGATAGTTGGTCATCTCTATTCCGTGTTTCTGGGGTTTCGGGGGGGGAAGGGCGTTGCCACGGCAATGGGGGTGGTGCTGGGAATGGTGCCATTCGTGGGAGTCGTGGTGATTCTCGTCTGGCTCGTGACCGTGGCGGTTTGGCGCTATTCTTCCGGGGCGGCGCTTGTAGCGTTTGGGGCTCTTCCCGTTGTGGCAGTGTTACTTGGCC
>Ga0209860_1000018_pt1 | contig 16928 bp, 12 predicted proteins | sample GWRWS2_40_50_FD_187243 | JGI IMG/M metagenome (GOLD analysis project Ga0209860, IMG submission 187243) | Riverbed sediment microbial communities from areas with vegetation nearby in Columbia River, Washington, USA - GW-RW S2_40_50 (SPAdes)... | ecosystem: Environmental > Aquatic > Freshwater >... | reverse complement strand
ACATGGGTCGATCGCTGAACCGTGAATTTCTCAATCCGCGTCGGCAAGGGAATAGGTCCCGCCACTTTGGCGCCGCTCCGCTTGACGGTCTCCACGATCTCTGCCACGGACTGGTCCAGCACGCGGTAGTCGAACCCCTTCAACCTCACCCGGATCCGCTGATCAACCTTCACGTTCCTCGTTCCTCTTCCCTTAAGGTCGCGACTTCTCCTGCGGGGGCGTCTGGGGTGCCCCTTACTGCGCGCGTCGAGCGAGCACATTCTGATCGTGCGCGCTCCGCGAGCATGGGGACACCCCAGGCGACCCCGCCTCTTCGAATTCCTACGCCACGATCTCTGTCACCACGCCCGAGCCGACCGTCTTGCCGCCCTCCCGCACCGCAAACCGCAACCCCTGATCCATCGCAATCGGCGAGATCAGCTCCGCCGTCAGCGCCACATTGTCCCCCGGCATCACCATCTCCACCCCCGGATTCAGCTGCGCCACCCCCGTCACGTCCGTCGTCCGAAAATAAAACTGCGGCCGGTACCCATTGAAAAACGGCGTGTGCCGCCCCCCCTCTTCTTTGGTCAGCACGTAGACCTCCGCCTTGAACTTCGTGTGCGGCGTGATCGTCTTGGGCTTCGCCAGCACCATCCCCCGCTCCACCTCTTCCTTCTTCGTCCCCCGCAACAGCACCCCAATGTTGTCCCCCGCCTGCCCCTCGTCCAGCACCTTGCGGAACATCTCCACCCCCGTCACCACCGTCGCCTGCGTCGGCTTGAGCCCCACGATCTCCACGTCGTCCCCCACCTTCACCACGCCCCGCTCGCACCGCCCCGTCACCACCGTGCCGCGCCCGCTGATCGTGAACACGTCCTCGATCGGCATCAGAAACGGCTTGTCGATCGCCCGCACCGGCGTCGGAATGTAGCTGTCCACCGCCTCCAACAGCTTCAGGATCGCCGGCACCCCCAGGGGCCCCTTGTCCCCCTCCAGCGCCTTGGTCGCCGAGCCCGTGATGATCGGAATCTTGTCCCCCGGAAACTCGTACTTGGTCAGCAGCTCGCGCACCTCCAACTCGACCAGATCCAGCAGCTCCTTGTCGTCCACCTTGTCCGCTTTGTTCAAAAACACCACGATGTAGGGCACCCCCACTTGCCGGGCCAGCAGAATATGCTCCCGCGTCTGCGGCATCGGCCCATCCGCCGCGCTGACCACCAGAATCGCCCCGTCCATCTGCGCCGCCCCCGTGATCATGTTCTTGACATAGTCCGCGTGCCCCGGACAGTCCACGTGCGCGTAGTGCCGCTTCTCCGTCTCGTACTCCACGTGCGAAATCGCAATCGTCAGAATCTTGGTCGGGTCCCGCCGCCCCTGCGATTCACTCGCCTTGGCCACTTCGTCGTAGCTGACAAACTTCGCCAGCCCCTTCTCCCCCATCACCTTCGTCAAGGCGCTCGTCAGCGTCGTCTTCCCATGGTCCACGTGCCCAATCGTCCCAATGTTCACGTGAGGCTTGCGCCGCTCAAATTTCGCCTTCGCCATACCTTCCTCCTTTAGCTAGCGTCCCCTCACTAGGGGATGGGCGGAATTGCCCCACTGCGGCCGTCATCGACCAGTCGCAGCAGAAAGAGCAACGGGTACCCCGGCACCTTCTGAGCATGCGCGCTCCGGGAGCACGGGGGCAATCGCGCCCATCCCCATCATTCCCCTCGGTTCTTGGCGATGATCCCCTCGGCAATCTGCTTGGGGACCGGTTCGTATCGATCAAACTCCATGCTATAGGTGGCGCGACCTTGCGTACGCGAGCGCAGGTCCGTCGCATAGCCAAACATTTCGCTCAAGGGGACCGCCGCATCGACCGCCTGGGAACCAGCCCTGACCTTGATACCTTGAATCTTGCCGCGCCGCCCGTTGAGGTTGCCAATGACATCCCCCATATATTCCTGCGGGACCAAGACCTCGACCTTCATAATCGGCTCGAGCAGAACAGGATCGGCCTTCCTACACCCATCCTGAAAGGCCATCGAGCCAGCAATCTTGAACGCCATCTCGTTCGAATCGACTTCATGGTAGGACCCATCCGTCAGCGTGACGCGAACGTCGCGCACGGGGTACCCTGCCAGCACGCCCGTTTCCATCCGCTCCTTGATCCCCTTCTCAACGGCCGGAATGTACTCTCTGGGAATCGCGCCGCCGACGATCTCATTCACAAACTCAAACCCAACTCCCCGCTCACTGGGCGCAACCGTGAGCACGACATGACCATACTGCCCACGCCCGCCTGTCTGTTTGATGTACTTCGCCTCTGCCTCAGCCGACCTCCGAATCGTCTCCCTGAACGCCACCTCCGGCTTGCCGACATTGGCCTCGACCTTGAACTCCCGAAGCAGCCGGTCCACGATGATCTCAAGATGCAATTCGCCCATGCCCGAGATGATCGTCTGGCCGGTTTCTTCGTCGGTGCGCACCCGAAAGGACGGGTCCTCCTGGGCCAGCTTTTGGAGAGAGAAGCCAAGCTTTTCCTGATCCTGCTTCGTCTTCGGCTCGATGGCCATGGCGATGACCGGCTCGGGAAATTTCATGACCTCGAGGAGGACAGGATGCTTGGGATCACACAACGTGTCGCCTGTGCTCGCTCCTTTCAGGCCCACGGCAGCCGCAATGTCGCCGGCATAGACCGCGTCGATGTCTTCGCGCTTGTTGGCGTGCATTTTCAACAGCCGGCCGATCCGCTCCTTGGTGCCCTTCCTGATGTTATAGACGGGAACGCCGGTTTTGAGAGTGCCTGAATAGACACGAAAATAGGTCAATTGACCGGCAAACGGATCGGTCATGATCTTGAAGGCCAGCGCCGCGAAAGGCTCGTCGTCGTTGGCCTGTCGCTTGACTTCCTTGCCGCTCGAGGGTTCAACCCCTACCACAGGCGGAATATCCAGAGGTGAGGGCAGATAGTCCACGACCGCATCAAGGATCTGCTGCACGCCCTTGTTCTTGAACGCGGACCCGCAGAGGACCGGCGTCACCTTCATGGAGATCGTTCCGGCTCTGATAGCTCGCCTGATCTCCTCCGGAGTCAGCGAGTGGCCGTTCAAGTACCGTTCAAGCACCTGCTCATCATGCTCGGCCACGGATTCCAGCATCTTTTCCCGATATTCCTTGGCGAGGTCTGTCAGCTCAGCGGGCACCTCTTCGATCCTGTACTTCGCACCCAAGGATTCGTCGTCATACAGGTAAGCCTTCATCGTCACCAAATCCACCGATCCTCGGAACTCAGCTTCACGGCCGATCGGCAGTTGGATCGGAACGGGGTTAGCCCCCAAGCGATCCACTAGAGACTGCACGCTGCCGTAAAAATCAGCGCCGATCCGGTCCATCTTGTTCATGAACGCGAGCCGAGGCACCCGGTATTTGTCTGCCTGACGCCAGACCGTTTCCGATTGAGGCTCCACGCCTTGGACGGAATCGAACACCGCCACCGCTCCGTCCAGAACCCGCAGCGAGCGCTCCACTTCGATCGTAAAATCGACGTGGCCCGGCGTATCAATGATATTAATCCGGTGATCCTGCCAGAAACAGGTCGTCGCGGCAGCCGTGATCGTGATGCCGCGCTCGCGTTCTTGTTCCATCCAGTCCATCGTCGCGGCTCCGTCATGCACCTCGCCCATGCGATGGGACACGCCGGTATAGAACAGAATCCGTTCCGTGGTCGTGGTCTTCCCCGCATCAATGTGCGCCATGATGCCGATATTCCGCGTCCGATCCAGGGAAGCCTGCCTCGCCAAGACGTCCTCCGAAAACACAAGTGCCGCAGCGTCGGCCCACCACACGAAGCTGCGATCCAGGGCAACTGCCTGCGACTCGCAGCGCGGCCCACTCTGCAGCACGAAAATCCGATTTACCAGCGATAATGGGCGAAGGCCTTGTTCGCCTCGGCCATCCGATGCATATCCTCCCGTTTCTTCACCGAGGCCCCAGTATTGTTCGCCGCGTCGAGCAGTTCCCCGGCCAGCTTCTCCGGCATGCTCTTTCCACCCCTCGCTCTCGCGTACTCCGAGATCCACCGCAAGGCCAGCGACAACCGACGACTCGGCCGAATCTCAACAGGGACCTGGTACGAAGCCCCACCCACACGACGGGACTTGACCTCCACCACCGGTTTCACGTTGTCGATCGCGGACCGGAAAATCTTGATGGGGTCATTGCCGGTTTTTTGCTGGATGAGGTCAAAGGCTCCGTAGCACACCCGCTCCGCATTACTCTTTTTGCCGCATGACATCAGGATACTGATGAACTTGCCGACCAACTTGTCGCGGTGGCGAGGATCAGGCAGGGACTCCCGCTGTCCAAAGAATCGACTTCGTGGCATCGTCTTCCTATTAGGTAGCTATCAGCTATTTACTTGGGTCGCTTGGCTCCGTATTTCGATCGCCCCTGCTTCCGGTCCGCGACACCGACCGCATCCAGGGTGCCTCTAATAATATGGTAGCGGACCCCGGGTAAGTCTTTGACACGGCCGCCACGGACCAGCACGATAGAGTGCTCCTGCAAGTTGTGCCCCACTCCTGGAATATACGTGGTGACTTCGAGGCCGTTGGTCAAGCGCACACGCGCCACTTTGCGAAGCGCTGAGTTTGGCTTCTTCGGAGTCGACGTATAGACCCTGAGGCAGACTCCTCGCTTTTGCGGACAGCGTTTCAGGGCGGGGCTCTTCGTTTTGCCCTTCGCCAGCGTCCTGCCATGCCGCACCAACTGATTAATGGTTGGCATCTCTCCCTCTTCGACTCAACTTCGCGCGGCTTGCCGGTCTCGCCAGGGCAAAGCCGACGGATTATAGTGAAGCGCTCCAATGCTGTCAAGCAGTTCCGCTGCTGCCGCATGCCCGAAGTACCTCACCCACTCACTCCTGCCTTGGAGTCTCCCTCCTGTTCAATCCCTACAGGCTCGTTCACCAGCACAGGAGGAGCGGCTTCTTGCTTGGGGCTGATCACAAATGTGTCTCGATACTCCCCGAACCCGGAGCCGGCAGGGATGAGTCGCCCCACGATCACGTTTTCCTTCAGACCCAGCAGTGGATCCTCGCGGCCGTTAATGGCCGCTTCGGTCAGCACACGAGTCGTCTCTTGGAACGAGGCCGCCGACACAAAACTGTCGGTCGTGAGCGCCGCCTTGGTGATGCCGAGGAGAACCGGTTTCCCCAGCGCAGGCCGGCCTCCGTCGGCCAGCACCCGCTCGTTCTCGTCCTCGAACACGAACTTACTCACTTGACTGCCCGGGAGAAACTGGGTGTCCCCCGGATCCTCGATGCGCACCTTCCGAAGCATCTGCCGAACGATGATCTCGATATGCTTGTCGTTGATCGACACCCCTTGGAGCCGATAGACGTCCTGCACTTCATCGACCAAATACTTCTGCAGTTCCTTGGGTCCCAGCACGTCCAGGATATCGTGCGGATTAGCTGACCCGTCCATCAAGGGTTCGCCCGCGCGGACCCAATCACCCTCGTGGACATTCACGTGCTTGCCCTTGGGAATGAAATACTCCTTCACGTCGCCTACCTTGTTGTCCACCAGTACTTTCCGCATGCCCTTCACGAACCCACCGTACGAGACCTCGCCGTCGATTTCACTGATCACCGCTTGCTCTTTGGGTTTTCTGGCTTCAAACAGCTCGGCAACGCGGGGCAATCCGCCCGTAATGTCTTTGGTCTTCGTGGTTTCGCGAGGAATCTTGGCCAACACGTCACCCGGGTGTACCGATGCGCCCTTCTCCACGAGAATATGCGCGCCCACAGGCAGCAGGTACCGCGCCGCCGTCGTGGCGCTCGACGTCTTGGTGGTCTTGCCGCCTTCGTCCTTGATCGAGACACGTGGCCGAAGCGTGGCGCCCGCCTGCTCGATGACGACCTTCCGTGAAAGGCCGGTGACTTCATCAAACTCCTCCTTCATGGTCACGCCTTCGAGGATGTCGCCATAGGCCACTCTCCCGCCCGCATCCGTCAGGATCAGGAGCGAATAGGGGTCCCATTCCACCAGCTTCTGACCGATCTCGGCACGATCCCCATCCTTGAGCTTGATCTTCGCTCCGTACATGACCGGATACTTCTCACGCTCGCGGCCTGTCTCATCATAAATGGCGATCTTGGCATTGCGGTTCATCACCACCCATTCGCCTGCTTTATTCCTGACCGCGATCCCGCTGTTAGGGACATCAGCGTTTTTCTTGGCGTCGAAGTTCATGAACCGGAGGACGCCGGCGTGCTTCGCCTCGAGCACCGTTTGCTCGACCACCTTGCTCGCCGTTCCGCCGATGTGGAAGGTCCGCATGGTCAACTGGGTTCCGGGCTCTCCAATCGATTGGGCCGCGATCACGCCGACCGGCTCCCCCTTCTCAACGAGTCGGCCCCGTGACAAATCACGTCCGTAACATTTGGCGCAGACTCCCCGTCTCGATTGGCAGGTCAAGACGGACCGGATCTTCACCCGATCCACCCCGGCTTCCACCACGCTCTTCGCCCGCTCCTCGTCGATCTCCTCGTCAACCTTGACGATAATCTCCCCGGTCAAGGGATCCCGGATATCCTCGGCGGCGAGCCGCCCCAGGATACGCTCCTCGATCGGCTGAATCACCTCGCCGCCCTCGACCAACGCTACCACAACAATCCCATCGGTCGTCCCGCAATCCAACCCGCTGACGATGACATCCTGCCCGACATCCACGAGCCGCCGAGTCAGATACCCGGAATTCGCGGTCTTCAACGCGGTGTCGGCCAGCCCCTTTCTGGCCCCGTGGGTCGAGATGAAGTACTGGAGCACCGTGAGACCTTCGCGGAAATTGGCCGTGATGGGGGTCTCGATGATCTCGCCGGACGGTTTGGCCATCAACCCCCGCATGCCGCCCAATTGCCTGATCTGCTGCGAACTTCCGCGTGCACCTGAGTCCGCCATCATGAAAATAGGGTTGAAGATCCCCTGGGCCCGCGGGTCACCGCCCGTCCCGAGCTCCTTCATCATCTCGTTGGCGATCTGTTCGGTCACATGCGCCCAGATATCGATGACCTTGTTGTACCGCTCGCCGTTGGTGATGAGTCCTTCGGCGTACTGCTTCTCGATCTCGTTGACCTCCCGCTGCGCCTTGGTGATCAATTCCTCCTTCTTTGTCGGAATGTGCATGTTGTCGATGCAAATCGACACTCCTGCCTTCGTGGCGTAGTAGAACCCGATGTCCTTGATCTTGTCCAGAAACACGACCGTTTCTCGATGCCCTGCCTGCCGATAGACCACGTCAATCAGCTTCGTCATCTCCTTCTTGGTCATCACCTGATTGGCGTGCGCAAACGGCATCGAGGGCGGCAGGATTTCCCGCAGCAGGACCCTCCCAACGGTCGTGTCCACCAACGCCCCGTCGATCCGTACCTTGATCTTCGCGTGCTCCTCGACCGCCTCCGCGTCATACGCGATCCGGACCTCCTCGGGCGAGGCAAACACGCTCCCTTCGCCTTTGGCGCCGGCTCGCTCCTTGGTGAGCCAATAGCAGCCCAGCACCATGTCTTGTGACGGAACGGCGATCGGTTTTCCGTTCGCAGGGGACAGAATGTTGTTGATGGACATCATCAGCACCCTGCACTCGATCTGGGCTTCGACCGAGAGCGGCACGTGGACCGCCATCTGATCGCCGTCGAAGTCGGCGTTGAACGCGGCACACACGAGCGGGTGCAGACGGATCGCCTTGCCCTCGACCAGCACCGGATCAAAGGCTTGAATACCGAGCCGGTGCAGCGTCGGCGCACGGTTCAAGAGGACCGGATGTTCACGGATCACCTCGTCCAGGACGTCCCAGACTTCCGGACGCTCCTTCTCGACCAGCCGTTTGGCGCTCTTGATGGTCGTGGCCGCTCCGCGCTCCTCCAGCTTATGAAAGATGAAGGGCTTGAAGAGCTCCAGCGCCATCTTTTTGGGCAGACCGCACTGGTGGAGACGAAGTTCCGGGCCCACCACGATTACCGAACGCCCTGAGTAATCGACGCGCTTCCCCAGCAAGTTCTGGCGGAAGCGACCTTGCTTCCCCTTCAACATGTCGCTCAGCGACTTCAAGGGACGTTTGTTGGGTCCACGAATGGCTCGACCTCTCCGGCCATTGTCGAAGAGCGCATCAACCGCCTCTTGGAGCATGCGCATCTCGTTCCGGATAATGACGCCCGGCGCTTTGAGCTCAATCAGGCGCTTCAAGCGATTGTTCCGATTGATGACACGCCGGTAGAGATCGTTCAGATCCGACGTGGCGAACCGTCCTCCGTCGAGCGGCACGAGGGGGCGTAACTCGGGGGGAAGGACCGGGATGACATCCATGATCATCCATTCGGGCTTGTTGCCCGACTTGCGGAATGCTTCAATGACCTTCAACCGCTTTGCGTATTTCTTTTTGAGCGCGACCGACGTGGAGACTTTGGCCTTGGCCTGCAGCTCGTCCCATAGGGCGCTGATGTCGATCTTCTTGAGCAAGTCCCGGATCGCCTCGGCGCCAATGCCGGCCTTGAATGCTCCGGAACCATGCTGATTCTGACGTTTGCGGAGGTCTTCCTCCGTCAGGAGCTGTTTCTCGTTTAAGTCCGTCTCACCAGGATCAACCACCACATAGGCTTCAAAGTACAGGATTTTCTCCAAGTGCTTCAGGCTCATATCCAACAGCGTGCCGATCCGGCTGGGGACTCCCTTCAGGAACCAGATGTGCGCCACTGGCGCCGCCAATTCGATATGCCCCATCCGTTCTCGGCGCACCTTGGACTGGATGACTTCGACACCGCACTTATCGCAGACAATGCCGCGGTGCTTCATCCGCTTGTATTTCCCGCAGTTGCATTCCCAGTCCTTAATGGGTCCGAAGATCTTGGCACAGAACAGCCCATCACGTTCAGGCTTAAAGGACCGGTAGTTGATCGTCTCCGGCTTTTTCACTTCGCCGTACGACCACGACCGGATCTTCTCCGGCGAGGCAACCCGAATGCGCATGGAATCAAACGACACGGAGTCGCGCGGCTTCTCAAATAGGGTGTAAATGCCTTCCAAGGTTGGGCCCTCCCTTTCGGCTGCTGAAAAAGTCCCCCAGCGGCGTTCTCAGGCGCTCGAACCCCTCAACGTGGGCGACCCGTTGCACCCGACGAGCAACGGGCACCCGCATACGCCTCGGGGTCCTCACTCCTTGCGGCCTTGCTGGACGCCTTTTTGAGCAGCCTCATTATCATCTGATCAGTCTTTTGCTTTCATTAGCTCGACATCCAGACCGAGGCTTTGCAGTTCCTTCACCAGCACATTGAAGGATTCCGGCAGACCCGGCTCCAAAAATGGCTCGCCCTTCACGATGGCCTCATACATGCGTGAACGGCCCGGTACGTCATCCGATTTCACGGTGAGAAACTCCTGGAGCGTGGAGGCGGCTCCGTAGGCCTGCAGGGCCCACACCTCCATCTCCCCCAGTCGTTGTCCGCCGAATTGGGCCTTGCCGCCCAGCGGCTGCTGCGTCACAAGCGAGTAGGGCCCGATCGACCGGGCGTGGATTTTGTCATCCACGAGGTGGTGCAGTTTCATCATGTACATGTGCCCCACCGTGACGGGGCTCCCGAAGAGCTCGCCGGTCCGTCCATCGTACAAGGCGCTTTGCCCGCTGGACGGCAGCTTGCCTTTCTTCAACAGCTCCTTGATCTCTTTCTCAGACGCCCCGTCAAACACGGGACTGGAGACGTGCAGGCCAAGAGCTTTCGCAGCCCACCCGAGGTGGGTCTCGAGGATCTGGCCCACGTTCATGCGCGACGGGACTCCCAGCGGATTCAGGACGATTTGGACCGGGGTGCCGTCCGGCAGGTATGGCATGTCCTCCTCGGGGAGAATCCTGGACACCACTCCTTTATTCCCATGCCGACCGGCCATCTTATCCCCGACGGACACCTTCCGCTTCATCGCGATATAGACCTTGACCAGCTTAATCACGCCGGGCGGAAGTTCATCACCGCGCTTCAGCCTCCCGACTTTCTCGTCATACAACGTCTGGAGATCCTCGCCCTGCTCCTTGGCGCGCCGCTCCATCTCTTCGAGCTGCTTCTGCTCGTCAGGATCGCTCAGAATGATGTGTCGGACGTTCTCGTCAGAGAGCTTCTTCAGGATCTCGGCAGTCAGCTTGCCCTTCTTTTTCAGAATTACGTCGCCGCTTTCGGGATCCATCAGATCCCGCCCCACGACTTTCCCCAGCAGGAGTTTGCGAATCTTCTTGTGCTTGTCCTCGTCGAGGATCCGCCGCTCATCCTGATGGTCCCGCTGCAGCTTGAGCACATCGTCGCTCTCAATGCTCTTGGACCGCTCGTCTTTGTCCATCCCTTTGCGCGAAAAGATTTTGACATCGACGATAATGCCCTCCACCCCCGGGGGCACCTGCAGCGACGTGTCCTTCACATCGCCCGCCTTTTCTCCAAAGATCGCTCGGAGCAACTTCTCCTCCGGCGTCAGTTGCGTTTCGCCTTTGGGCGTCACCTTGCCGACCAGAATATCTCCCGGCTTGACCTCGGCCCCGATGCGGATGATGCCGCTCTCGTCCAAGTTCCTGAGCGCCTCTTCTCCGACGTTTGGAATATCGCGCGTGATGTCTTCCTTCCCCAGCTTGGTGTCGCGCGCTTCCACCTCGAATTCTTCGACGTGGATCGAGGTGAAGGCATCCTCCCGCACGAGCTTCTCGCTCAACAGAATCGCGTCCTCGAAATTAAACCCGCCCCAAGGCATGAACGCCACTAGCACATTCTTCCCGAGCGCCAGTTCGCCACGATCAATGGCCGGGCCATCCGCCAGCACCTGATCTTTTCTCACCGGTTGCCCCAGGCGGACGACGGGCGTCTGCGTGATGCAGGTATTCTGGTTGGAACGCTGGAACTTGATCAGGTCATACACGTCCAAGTTGATGTCGCTCCGTCGTCTCCCCTCCTCCTTTTTCCCAGACTCCGCGCGGACGACGATCCGCCTGGCGTCCACGCTCTCCACCACGCCGGCCCGTTTCGCCTGCACCACATAGCCGGAGTCCCGGGCGACGACAGCCTCCATCCCCGTTCCGACCAGGGGAGCTTCCGTCTTGATCAAGGGCACTGCCTGCCGCTGCATGTTCGAACCCATGAGGGCCCGATTGGCATCGTCGTGCTCGAGGAACGGCACGAGGGCCGTGGCGACGCTGACGACCTGTTTGGGCGAGACGTCCAGGTACTCAACCTTGTCCGGCGTCGCCGTGATAAAATCACCCGCGAACCGGGCCGACACGGTTTCCGAGACGAGCCGACCCGCCCCATCCAGCTTCGAGTTGGCTTGCGCAATGACGTACCGCTCGCCTTCAATGGCGGACAGAAACTCGATTTCGTCCGTCACCCGGCCTTTCCGAACCTTCCGGTACGGGGCCTCAATGAACCCGAAGTCGTTGATGCGCGCGTAGGTGGCCAGCGAGGTGATGAGTCCGATGTTCGGCCCTTCGGGGGTCTCGATCGGGCAGATACGGCTGTAATGCGACGGATGTACATCGCGCACCTCGAATCCCGCGCGCTCGCGGGTCAACCCCCCAGGCCCCAGCGCGGACAGCCGGCGCTTGTGGGTGATTTCCGCCAGCGGATTCGTCTGGTCCATGAACTGGGAGAGCTGGCTGCTGCTGAAGAATTCCTTGATCGCCGCCACAACCGGCTTCGCATTGATGAGATCGTGCGGCAACACTGTTTCCATATCCAGGAGATTCATCCGCTCCTTGATGCTTCGCTCCATCCGCACCAGGCCCAGCCTGAACTGGTTCTCAAGCAACTCGCCGACCGACCGGACTCGGCGATTTCCCAGATGATCAATGTCGTCAATCTCGCCCTTGCCCATCTTGAGGTTCACCAGATATCGAATGACCTCGACGATATCCTGAGCCGTCAGCGTCCGCTGTTCGAGCGGAAGATCCAACCCAAGTTTTTTATTCAGCTTGAGCCGACCGACCGGCGAGAGATCATACCGCTTGGGATTGTTGAACAGGTTGTCGAAGAGCACCTTGGCGGTTTCGACGGACGGCGTCTCTCCCGGCCTCAAGCGCTTGTAGATCTCCACCATCGCCTCTTCCTTTGAACCGGTCCGCTCCACCTCTAAAGTATCCAGAATCACCGGCGTCGCCGTGGCGGTGTCCAAATAGATGACCTTGAAACTTTCGACGTGGCTGGCGAGAATCTTCTCGACCACCCCCGGGATCAGCCGTTGGTTCTTGTCGAGAATCTTTTCCTTGGTGACCGGATCCACCAACTCCGTCAGGACAGCCCGCCCGACCAACTCGGCGGCGGTGACAGGAATCTCCTTGACCCCCGCCGCGCGAAGTCGAGCGATCAGGACTTTGGTGAGCTTGGCTCCTTCCCGGACCAGCGGCTCCTTGCTCCCCTTCTCCGTGACCTCACTGGAACATTTGAGGCCATGATGTATCTCCGGATCCAGTTTGCGAAGGAGCTTGCCCTTGACCACCCTGATCTCCTCGACCGGGTAATACATCTTGAGCAGATCATCGCTGGAATAGCCGAAGGCTTTCAGCAGAATCGTAGCCGGCATCTTCCGGCGACGATCGATTCGGACGTACAGAATGTCACGCGCATCAAACTCGAAATCCAGCCATGACCCCCGGTAGGGAATGATGCGGGCGGAATAGAGGACTTTCCCGCTCGCGTGCGTCCGTCCCTTGTCATGGGTGAAAGAGGCGCCGGGCGAGCGGTGGAGCTGGCTCACCACCACCCGTTCCGTCCCATTCACGATAAACGTGCCTCGCTCGGTCATGAGCGGAAGTTCACCGACGTAGACCTCCTGCTCACGCACGTCGAGCACTTTCTTCTTCGGTCCCTTGTCTTCTTTGTCAAAGACCACCAGCCGAACCCTGACTTTGAGCGGAACGGCATAGGTCATCCCCTGCTCGAGGCACTCACGCACCTCGTATTTCGGGGTGCCCAATGAATAACTGGAGAACTCCAGCACCGCCGTGTTATTGTAGTCGGCGATCGGAAAGACGCCTGTCAGCGCCGCCTGGAGCCCCTTGTCCTCCCGCCGGTCTGGATGTCCCTCCATTTGCAGAAACTGTTCGTACGACCGCTTCTGGATTTCAATCAGATCAGGGATGTCGATGCTGGCAAAGATTCGTGAGAAATCTTTCCGCTCAATTAACCCGTTCACAGGCGGTTCCGTCATGTCCACACTCCTCCTGGTGACACGCCAATAGCTCGCAGCAAAACGCTGTTGGCTATTCGCTGTTCGCTAGTAGCTTCTACTTCACTTCGACCTTGCCGCCGTGCTCTTCCAGCTTCTTCTTCATGGTCTCCGCTTCTTCCTTCGTCACCCCGGTCTTCACCGGCTTGGGCGCGCCCTCCACGAGATCCTTGGCCTCCTTGAGACCGAGACTCGTGAGCTCCCGGACGACTTTGATCACCTGGATCTTTTTGTCCGCCGCCGCACTGACCAGGATCACGTCAAAGGCCGTTTTCTCCTCCGCGGCAGCCGCTGGTCCACCACCGGCCGGAGCAGCCGCGACCGCCACCGGTGCAGCCGCCGTCACGCCAAACCGGGCTTCCAGCCCCTTGACCAACTCCGACAGCTCGAGCACGCTCATGCTCTCGATCGCTCTGACGAATTCTTCCTGCGACAGCTTTCCCTCAGTCGTTGGCATCTCTCCTTCTCCTTTCTTTTTCTCCTGAATGGCACTGATTACGCCTACCAGCCCTCTCAACAGTGCGCTCAGCGTAAAGACCAGGCCTCGAATCGGTCCCTGCAGCCCCGACAGGAGCATGGCAAGCAACACGCCCCGAGCGGGGAGACTGGCCACAGCGCTCAATTGCGGGGGCTGGAGTAGCTTCCCCTCCAACACCCCGAGGCGAATTTTGATTTTTTCGCCTCGCTTTTCGGCCTGGATGAAATCGCGAAGAATCTTCGTCGGGAGCACGGGATCGTCATACCCGATCATCAGAGCCAGGGGACCCTGAAGATGCGCTTTCACGCCAACCAGTGTGGTCCCCTCGATGGCGCGCGCGGCGATCCTATTCTTGAGGACCCTGTATTCTGCCTTGGCTCCCCGCAGTTGCTTGCGCAGCTCGGTGACCTGATTGACCGGCAGGCCGGTGCCCTCGGTTAACACCGCGATCCGTGCCCTTGAGAATTTCTCATTCAATTCGGCCACCACCGCGGCTTTCTCTTCTTTTTTCATTTGTTTCCTCGTTAATCGTTATTCGTTAAGCGCCGGATTCGACCGCGACGATTCACGATTTACGTTTAACGTCCGCCTCAGCTCCAGAGCTTGGTAATAGCCACCGTGTCCAGCTTAATCCCGGGACCTATCGTGCTGGAGAGCGTCGCGCTCTTGAGATACCGCCCTTTACAGGAAGCCGGCCTGGCCTTGACCACCGATTCGAAGATCGCATGGGCATTTTCGTACAACCGTTCCGAATCGAACGACACCCTGCCGATCGGCACCTGCACGATGCCAGCCTTCTCGACTTTGTATTCAACCCGCCCCTTCCTGATCTCCGCAATGGCCTTCGCCACTTCGAACGTCACGGTGCCCGCTTTCGGGTTCGGCATCAACCCGCGAGGCCCGAGCACTTTGCCAAGTTTTCCGACTGCGCCCATCAGGTCGGGGGTCGCAATCGCTTGATCGAACTCCATCCACCCGCCCTTGATCTTCTCCATGAAGTCCTCGGCACCCACGTAATCCGCCCCGGCCTGTCTGGCCTCCTGTTCTTTCTCCCCTTTTGCGAACACGAGCACGCGGAGTTTCTTCCCGGTCCCATGAGGAAGCACCGTTGTGCCTCGCACCATTTGATCCGACCTCTTGGGATCCACTCCCAGTCGGATAGCCAAATCCACGGACTCATCGAATTTCGCGTAGGCGGTCCGTTTCACAAGATCGACGGCCTCCTTCAGTCCATAGAGTCGAGGCTCAACCTTGCTCTCAGCCGCCTTCATCTTCTTGCCCATGTGGAACTCCCTCGCCTCGGCATGCAAGGCGGCCAGCTAACCCTGGATCACAATCCCCATACTCCGGGCGGTTCCCTCGATAATGTTGATGGCGCCCGCCAGATCCGCCGCGTTCAGGTCGGCCATTTTCAGCTTCGCGATGTCTCGCAATTGAGCTTTGGAAATCTTCCCGACCTTATCCTTGTTGGGGACTCCCGACCCCTTGATGATTCCGGAGGCCTTCTTCAAAAGATCGGACGCCGGCGGCGTGCGTGTCACGAACGTGAACGTGCGGTCCTTATACACCGTGATCACGACCGGGATAATGCTGCCTTCGTCTTTCTGGGTCCTGGCATTGAATTGTTTGCAGAATTCCATGATGTTCACGCCATGCTGCCCGAGAGAGGGGCCGACAGGTGGAGCGGGATTGGCTTTCCCCGCCGGAATCTGCAATTTGATCTGCCCTGTGACTTCCTTTGCCATCCGTCACTCCGTTCCGAATTCTGAATTTTGAATATTCAAGTTTGAATCGCTTGCCTCCTCAATTCATCATTCACAAGTCAACCTCGAACAGTTCTCAAATGCGCTCGACTTGCAGAAAACCCAACTCCACCGGCGTGGATCGACCAAAAATGCTCACCAACACTTTGACCCGGTTGTGATCGGCATCCACCTCATCCACCAGACCATTGAACCCAAGAAACGGACCGTCGATGATGCGGACGTTGTCGCCTTTGATAAACCGGACCTGTTCCCGAGGCCCTGCGGTTCCAGAATCCACCTGCTTGAGCAGGGATTCCACCTCATCCAGAGTCAACGGGATCGGTTGCGCGCCGCCGCCGACGAAACCAGTCACTTTGGGCGTGTCCTTAATCATCAGGAGCGTCTCATCGGTCAGCGGGGTGTCCAGCTCCAGCAAGACGTAGCCCGGGAAGAACTTGCGCTTGGACGTCCGGCGCTTTCCGTCCTTGATCTCGATGACCTCTTCCGTCGGGACAAGCACCTGCCCCAGCTTTTCGGTCAGCCCCATCTGATTCGCTCGTTCCATGATACTGGTCCTGACCCGACCCTCAAACCCAGCGTAAGTATGGATTACATACCAATGCTTGCCCGGCTCCATCTGTGACAAACCTCCTGGCTCACCCGCGATGCTCATATCACCTTGCTGATCAACCAGACCAGGAATGAATCCACGAACGAGAGATAGATCGACATGATCACGCAGAACACGATCACAACAGTTGTGGACCCAGTCGTTTCACTCCTGGTGGGAAACGACACCTTCTTGAATTCGCTTCTGACGTCGGCCAGAAATTCAACGATGGAAGACCAGAGCTTCGTGAACATGGAACGATCCCTTCCTTGATGACTATCAATGCGTGGCCGAACGGCTCACAGATCCACCGTGGCAGGGGCACCAGGAATCGAACCCGGACCTTCGGTTTTGGAGACCGACGTGCTAGCCGTTGAACACCATGCCCCTCTTCTCAAGTTTTGAGTTTTGAGTGATAAGTTTTGAGTTGAAGGCGAGGCTCTCGTAAACTCAGCACTCATAACTCACAACTCAACACTCTATTTGACCTCCTTGTGGGGCGTGTGTTTCCGACAAAAGCGGCAATACTTATTCCGCTCCAGACGGTCCGGATCGTTTTTCTTATTCTTCATGGTGGAATAATTTCGCTGCTTGCAGACCGAACAGGCCATCGCGATAATGTCACGCATCTCCTACCCCTTCCCTTTCACTCGGTCGTGATCGAGCCGTTGCTCCCGGAGCGCGGAGCGGCGGGGCCGGCCTTACTGCGCGTGTCATCGACCCGTTGCACGTTGTAGGGCAACGGGTCCCCCGGCACTTTCTGAACGTGCGCGGTGCACGAGCACGAGGGCGGCCCTGTCGTTCCCGCCCCCATCACGCTACAATTTCTGTCACCACGCCCGAGCCGACCGTCTTGCCGCCCTCCCGCACCGCAAACCGCA
>Ga0209860_1000017_pt1 | contig 16979 bp, 15 predicted proteins | sample GWRWS2_40_50_FD_187243 | JGI IMG/M metagenome (GOLD analysis project Ga0209860, IMG submission 187243) | Riverbed sediment microbial communities from areas with vegetation nearby in Columbia River, Washington, USA - GW-RW S2_40_50 (SPAdes)... | ecosystem: Environmental > Aquatic > Freshwater >... | reverse complement strand
ATCCTCGATTAAGAGATGGCCCCGTGCAAGCATGCAGACGACAGCTAATTCGATGGCCTGAGGCTTGCCTTTGATGACACGCTCAATATTGTCCCGTAAGGACTGGATTTTCTGGGTTTCGTGCATCGGTGGAAGCCGCGACTCAGAAGAGAAACAGATCCAATGTGAGCTCAGTGGAAAAAGTCTAGCAGACGACGGGGAGGCGGTCAATTTTTTGGTGGTATTGCCTGAAGTTCCGTTGGTTCCGCCGGTACCAGGACCAGGAACCATGGCGGGGGCTCCTCCGTCATGTCTTTGAAAAGGCGCGCGGTCCGGCTGCATGGCACTCCTTCGGAGACTGCACCGCTGGCGAATCGGTGTCGGATAAAGCGCCGCAATTGCTCCCGGGTCATGACCCGTTGAAAGGCCTGACAGAAGGATTCGCGTGAAGGGGGAGCGTCTTGAGCTCGGATTCCAGCGTCTCCACAAACCTGAGGTTGGCAGCCTGGTCGCACTCTGTGACATGGCTCCTGTCAACTGACTCGCTTCCGCAACGGGAGCGGGAACAGGGGCGGTGGAAAGCAAGATAGCTCGCCGTTCGCGGTCCAGTCAAGGTCGCGGGCTTGCTGGCAGACAAGTGGTATGGTAGTGGAGGAGTCAGGAGGATCAACCTGGCCGATGTCGAGACCAAGAGGCCAACAAACTTCGGGGATCAGCGTGATCCTCAGTGGGTCGGTCCTGCTGATAGGGCTGTTGCTCGTTGAGCCGTCTGGTCCTTTGCCGGCTGGTGTCCAAGCATCAGCGGTTGAGGACTCGAGTACCCAGGCATTCCAGGAATGGCAGGTGCTGGAGGTCAAGACTGCTCGCGCGGTCTCGTTCCAGGATTGGATGACCGAACTCGTCTCGAGCGACGTGATCTACCTCGGAGAGGAGCATCGCAACCGGTCCCATGTCGAAGCGGCGCTCAAGATTCTTGACGCGTTCCTCGCGCGGGATCGGCGGCCGGTCTTGGCGATCGAGATGTTCGGATGGGACGGACAGGCCGGTCTGGACCGCTATCTCTCTGATCGGGAAGCCACGCGCGATCGGTTCTTGCAAGAGTCGCGCTGGGAACAGAATTGGGGAGGCGCCTACAACGACTACGAGCCGCTCATCAACTTTGCCCGAGAGCGCCATCTGTCCGTGCTTGCGCTCAACCCGCCGCGTTCGCTGGTGCGACGGGTGGCCACGCAGGGGCTGGCCCGCGCCTTGGCTGATCCGGACATGAACCGTTGGGGTATGAGGAACGAACTCCTGTTCGATGAGCCAGCCTACCGCGACGTCATCCTCAAGCAGCTTCGCCTCTGTCACGCGGGACTCTCGGACGACGACTACCGCCGCATGTACGAGGCTTCAATCTTTCGTGACGAAGGTATGGCCAAGACCATCTCCGCCTATCTCCGCAGCGCCAAGGACGGAACGGGTCCGCAAGCAGGTCCAATAGTCAGCTACACCGGCGGAGGGCATATCCAATACCAGTTGCCAGTACCCAAGCGGGTCCAAAGGCGGCAGACCGGTTCCGTCAAACAAACCACCGTCTATCTGACATCCTTTGAGCCTGGTCGCGCGGAAGAGATCCGAGAGCTCCTCCACGACGCCATCGCGGATTATGTCTGGTTGACCCCGCTCGGCGCCCAAGGGGCACCGCGCCGCTGCAGATAAGTCTGCCGTTCATTTCTGCTTTTGCTCTCATGTACAATGACGACCGTCTTGTGCCGGTAGCAATAGTGGTCGAATTCGTATGGGGTAAGGGTGAAGCGGCAACAAGAAACTTTCCGACAATCCCCTCACGCCGAACGTCTCACGTTTCACGCCTCACGTGCTTTAGGGAGAAGAACATGGCCGATCAGGTCGTCATTGCGCAGCGAAGTCCCTATGTGATGGAGGTCGGGCCGGGCATGGTCTATTGGTGTCGATGCGGACGGTCCAGGACACAACCATTCTGCGACGGCTCTCATACGGGAACTGAGTTTTCCCCGATCGAAGTGGAGTTCAACGAACGACAGCGGGTCGCATTGTGTGGCTGCAAGCACACAAAGAACCAGCCCTTTTGCGACGTAACTCATTGAGCGAATTCGGAGAAAGCTTGACACCACTGGGAATGAGCAGTAAACAAGATAATGGAGTCTAGCTAGGAGGCTTTCGGAACTTCACTCGGCCAAAGGTCCGATGCGCAGTAAAATACCTTGCTCCGCTGACAAGTTGAGCCTGCTGGTGCCTGACATGATTCAGGCGGTGGTCGGGCCCTCAGCCTTCAAGATGGGGACCCAGTACGTGTCCGAGAATCGTGTTCGCATCATCGAAGCGGATGAGCTCCAGATTTCTTCGTCCGTCATCGGGAATTCCGGCCTGCACGAGCAAACGATTCGGTTGAGGGACGGCAACCTGATGACAAAATGCTCGTGCCCGCTGGAAGAGCAGCCACTCTGCCGACATTGTGTGGCTGCCCTCTTGGAATATCACCGGTGGGTGCAACCGCCACCGCTCAGAAGAACTCAGGAGAGGCCTCCCAGGGAGTCGCCCCCTCCAGAACAAAAGAGCGCGGCGTCTGCCACGGACATCAAGTTCAATGAGATCGCTAGCTTTATCGAGTGGTTACAACCGGCTGTCAGGGCATTAGAACGAGGGCAGGCCTTACCGGATGCGCCCAAGCTCGGGCCAGGCGAGGTGATGGGGTGGATCCAAGCTGTTCAAAAACTGGAAGAGCGTCGGCGAGAGAGTGAAGCGATCCAAGTCGCCCTCGAGGCTGACGTTACCGCGCGAGAGGCTCAGCTCAACCGTGCGACACAACAGCTCCAGGCGTCTATTCAAGAGGCAAGAGAAGCGCAGGCTGCCTCTAAGCAAATGCAACGTGAATTGGCCAACTACCGTGATGTGCTGACAAGGCTTTCAAATATTGTCAAAGACCTCGACCGCTTTGACGGACAGATGAGAAGCGTCGCGGGTGACTTGCTCAGAAAAGGATCACAGCTCGAGACCCTGGCCAGCTCCTTTAAGGAGCTTTCGGCGGCCCTGCAAGCACTCGTAAAGCCTCCTTCCCAATAGCCTCCTGCGTCCAGGTCCGTTCATTTCACCAAGTGAGGAGCCTTCGCCCGCTCTCTGTCACTGGCCAGCTCAGCGAATCCGTGACTCCTCTTGCGTCTCGACCGGGACCATCTGTACAATCCACGCCGTTTGCCGGCCGGTTATTTGTCCAAGGTTTCAATTTACACAGGAGGGATTCCCATGAGAATACTCCTTGGTGTGCTCGGGATCTGTGGGGCAGTCATGCTCAGTGTGTTGCCGGCGCCTGCCGATGAGCTGAAGGCGCCGGATTATGCCGGCATTTCTTACATGTACTATTCCCTCATCGTCGCAATTCTCGGTTGGGGGGTCTACGACACCTTCTTCAGGAAATCCTGATCGCTCCTCAGTCCCTTCTCCCGAAAATTGGCTCAGGGTTCCAACTCCGCCATTAATCGGACTATGTCCGAGGGTGCGTGGCGGTTCCTCTGGTGCGTACAGGAACAGGGCACTCTCACGAACGTGTTGTGCTCTCTTTCGCCAACAGCGGCTCGAGCGTCCGCATCAGATTTTCGACAATCACACGGTAGCCGGCTGCAGTCGGGTGAGTGCCGTCGGCTTGGTTCAGAGCAGCCTGGGTCGCTACGCCTTCCAGAAAGAAGGGCATGTAGGCCAAGCGATAGGTGCGAGCCAACTCGGGATAGATGGCCGCGAAACGCGCGGTATAGTCGGCGCCATAGTTTGGTGGCAGCCTCATGCCAGCCAACACGATTGTCACCCCTGCCGCCTGCAGGCGTTGAATAATCTGCTCCAGATTCGAGCGTGTGTCCTTCACGTCCAGCCCACGAAGGCCATCATTTGCGCCAAGTTCAAGAATCACGATGGTGGGCTTGCTGCTGAGGACCCAGGAGACTCGGCGCAGGCCGCCAGCGGTCGTCTCTCCGCTGACCCCCGCGTTGATCACGCGATAGCGATAGCCGGCTTCATCGAGCCGCTGTTGGAGTTGAAACGGGTAGGACTCCTCGGACGAGACTCCCAGGCCAGCCGTGAGGCTGTCTCCGAACGCCACAATTCTCGACCGGTCCGCTCGTGGCTGTTCGCTACCGCGCCCGGGCTGTGCGGTGACATCAGTCCCCAATCGTGGCCCGAAGCCATCTCGGGGCGCGCCGGACACCGAGGGAGGGGAGGAGGATGGAGAGGAGACCGGTTCAGAAGTCTGCTCGCAGCCCAGAAGCCCAAGGCAGGCTGACCCCAGAAGCAGGCCCGTGCGGAGGCTTCGTGGCAACCAAGAAAAGATGTACGGAGCGCAAAAAGCCATACAGTATAATAGAATCTCTGTTCCAGCCTTGCATCTATTAAGTTTGCTTTCAAGGGAAGCATGATCGTTGTTCGCAATCTGACGATGCGACTCACCGCGGGGGGCCACGGCATCACCATCCTCGACGACATCACCCTCCTGATCCCCGAAAAACAGCTGGTCGCCATCGTGGGACCATCCGGCAGCGGCAAGTCCACGTTGCTGGGTCTGATCGCTGGCCTCGACAACCCAACTTCTGGCTCCATCAAGTTGGGCGGCATCGAAATCACGACCATGCCGGAGAGCCAGATGGCCCGCTACCGGCGACAGAAGATCGGCTACATCTTTCAGTCCTTCCACCTCATCCCGACGCTCACCGCGCTGGAGAATGTCGCGGTGCCGCTGGAGCTCAACGGCGACCTCGACACTAACAAGCGCGCGGCGGAACTACTGGCTGCCGTGGGGCTCCAGGACAGACAGTCGCACTATCCGGTGCAACTGTCCGGCGGAGAACAGCAGCGGGTCGCGGTCGCCCGCGCCTTTGCCTGTCGTCCGCCGATTCTGCTGGCTGACGAGCCCACCGGCAATCTTGATTCAGCCACAGGGCGGCAGGTCATTGATTTACTCCTGTCACTCAACCGGGACCATGGGAGCACTCTGGTTCTCGTCACCCACGATCCGGACCTGGCCTCCTGCGCCGAACGGATTATCAGCTTACGCGATGGTCGCATCGAATCGGATGAGCTGAGGGAACGAACGGATTGATCCCCTGCTCGCGCACCGCGCACACTCGGAAGGTGCCGGGTACCCGTTGCTCTTAAAACGCAACGGGTGATGACGCGCGCATTTGGGATCAACCCGCTCATCCCTCAGGGGAAATAAAAGAAGAAATGATTCCATTTCCTATAAAAATGGCCTGGCGAGAAACGCGCGCAGCCTGGCGCCATTTTCTGTATTTCTTCGTGTGTATTGCACTGGGCGTTGGTGCGTTGGTCGGCGTCTCTCTGTTTGCGACCAATGTAGAACGAGCCGTCACGCGGGAGGCTCGCGGGCTGCTGGGTGGCGATATCGAGGTGCGTCTCTCCCGGCCCATAAGCAAGAAAGGGGAGGCGGTCCTCCAGTCGTTCTCGAGCCGTGGCATCGCGATCACGCATGCCAGCGAATTGGTGGCGATGGCTGCTCAGGCAGATGGCGAACCGGCTCACGCTGCGCAACGGACGCAGATCGTCGAGTTGAAGGCCGTGGAGGCAGGATATCCCTTGTACGGCAGGGTGAAACTCGACCCGGATCGGCCTTTGAGCAGCATGCTGGTACCGACTGAGAGAACATGCCCGAGGGTTCCCTGTTACGGAGCCCTTGTCCAGGAATCGCTCTTGATCCGCATGGACCTATCGGTGGGCGATCGCCTCAAGATCGGTCAGGCGGTCTTCACCATCACCGGCCTCGTTCGCAAAGAACCGGACCGTGTGGCGAACCTGTTCAGCCTGGGGCCACGCGTGATGATCTCCCGCGAGGGGCTCGCCGCGGCCGAACTGATTAAACCGGGCAGCCGGGTCCGCGAGCGGTATCTCCTGCGCCTGCCAGCGACGATGCCGGCCCAGCCGCTGCTCTACGAACTGCGAGGCCGTCTGGGCGACGAGTCCGCACGCGTGACGACCTACCGCGATGCGCAGCCGCAGCTCAAACAGTTTCTGGACCAGCTCACACGCTACCTCGGCTTGATCGGGCTGACCGCGCTGTTCGTGGGCGGCATTGGTGTCGCCACGACGGCCCAAGCATTTCTGCGAGAGAAACTGCAGACCATTGCGATCCTCAAGACCGTGGGCGCTGATTCAGGCACGATAATCCGAACCTATCTAGTTCAGGCACTGCTCCTCGGCCTGATCGGGAGCCTGGCCGGAGCTGTGCTGGGGGTTATCCTCCAGGGCCCGCTGCCGCCACTGCTGGCCGGACTGCTTACCACCAATCTCCTGGATCAGATCGAGTTCACAAACACTCTGGCTCTGGCTTCCCTTTTGCCAATCTTGAAGGGCGTTGCGTTGGGAATCCTGACCACGTTGCTGTTTACGCTCTGGCCTCTGTTGAGCATCCGCAAGATCCGTCCCGCGCTGATTTTTCGGCGGGAAGTGGTGACGACCGATGCAGCCCAAGAACAGTATCGGCCGTCCTGGAGCTTTGATTGGGGATGGTTGCTGGGCATCGCGGATCCGTTGCGTTCCTTCACGGCGGTTGGGATCGCGGTCGGACTGGCCGGCCTCGCTGTCTGGCAGGCCGGGTCCTGGAGGATCGGGCTCCTGTTCATCGGCGCGCTAGCTGTCGCCGTGGCCGCACTGCTGCTTGCGGCGCTGCTGTTGCTCCAGGCTATCCATCTGGTGCCAGGCCCTCGCTCCCTGACGATTCGCCACGCCATCGGTAATCTGCTTCGTCCTGGCAGTCAGGCGACCGGCGTCATGGTGTCGGTCGGCATCGGCGTCATGGTCATTGTGGCGGTCTCGCTTCTGGAACGGTCGTTGGTCCGCCAGGTAGGGGTGAGCCGACCGACCGACGCCCCGACGTTTTTCTTCATTGACATCCAACCAGACCAGAAGGACGGTGTCTTGCGCGTGATCCATGAAAAGTCTGGAGACCCATTCCCAGAAGCAACGCCATTGGTCCGCTCGCGCTTACGGGCGATTAACGGGCAGCCGGTCAAGGCGGAGGAGGTGGATGAACAAGAAGGAGAGAAACAACCAGACCGGCGAAAGAGTTGGTACTTTACGCGGGAATACGTCCTGACGTTTCTGGACGGTCTGCCCAAGGACAATGTTGTTACAAAAGGTACATGGTGGAAGCAAGGTCAGGTGTTCGAGAAGCCCTTGGTGTCAGTCGAGGACGAGGCAGCCAAAAATCTAGGCGTGGACCTGGGTTCCACTATCGAGCTTGAGATCCAGGGGGCGACGGTTTTGGCGGAGGTGAGCAGCATCCGCAAGGTCGAGTGGGGGAACTTCTCGACGAATTTTTACATGATCTTGTCACCCGGTTCGCTGGAGGGCGCGCCCTTTACCTATGTCGCAACGGTGCGAGTCCCGCCGGAAAAGGAGGTGCCGCTGCAGCAAGCGGTGGTGGCTGCTTTCCCCAATGTCACGGCCATCAACATTGGAGACGTGCTGGACAGTTTCGCCCGTATCCTGGACCGTCTCTCGCTGGCGATCCGAGCAATTGCGGTGTTCTGCATACTGGCTGGGGCGATTGTCATGGCGGCAGCCCTGGCCACGACGAGATACCGGCGTCTCTACGAGTCCGTGATCCTGAAAGCTCTGGGCGCGACCCGTGGCTTGATCGCCCGCTCCTTCGCGGTCGAGTACGCACTGCTGGGTGTTGTGGCCGGCCTGATCGGGATTGTCCTGGCCAGCGCGCTTTCCTGGGCCGTTCTGTATTTGATCTTGGATCTATCCTGGACGCTCCAGCCCGACGTCTTGGCCACCGGCTTCGCGGTTACCGTGCTCCTCACGCTTACTATTGGTTTTCTCAGCACGTTCCGAATCCTCGGTCAACGGCCCCTTGCAGTGCTGCGGCACGAGTGAGGAATCCGTCCGTTATTTCTTCTGCAGCTCTTCTCGCACGGCTTGGAGCATGTCCTCCATTTTGAACGGCTTCTCCAACGTGCGGTGCGCGCCGAACAGCTTCACCACGTCCAGAAAGTTGGTGTCTCCGCGGCCGGCGGTCATGGCGATAATCTTCGCGTCCGGAAACTCATGAGTCAGTTGCCAGGTGGCTTCCATCCCGTCTTTGACTGGCATCAGGATATCCATGATGACCAGATCAGTGGGAGCCTTCAAGTACAGCTCCATGCCCTTGCGGCCGTTGCTGGCTTCAATGACCTGGTGACCTTCATTCTCTAAAACCTCCCGCAGAAGCGATCTAATCCCCTTCTCGTCGTCGATGATAAGAATCGTCGCCATAGGTCCCTCTCCTTATGGAAATGCGACTCTAGTCGGGACAATCGGGCCAATGACACCTGGCGAAGCACTCGCTGCTGATGAGAAACCAGAGTGAGTCGGAACTCAGCTCGTCAAGAACTTCCCCACGTACTTGCTCAGTGACCCGCTGGCTCGCTCGCGGAACGTCACGGCGATATGAAGCTGTTCAAGATACTGATCCAGCGTCTTCCCGCCTAGGTCAATCTTCTGCGACGTGAAAAACTCGTGCACGTCACGCTCGAGTTCGGGAGTCGCAAGTCCGATCACGCCCTCGCACATCCGGCGCAGCCCGTTCTTCGGATACAGTCGGTCCATCGTCTCCCAGTTCGCTTTGACGAAATTCCAGGCCAGCTCACGTCCAGAGACGTTCATGAGCAGTAATCTTACAATAAATGGCGCGTCCTGCGTGCGAATCTCGCCGTTGATGGTGCGCGCGAGAGTTTGTTGAAGCAATTCAACCGGTTGGAATGCGGCCAGGGAATAGAGATAGCGCCGTTCTTCCTGGGGCGTCCCTGCCGAGCGAAAGCGCTCCCAAAACTCGTTGTAGCGCGCAGCGTCCCCGCTATGGGCCAGGATCGCGATGAGCGCCGGGAGCACGTTCGGATCGATAGGAGTCGGGGTCTGCCTAGACGCCTGATAGAGTTCGGCGGCGCGGGTTCTGGCGCTCCTGTCATTCCCAATGGTCCCCAGGGCGCGGAGGAGATCGCCTCGGAGTTGACGGATGAGATTGTTTTCGCCTGATTTCGGGGTCCATCCCAGTTCGGTCACAAGGGGACCAATGCGATCCCGCACGAATGCTTCAAGCGCCGGACGATCGGGTGGCGCAACGATCCGGTGCAAGGAATGAAATGATTCGATCAGGATCGCCCACACGTTCTTGTCACGATCAGCTCGGAACCGGGCAGTCAGGTCGAGGTACTCAGTGATCGGCATCAGGTCGGCCGTCGTTGCCGCCCACGCGTCGTTCACGAGATTGAACCGCTCGATCGGCGCCAGGCCGTCTGGTACCAACTGCACCAGACGCTCCAGCAGGTCCTGGGTATAGCGTACGCGGTAGAATCCGGAGCCCCCCTCGTTGACGAGCACGGACTCAAAATCTGTCGGGACCTCGATCTGTGTTCCCTTCTCTCCCAGGAGCAGCCGGCGGGTCGTGGCCTTCCCCTTTGCGGTGATCTTGATCTGAAGCGGCACCTGCCAACGTTGCTTCACGTCTGTCTCACGCCCTTTTGCATCCGCGGAGCCGGGCAAATAGGTGAAGCGCTGCTGTTCAATGACCAGTGCTGGACCGTCAAGGCTCACCGAAATGAGCGGATACCCCGGCCGAAAGATCCAGCCGTCCATGACCTCCGGGACCGGTTGCTTGGCCGCTCGCCCGAGGGAGACCCAGAGATCGCCAGTGTCGGCGTTGCCGTAGGCGTGAGCCCGCAGATAGTCGCGGACACCGTCTCGAAAGACGTCGGGACCCAGGTGCTGCTCCAGCATCCGCAGCACCGACGCGCCCTTTTCGTAGGTGAGCACATCGAACATGGCGTCAGCCTCGCGCGGCGCGCTAACGGGGAACTCGATCGGTCTCGTGCTGTGGAGCCCATCCACGGACAGGGCAGCAGCCCGTGAGACGCCGAAGGTCGTCCATCTCTGCCACTCCGGCTTCCAGGCGTCCACCGCCAGCATCTCCATAAAGGTGGCGAAGGCCTCATTGAGCCAGAGGCCGTTCCACCAGGACATGGTGACAAGGTCTCCAAACCACATGTGCGCGTTCTCATGAGCGACGACGTCAGCGATCCGTTCCAGCTCCGCGTGAGTCGCAGCCTGCTCGTCCACCAAGAGGGCGCTTTCTCGAAACGTGATCGCTCCCAGGTTCTCCATCGCGCCGGAGGCAAAGTCAGGGATAGCCAGCAGGTCGAGCTTGTCCCCTGGATAAGGTAGACCATAATAGTCCTCGAAGAACCGGAGTGAGATGGCTCCAATCTCCAGCCCGAACTTCGCCAGCCGGCTCTTGCCCGGCACGCACCAGATTCGCAGTGGTGTGCGACCGACCGCGACCGGCTTGGTCGCCTCGATGGTTCCCACGATGAAGGCGACCAGGTAGGTGGACATGCGGATCGTGTCACCGAATTGCACGATCTTTTTCCCACCTTCAAGGCGTTCCGACCGCACAGCCGTGTTCGAGACGGCCGTCAGGGCCGGATCAATTGCCAGGGTCGTCGAGAACACGGCCTTGAAGTCCGGCTCGTCCCAGCAGGGGAATGCCCGGCGCGCGTCAGTCGCCTCGAACTGGGTCGCCGCCAGCACCTGCGTCGCACCGGCTTGGTCCTTGTAGCTGCTGCGATAAAAGCCCCGCAACTTATCGTTCAGTTTTCCCCTGAACGAGAGGCGCAACTTCCATGTACCGGCAGTGAGCGCGGCGGGGAACGTGAGCCGGCAGCGTTCAGTTGCCTCATTCAGTTCGAACATCCCGCGATGGGTGAGGCCTCCCCCGTTGTCAATCCTCGCCTCCATGATCTCCAATTCAGCCGCGTTCAGAACGATCTCCGTCGTCGGCTCCTGCACTTCCACCGTCACGGTCTCGTCCCCTGTGAAGGTGAAGGATGTCAGGTCCGGTTCAAGCCGCAGGTCATACCTGGTTGGGATCGCACGTCGGGGCAATCTGTACAGATCCAATTTGTCACCTCTGACTGCTGGCATTTGAGACGATGAAGGCTCGAATTCCTGGTCACGAGGTCGTCGTACAAGAAACCGGTGAAAATCCGTTCCGAGGGCGTTCCCTATGAGGCCAGCGCATCCAACCCTAATGATAATAGTCCATCCCGTGACAGAAAGCGATTCGAGGGCGCGGCGGCGCGTCACTGGCACTTGCAGGCGGCTTGGCGCGGTGAGGAACCGAATGAGACGTTCAAACATCCCGCGCTCTGCCAGGCCGAATCACTGCCTCGCCGCCTGTTGAACTTCGACGCCCCGGGGAGTTCCCACGATCAACAGGTCCGTCCGACCCACGAACAGACCGTTCTCGACTACACCGGGGATCCTGTTGAGCTGAGTCTCCAGCGCAGCAGGATCTTCGATAGGGCCCTCATGCAGATCCAGGATATAGTGCCCTGATTCGGTTGTGAAGATCCGTCCCCTGCGTTCTCGAATTACCGTCTTTCCTCCCAGGGCCTCGATGCGACGAGCCGTGTTCGGCCAGCCAAACGGGATGACCTCGACGGGAAGAGGGAAGGAGTTCCCCAGGACCGGCACTCGCTTGGTGTGATCCACGACGATGATCAGTTGTCGAGCGGCGGCAGCTATGATTTTTTCTCTGAGGAGGGCTCCGCCGCCGCCCTTGATCAGGTTGAGCTGCGGGTCCACTTGGTCGGCGCCGTCAATCGCGACATCAATGGACCAGTCTTCCTCGTACGACAGCAGCGGAATGCCCGCTCTTCTCGCCAGGTCGGCTGTCTCTTCGGAGGTCGGCACGCCTTTGATGGCCAAGCCCGCTCGGACTCGTTCGCCCAGGACCGCGATCACATAGCGGGCGGTGGAGCCGGTCCCCAGCCCCACGACATGCCCGTCGCGGATGTAGTCCACCGACGCGAGCGCCGCCATGCGTTTCAGGCTATCGATGTCTTGTGTGGGACTCATGTAGAGGAATCGGTGCGTAGCTGGACTGCCACAGACGCTGCGCCCAGCAAGGCCGTCTTGTGGTTCATCACAATCTTGACCGGAATGTTACTCATCAGCCGCTTGTATCGTCCCTTATTGGTGAAGCCCTTCATAAAGGCCCCGTCCTTGAGTTTGGCGAGCAGCTTCGGAGCAATGCCGCCGCCGACGTAGATGCTGTCCAACGCCAGCGCCTTCAACGCCAAATTGCCGGCCTCCGCGCCGTAGATCGACGCGAAGAGATCGAGCGCCTGTTTGGCAATCTCAGCCTGTCCCCTCAAGCCGGCTTCAGCAATGACAGCGGCCGGGTCCCCGACTTTCAGTTTCTCAGCGAGCCAGGTCGGCTCGTTCTTCTTCGTGTCGCGCAAGAATTCGTAAATGGCATGCAGGCCTGAGCCGGAGAGGACCCGCTCGTAGCTCACGTGCAGGTAACTCGCGCGCAGATAGCGGAGCAGATCGGTCTCGATGTCGCTGTTCGGCGCGAAGTCGGCGTGGCCTCCTTCGGAAGGCATCGGGCGATACCGAACGCCATCCCAGAACAGGATCGCTTCGCCCAAACCCGTACCGGCCGCGATCAGCGCCATGGCTCCTTTGGTCGGAGGAGGGGCTCCTGTGTTCAGGGCCTCGATCTCATCCGGCCGCAGGACCAGCACCCCATGCGCGGTAGCCTCCAAATCGTTCAGGAGGCGCACTGCTTGGATTTTGAAGCGGGCAGCCAACCCAGTCCCATCCACGACCCAAGGCAGGTTCGTGGTTCGGCTTCGGTTTTCAATGACCGGCCCGGCCACGCCGAAACAGGCGACCATGATGGGAGGCGGTTCCTCTGGCTCGTCAGATTCAGATGCTTCGGCTGCCGTCTCATCGCCGGAGAGAGTCGCGGTTTTCGGCTGAGGTTGCAGAAATTCTTCCAGGACCTCCTCGAACGACTTATAATCGGCGCTGGCAAAGGTCTGTTCCCGAGCCGGCTCCACACGCTCTGTCTTCCAGTCGAATAGAGCCAAGATGGTCTTGGTCCCTCCAATGTCTCCTGCGAGAATCATTTCCCCCTTACTCCTCGTGAGAAACAACACCTTGCTTGGCGATGGTGAGCTCAGACGCGGCCGTCCGATCCAAGAACCAAATGAGCCGTCCGGTCTCTGGTCGGATTAGTCTCGCGGGGATGCGAGGGTCTGACTGGTTTGGGACCTCCAGGGCCAGCCGGACCGCAGTGGCCTTGCTGCTACCGCTGACCAAAAAGACAATAGCGCGGGCATTGTTGATCACTGGCGCCGTGAATGTGAGGCGGTTCTTAACCCCCTGTGGCGCCGTGGTGGCGACCACAAGCCGCTCTCGTTCATCCAAGGCCTGCGTCCCCGGAAACAAGGACGCGGTGTGGCCATCCTCTCCTAGCCCGAGTAAGACCAGATCGAAACTTGGCCAGGCAGGGGCTGGAGCCTGGAGCGCCTTTCGGAGCAGCTCCTCGTATTGGAGGGCCGCTCGTTCAGGACGATTGTCCTCTCCGGCCATGCGAAAGACATGCTCCGGCTGAATCTTCAGCGGGCGGAACAGGGTCTCGTTCGCCATGCCGAAGTTGCTGTCCGGATGATCAGGAGGCACGCAGCGTTCATCGCTGAAATAGAAATCCACGTGCGGCCACGCAAGCTTTGTACACAGGTCCGGGCCGGCAAGCGCCGCATACAGGCCTTTGGGTGTGGTCCCTCCGGACAAGGCAACCCGAAACCGACCGCTGGCGGTCGTGGCCTGCTCGCCAAGCCAGACAAACAGCTCGGCTGCCTCTTCAGCCAGTTCCTGGCGGTCAGTCATGATCCGAATTTCGGGCGCCGCGCTCATTGTTTCTCACCGGGCTCGCCGCGTTCCCGTGCGTGTCTTCCGCTTCCCGTGACTCCTGCGGCGCTGCGTGCTTCCTCGCTCGCGAGGCGCTCGCGCCAGTGCCCTGATGGTGGAGACTGGTTGCCGGCCAAGGCGAAGCCCCACAACCGAACGCTCGTGCCTCTGGAGGGATTGAAGGTCTCCCACCGCCTGCGCCTGGGCCAAAGTCCCAAATGTGTAAGGCGCACCGGGAACTTTCATGTCAGGGATCATGCGCTCGATCAGTTGAAGAAACAGGCCGGTGTTGGGCCCACCTTTGTGGAGTTGTCCGGTTGAGTGGAGGTACCGCGGTCCGTACCCGGCTGTGGTTGGGAGATAGTGTCGGACCAAGACCGACTGTCGGAGCGCCATGATGGCTGCATCGGCCTGTCGCGATGGCTTCATATAGGCCAAGATCGCGAGATACCGGCCTGGCGCCGCTTTCGCGATCAGGCCGGCGAGTGCGCTGTCCCTTGATGTACCTGGCTCGCGAGGCAAGCGCCCCTGTGCGCGAACTTCCTCAAGAATCCGGTTCGTGTTTTCCTTACTCTCCTGCACATTGGGCTGATCGAAGGGGTTGATGCTGAGAAAATACCCTGCCACGGCTGTCGCAAATTCCCAGAGGAAAAACTGGGCTGCCAGATCATACCGGTCGCGGAGCCTCAGTCCAATGACCGGCTGCCCGGCCCGCTCCAGCGCCTTGACATGCCGATCTCCTTTGGCGTTTGCGTCGCCGTCCAACCGAAGATAGACAAAGAGGCGGTCTTTCCCGTAGACAGAGGGGGCGCCCATCGGTTCCCCGGCGATGGGAATCAACCCCCTGCCTTCCTTGCCGGTGCTTTCAGCCAGTAATTGTTCTACCCATACCCCGAAGCTCGTGACTTTCGGTGAGGTAATCACGGTGACCTTGTCCCGACCAGCGCGACCGAGCATCCCCATGGCAGCCCCAAGGCAGGCTCCCGGGTTGTTTTCCAGCAGTACGGTGGGGCGACAGGCCTCCGCCATTTCGATCCCACGATCAATCAGCGTCTTCAGATCGAGCCCGAGGAGGGCCGCCGGCACCAAACCGAAATAGGACAACACCGAGTAGCGCCCCCCGATGTCGGGTGGATTGAGAAAGGTGGCCCTGAAGCGACGCTCACGCGCCAGGGAGACGAGCCCTGTGTCCGGATCGGTGATGGCGATGAATTGGGCTCCGCCGGTATTCCCACGCGCACGGGCCACGAGGCGCCCAAAATGAGAGAACAACGACAGGACTTCAATCGTCCCGCCAGATTTGCTGGCCAGGATGAACAATGTGCGGGCCGGGTGGATGGACTGGGTGACCTCGTGCACGGCGCCAGGCACGGTCGAATCCAGAACCCACAGACGGGGATACCCACGCGCCGATCCAAAGGTGCAACGCAGGACTTCCGGACCCAGGCTGCTCCCACCCATGCCGAGCAGGACCACATGGCGGAACCCGGCGTGACGCACGGATTGCACAAACGCGCGAAGCGTCCCTACCTGCTCGCGCATCTGTTCCGCTACCCTGAGCCAGCCGAGCCGATTTTCAATTTCAGCCGGCCCCGGTTTCCATAGGGTATGGTCCTTGGCCCACAGGCGAGCGACAACTCGCGTGCTCGCCATCTCATTCAAAGCCGACTCCACAACGGCCTGCAAACTCCCCAGATTTGCGCTGATCCTTGTCGCCAGCATCATTCACCTCACTGGTCGGAATCAGCGCGTATCTTAAAGTCGGGGGGCCACAAAAGGCAAACGGCGATCGAGGTAGCTATACCTGCTCGCTTACTGAGGGGTCGTTCGTCTGATCACAAGCGGCATGCCGTCTGTGACCGACCAGGCAAGCGATTGAGCGGCTTCGACGGAGAGGGTGAGACGAAGGCACGGGCTGCTGGCGTTCTCATCGGGTGCGGCAGTGGAACGGATCCAGGATACAGTCTTTGTCCAGGAGTCCCTCATGAGGCCCATGGCCCAGAGCCATGGCCGATCCTGAAACGGCGGAGCGACTGTCACGGCGAGGGTCGGATCGAAGAGGAGTTCGTAGGCTACTGGCATGTCCTTGAGCTCGATGGGGTCTTGGGCAGGATCGTCCAAAGGGGCCGCCTTCGGACGAGCCACCTGTGGTCTCGCACGCAGGCGAAAGACTCCAACCATTGCTCGTTCCTCAATCGCCTGCCAAGCGCTGATTGGAAGTCGGCGCAGCTCGATGCCACGCCCCTTGATGACGATACTGCGGTCGGGTAAATTCAGCAGCAAATAAATCTGTGGGTGGGCGGCAAGTCTGATCTCTTCTTCCAGGACTCGGTTTGCCTCCCGCAGCCCCTCCGGGTCACGGGCCTGATTGCCAGTTTGAGAAGCTGGCCCTGAGGTTGATGGGGGAGTGGCCCAAGTCAGGGCCGCTAGGACCATGGCCCAGAAAAATCTCATCTTGCCCGTGTCGACAGGGAAAGCGCGCAGGAATCAGAAAATCATGACCGTGGTACCGACCTTCGAGAGTTGGTACACCCTTTGGAGGTCGTCGTCGTTCAAGCGGATACAGCCATGGGTCACATTCTGGCCCAGAAGCCTCGCGTAGAGCGTCCCATGAATGAAATAACCTTTGCCGAACCCCAGGGCATAATCTCCGAGCACGCCCGGCTCGAGGCGTTGCTCCGCATCGGCGGGGATGCCCAGCCCCTCTTCGAGAAAGGCCCAGTCCGGTTTGACCCAGATAGGATTCGTGAGCTTTGACTGGATCGTGAATTCACCCCGAGGCGTGTCGAAGATCCACCGGGTGCCGGGACGGTATGGATCGTTGAGGATCGTTCCACTGCCGGTCGAAGCGAGGGCCGTCAACAAGACTTCCTGACGACGGATGATGGAAAGCCGATTGCGCGCCGTGTCCACGACAATATAGTGATCGGCAGGCGTCTGCTGAGCCAGTTGATGTTGCAGGGCGGCATGACGCGCCACCAGCCGCGAAGACTCAGACGCATCGGTTTGTTTGTGCGATGCCAGGCCTGCCACGTTGCCCTCTGCCTCAGAGAGCGCTCTGAGGTGAGATGCGGGAAGCAAGAGGATACCGATGAGCACGAGGAGAGGGAGAGACGGAGAGGACTTCACGAGTGTTCAGCCTTCTTCGAACTGTTCCAGATCCGCCAACGCAAGCGCCACAGGATTGGAGACCTTGAGGGCGCCGATAATGGTGACGGGAGCGCCAACCTCAAGGTTGG
>Ga0209860_1000016_pt1 | contig 17287 bp, 14 predicted proteins | sample GWRWS2_40_50_FD_187243 | JGI IMG/M metagenome (GOLD analysis project Ga0209860, IMG submission 187243) | Riverbed sediment microbial communities from areas with vegetation nearby in Columbia River, Washington, USA - GW-RW S2_40_50 (SPAdes)... | ecosystem: Environmental > Aquatic > Freshwater >... | reverse complement strand
GCTGCTCCTGCATGGTCTGCACACCTTTCTTACGGTCGTCGCTCACCGACGGGTCTCGTTGGTGCTGCAACGGCTGGAAGCCGTGGAGTCCCGCCTCGGCGCGGTCATTCCCATGGCCCAACAGTGGGTCGAAGTCGGCCGGATTGAGCGGGCGGCGATTGGTAAGAGCCTCCCACAATCCTGAGAGACGCCCCACGTCCGCATCTCCGCGTGAACCGAGCCTCGGCTTTATCCCAGTGTCCGGTCCCACATCTGCCTTCCGAATCCTACAGCGGGGAGTAGTGTGATCCATACACGACACATAAGCCCCCAAAAAGTTGGCGCTTTTGCAGCCCAAAACTTAGGCAGGCTGCTGCTGAAGGCCGGCCATCTGACCATTGCGCATTGATTCACAACATTACACACAGCCCATCCACAAATCTTGTGGACAGAGATTGACGACCCCCTCAAAGTGAAAGCGACCAGCGTGTGATGGAATGCGGAGATCGTCTTGCAAACTAGCTCGAACGGTTGAGGCAAGCCACTCTGCAACTGCGAGTCACTGCATCGCAGCGTCAGACTGTTGGGATATCGTGACGCCGACGCAGAAGGCTGAAGGCATGCACGCTCTGCTGCCCAAGCGCTTCGAACAGGGCCTCTGGAAAGGGGAGTCTGCGATAAACGAGAGCGGTTGGCTCTTAGCCTGTTGCGTGATGGTGATCCGCTGAATCTTGACGACTACTCTCACATTCACATCGCCGAAACAGGTTGCTATAATGCGAGCCACAAAGATCTGGCGTCCAACAGGCTCTCGCGAGTCGCTGGTGATGCATGGTTACCCATGCACCTTGCGGTCGAAGCCGAGCCAAGTCATTGTCGTCGTCACGTGGCCTGTTGAGCACGCTATCATCTGATAGCATGGGGAACGAGGCCATCGGCAGACCTCCCAGGAGCTAGCTGACGTCCTTGCATTTCACGCCGGCCTGCTCCAACATCCGCACGTGCCCAAGATCATCACAGCGAGACGACTTGAGGGCGAATCAGAGAGGGCGCGGGACTATGTCAAAACTCACATTCTGTTCCCGTCAGGACTGTTAGGCCTGATGTTCATCGTGGCCGGTACATTTTCGCTGGCCTACCAACTCATGACACAGACCTATAGCTGGCGCACCTTCCTTGAAAGCACAGGGTTGTTGCTCTTCGGCATGCTCCTCGGATGGGCGCAAACACGCTATCATCAATACCTCCTCAGGGAACATCCCGAACATTTTGCGGGGCGAATGAGGACCTTCTCACGGATCGGACGTTCGCGATCCAAGCGAGAGCCAGTAACAGCCCCGCTTGACCATCGGTGGCGTAGCTTCGTGCCGCTCGGCTATGTTGTTGGAATTGGAACCTTGCTTGGGGTGTCGGCCCTGAGCTCGACGGCCGGTCACGTCTATGCCATCACCGCGTTCCTGATGCCGTGGGCAGGATTTTTCTGGGCGAAACTTTTTTTTTGGCGAGGCGTTTTGACCGGATCAGGCCCAGTGCGCAAATAGGAACGGCTCATCCACGCCGCTTACTTGATCGCTTCGTTCGATTGGCCCTTCGGGCAGGGGATACCAGTGCCTGGACCCGGTGTGCCAGATCACGCAACTGCTGCCGGAGCTCCGGCAAATGTCGAATAAGATTATAGGCTTTTAGCGCCACCTCGTGCGGAATCGCCGGACTACCGGCCACGATCTGACCGGCTTCTAGATTACGGCTGACTCCCGAACGCGCCGCGATCATGACCCGATCCCCGACCTGAATGTGATCCGCAACCCCAGCCTGCCCTCCCACCATAACTGAGCGACCCAAGCTCGTGCTACCCGCGATCCCGACCTGGGCCACAAGAATGGAGTCTTCCCCGACGGACACGTTGTGAGCGATCTGCACCAGGTTATCGACCTTGGTCCCGCGCTTGATCACAGTCCGCCCGAAGGTGGCCCGGTCTACTGTCACGTTCGCGCCCAGTTCCACATCGTCTTCAATGACGACGGTGCCGAGTTGAGGGACCTTTTGGTGGCGACCTTGATGTTGGACATACCCGAAGCCATCACTGCCGATCACAGTCCCGCTGTGAATCTTTACACGACATCCGATGACGCACCGGTCCATGATGGTGACGTTGGGATAGAGCACGGTATCATCACCTACGACAGCCTCATCACCGATGAAGACTCCGGGAAAGAGCGTCACACGGGCCCCGAGGCTGACCCGATCACCCAAGGTCACGAATGGCCCGATGGATGTCTCCGGTCCGATAGTGACACCAGTTCCCCGGACGACCTGTTCGGCGATGCCGCGCTGCGCAAGGGGTATGGCGAAGAACCGCTCCACCAGGGAGGCGAAGGCATAGGCGGGATTCGGCACAACGATTTGAGGGCGATTCAACTCCCGGATCCGTCCGCTGACCACAAAGGCAGCAGCCCTGGATTCCAGCGCGACCGGGACGAACCGGTCAGCGGCCACGTACGACAGATCTCCCGGTCCAGCCTCCTCCAGGCTCGAGACACCGGAGATCACCGTGTCGGCACGCCCAACGAGTTCCCCCCCAATGGCTCGTTGGATATCAGCGAGCTGGTGAGCACGTGAGGCACCATCAGGCATGTCCGCGTCGCCCCTTCGATTTGGTGGTCTTGGCGAGACGAGTGACGCTTCGCTTGGGGGGTGGTTGGGGAGAAGGCGGCTGAAGTTTCCCTTCGATGTAGGTGACCAAGTCTCCGACTGTCACCAGTTTCTGCAGGTCCGCATCCGGGATCGACAGATCGAACTCTTCCTCAACCCTGAACATCAACTCGATCGCATCCAGCGAATTCAGGCCGAGGTCCCCACGTAAGGAATGGTTCAGCGCGATCGTGCTGACATCCCGCTTCAACTCGTTCGCAAGCGCCGTGAGAATTCTATCAGTCGTCACGGATTTAGCTGTCATACGCGCACACGTCCGCTCACCGATTGTGAAAGAGAGCCAGCCGGGCTCACCAGAGACCACACCACGAGGTCATTGGTATTTTTTCAGGACGAGCGTGGCGTTATTGCTCCCGAATCCGAAGGCGTTCACCAGCGCTACCTTGATGGATCGCTCCTGCACGTCGGCTGAAATTCCGGGAAGGGCGCAGTCCGGATCAGGCTGCTCGTAATTGATCGTAGGGTGAACCAGGCCGCTTTCGATGGCCATCGTACAGGCGATGGCCCCGATCACACCGGCAGCGCCAAGCGTATGGCCAATGAGGGACTTGGTGGCATTCACCGAAACCCGGTTGGCCCCGGCCTTCAGCAGGCGTCGGATCCCTCTCACTTCGACCTCATCTCCTCGGACAGTCGAAGTGGCATGGGCATTGATAGAGCCGACCTGCGCCGGAGACGCCTCCGCATCGTCAAGCGCGAGCTGCATCGTGGTCGCCATTTCAACACCATCTTCACGCGGGATCACCATATGATACGCCTCGCTGGTTCCGGCATAACCGGCCAATTCGGCGTAAATCCGGGCCTTGCGTTTTCGGGCGTGCGGCAGGGACTCCAGAATCAGCGCCCCTGCGCCCTCGCCCAGCACGAAGCCGTCCCGGGCTCGATCAAATGGACGCGAGGCCCGCGCCGGATCATGGTTGAAGCCGGTGGAGAGAGCCCGCAAGGAACAGAACCCGGCAAAGACGAGCGGCGTGATGCTGGCATCGGCCCCCACGGCGATCATCACATCTGCTTGGCCGGTCCTGATGCAGGTGAGCGCATACCCGATGGCATGGGCGCTGGAGGAACAGGCCGTGGAGATGGTGAGATTTGGCCCTTTGGCGCCGTGCGCCAAGGCCACGAGGCCGGACGCGGAGTTCAAGGTGATCGTGGGAATGAAATTCGGCTGAACCCGATGCGGTTTACGGTCGTGATAGAGTTTGGTGAGCTCCCGCTCTCCCATCATCATCGCGCCCATGCCGGCGCCGACGATCACGCCGACTCGGTGCGGGAGTTCTTTCTCAAGGCGAAGACCGGAATCCGCCACCGCTTCTTTCGCCGCCACGAGACCGAACTGCGCATACCGGTCCAGGCGATCCGTTTGCGCTGGTTCAAGGAAGCCTGCGGGATTGAAGTCCACGATCTGGCCGGCCACCTGAGAACGGTAGGCCTCGAGCGGCAAGCCGTCGAATCCCCGCACAGCGGTGATGCCAGAGCGTCCCTCCAAGGCAGCCTTCCAAAACCGCCCGACCCCGATCCCGATCGGGGACACCACCCCAAGTCCTGTAATGACTACTCGCTTCTTGCTCACACCATTGGAACCCTAAAGTACAATTCTCTTTTACCCCAAGACTGGGGCACAGTCAACTTCACGCACGTGCGATCCCCCGCGCCCAAGCCTGCCAAGTTCATACTAATATCTCACCTTGAGGACCAGGTACAACCCGAACGAGAGAAACAATCCATTGGCGAACCATCCAGCGACGATCGGCGTGAGCACCGACGTGCGGCCCAGCGCAATAGCCAGCGAGTGAACGGTCCAGTACAGCAATCCGATGGCGAGGGCCTGACCAATCCCCCTGGCCATCCCCCTGCCGCGGACTCCGCTTCGCCTAAGGCTCAATGCAATCCCCACGATAACCATGACCAGACTCACAAACGGAAAGGCCACGCGTCCGTAATAATCGGTCAGAAAACGGGCGGCGCTAAACCCGCCCTTGCGCAAGCGATCAGCATAGGCGCGGATATCCATGAGCGTCATTTCTTCAGACCCAACTGAGAGCCACGTGTCGAAATCCTCCGGTATCTGGGACAGCTCAATCGGCTTGGTCTCAAAATCGGTCATGAGCAGGCGCCCGTCAGTCTGCAACTGTCGGTGGTTCCCCGCAATCAGGATCCAGCCTTGCGGCGTGTAGTGCGCCTCCTGCGCTTCCGTAATCCCGTTCAGCTTGAAATCAGGACCAAGGTGATAGAGGCTGATCCCCCTCAACGTGGCGCCCCCAGGGTCCACCACGTCAAAGTTCATGAGCGTCTGGTTTCCGATTTGCATCCAGGGACGATCGGCTTTGAATGTGGGGGGACTGTGCTTCTTTTCGATGAACGCGGTCTTCACATATTCAGCCTGGGTCGTGGCAAGGGGAATGACTACGGCGCTGAACAGAAACAACACCAGCGCCACCCCCAGCGAGAAACACAGAAAAGGCAACGCCATACGATAGAGGCTGACCCCACAGCTTCTCATCGCGGTGATCTCGTGACTCTTGGAGAAGACACCGAGGGTCAGCAGGGTGGCCATCAAGACGGCGAGGGGAGCCATCTGAACGGTGATGTGTGGAGTCATGAATATGAAATACAGCATAATATCGCTTGCTTCCGCGTCATATCTGATGAATCGTCTCACCTTTTCAAAGAAATCCACCACGAGATAGACAGACATCAAACCGGCAAAGCACATCGTGAACACCTTGACGTACTCACGGAGCATGTAACGGAACAGGATCGTCATGTGCGCTAGCGCAGGCTGACGCGGCGAAATGAGAAGATCGCGACGGCCAGCAGAAGGCCGTTCGGCAACCAGGCCCCGACAAAAGGAGGAAGAATCAGCGTCGTCACAGAGAATTCGCAGAGGATGTTCAGCACATAGTAGGCGACCACGATCGCGACCCCTACGGCGAAGCCGCCGACACGACCGGACCGCCTGGACACAATGCCCACCGGCACCCCTAGCAGGCCAAACACGAGCGACGCAGTGGGAAAGGCCAGTTCCTTGTAGTATTCCATCAAGCGTCGCAGAGAGGCCTCGTCCCGCCAATTGGATTTGTTGAGCGCTTCGACCACTGCTTCGCGCGAGGGGCGCTGCTCAACTGAGGCATCGACGCTCTGGTCACGGCTTATCTTCAAATCATAGGTAGAGAAGGACATCTGCTGGTATTGATCGACCTCATGGGGTTGACTGTGAATCGCCCCGTTGAACAGGTGAAGCCACACTTGGTGACTGCCTGGGTCGTTCAACATCAAATAATCGCTGGCAACGATAATCTTGGCCGACTCGGGATTCCGCTCGTCAGAAATGAAAATGCCCCTGGCGGGCCTTCCACCCTGGCCATCCGAAACGTAAATCACCATTTTGGGGACCGGCTCGTTGAACACGCCCTTGTCGAGCACAAGGATCAATTTGTCCCGAAGGAGGCTAAGCGCCAGCTTTTTCAGGTTCATACTGGTCCAGGGCTGGCCCCACTGGCTGAGCCATAACGTCAGAATAAAGACCAGACAGGAAAACACCAACACGGGCCTTGACAAGCGGAGCAGGCTGAGCCCTGCTGCCCGCATGGCCAGTAGCTCTTTATCATAGGAGAGTCGGCTGAAAGCGGTGATCGAGGCAATAAGGCCGGCAATGGGAAGGGTCAAGACCAAGAAGGACGGCAGTAAATGAAGAAACACCTTGAAGACCGCTATAAACCCGACACCTTTTAAGACAAGGAGTTCGACCAGCCGAAGTAACTCTTTGGTCAGCAGGATAAAACAGAGCGCCCCGAGGCTGATCAAGAAGGGAGGAAGAAGCTCCGTGAAGATGTACCGGTCCAGGATCCTTCGCAACAGTTCCTCAATTGGCCGTTCGGCGCGGGATGCCACACTATATCGGACTTTCTAGAACTTGTACACCAAGCGGGTCGGACAAGCAAAAGAATTTCTTGACAAGGCAAAGAACCCTATGTTAATGCCTCTCCGCATTTTCCATGAATGGCTATGAAGATGGGTCCTCTTACCCGCTTGAGTACCGCAGGGGCAAATCCATCTGCGGTCTTTCTTCAGCTCGGTTCTGTTCACTCAATGGTCCATATGCCCAGACACCCGGTCAAGTGGCTGTTCAGGAAAGGAGGCCTGTGTGAGAAGCAAAGGTACTGTGAAGTGGTTTAACGACAGGAAAGGGTTTGGATTCATTCGACTCGAGAGCGGCGAAGATGTCTTCGTTCACTACTCTGCTCTTCAGGGAGACGGGTTCAAAACTCTCAAAGAGGGGGAGAACGTCGAGTTTGATATCGTCCAGGGAGCCAAGGGGCCGCAGGCGGCTAATGTCATGAAGGGCGAGGGGGCTTCGCCGCCTGCGCTCTGACCCGCTCAGCCAGCGCAGGGTCATTCGCACAGAAAGGGCCTGCTGTCACGTGACAGCAGGCCCTTTGCGCTTCCCACAGAATTTCCCCTCTCAAACCGCACCCAAATCTTCATAGTGCTTTTCCCGCTGTTGTGATCAGCTTCCTTGACAAAACTGCTTGAAACTGTTAGGTTTTACGTAGTTTGGAGGCTGCCCACTTGGGAGTGGATCGACGCATTGTCCTGCAGAATGCCCAGCTCTTCGCCTCGCGGGGACAATTCGATGCGGCCATCGCCGAATGGAAGAAGCTGACCGCGGAATCCCCCACCGACGGGAGCATTTACAACACCATCGGCGATCTCCACCTGAAGCGCAATGCCTCAGGCGAAGCAATCGCGGCCTATCTCCAGGCTGCTTCCGCGTTCCGCGCTGAAGGGGCCCCGGTGAAGGCGATCGCCGCCTACAAGAAAGTCCTCAAAGTTGATCCGAAACGGTACGAAATCTATCGGCATCTGGGCGATCTCAACGCAGAGCGAGGCCTGCTGAGCAGCGCGGTCGCCGATTATCTGACCCTCGGCAAGTTCTACCTCAGAGAAGGCAAGGCCCGAGACGCGCTGGAAGTTTATCGAACCATCGCCAACCAGGATCCGACCAACTTCGATGCGCGGCAGCGGGTGGCTGAGTTGTGCCTCCAACAGAACTTGCACGATGAAGCGATCCAAGTCTATCTCCAGCTCGGTCGCGAACGTTCTGCCCAGCAACGTCGGGATGAAGCGCGTGACGCCTATCTGGCTGTGTTGCGAGTGGATCCCGGGAATCCCGAAGCAGAACAGTTCATCCGCATGCTGAGTGAGGCTCCCTCCGGCAGCCCACGGCCCGCGCCCGCTGAGCCTGCAAGAGGGTCAGCCGCGTCGAAAGCCCAGGACTCGCCGAACCTGCTCGGCGAAGCGGTCCGGCGAATAAACGACGGCCAGTATGCGGGGGCGGAAGCGATTCTGTCGCAAATGTTGAGCCATGAGCCCGGGAACCCGGAGGTGTGTCAACTCCTCGCCAAACTTCATCTGAAACGCGGGGACCTGGCCGTGGCTCTGAATGAATACCGGTTCTTGGCGGGAGCCGCCATGCGAGCCCAGGACTATACGCTCGCCGAGTCGCTGATTGGCGAGTACCTGAAAGTTGATCCGGCCTGCGTGGCGCTGCTCGAATTACGGGGCGACATGTACGAAAAGAAGGGAGACGGAGAGGCCGCAGCCATCCAGTATGGGAAGGCTCTCGAGGTGGTCCTGGAGCATCCAGAGCCTGGCATGCCGACCCTTCCGGCGGAGCTGTACGCTAAGATCAAGATGCTCGCCCCTACGAGCCCCGTGGTGAGCCGATTTACCTCCCTGTTTGAATCCGCCCAAGCCACTCAGGCACCACAAGAAGTCACGCCCCGTCCGGCACCGGTACGCCCAAGCAAGCCCGCACAGATCGTACCACCGCACCCTGCCCCCGAGCCTTTTGTGGCGGACGCGCCGAAAGAGCAGGAACGGGCGCCCCTCTCCACCGTAAAGACGGCTGCGGAACCTGACAAGCGGCAGAAACCGAGCGAACAGGACTATGAGACTCACTATACACTCGGCGTCGCCTACAAGGACATGGGCCTCCTGGAGGAGGCCATTGAGGAGCTCAGCCTTGCGGCCAAGGGAACTGAGTGTGCGCTTGACGCCTACATCATGCTGGCCGCCTGTTTGAAGGAACAGGGCGTGAACCGAGCGGCCATCTCGTACCTGGAGCAAGCGCTGGCGGATCCACGCTGTGAAGGGGAGAAGGCCGTGAGGGCTCGATACGAACTCGGCATACTCTATGAAGCCGAGGGCCGCTTTGACAACGCGCTTCGGATTCTGGAGACGATTCCGACGTTCCAGGATGTGCCGCAGCGGATCGAATGGATGAAGAGCACCGGCCAGTTCGAGCGCCCGACATCGACCGACCCACGACAGAGCGGGAACGATCCGGTGACTGCAGCGCCCGGTAAGCCGAAGGCTGCCGGAGATCAACCGGATCGTAAGAAGCGTCGAATCTCGTACCTCTAGTCTTCCATGAGCCTCCTCGAATTCTTTCGGCTGAAAGAAAATCCCTTCTCAGCCACAGTTGACAGCCGATTCTTCTATAAAGCCCCGCAGCATGCCGAGGCCTTAGCTCGGTTGAAATTTGCGACCGAGAACATGAAAGGGTTGGCCGTGGTGGTCGGAGATATCGGGACCGGCAAGACCACCCTGGCGACGAGGCTGCTGGAAGAGCTTGAAACCGGGGAATACGAAGCGGCGATGATGGTGGTGGTCCATGCCGCCGTCACCTCCGAGTGGATGCTCAGAAAGATGGCGCTGCAGATGGAGATTGCCACGCCAGCGGAAACCAAGACAGACCTGCTCATTCAGCTTGCCAAGCGGCTGGAGGAAGTCCGTGAATCGGGGAAGAAGGCGGTGGTAATCATTGATGAAGCCCAGATGCTCCGCAGTCAGGAGTTGATGGAAGACTTCCGTGGCTTGTTGAACATTGAGATCAATGGAGGGAAGGTCGTGACATTCGTCCTGTTCGGCCTCACAGAGCTAGACCATGCGCTGGCCCTTGACCCAGCGCTTCACCAACGAGTGGCGATGCGGTACCAGCTCACCGCGCTGGACTCGGCCGGCACTGAGGCCTACGTCAACCACCGCTTGCGCGTCGCCGGCTCTCATGATTCGCTCTTCAAGCCCTCCACATTTCCCGTCATCTCCCACTATTCGCACGGTATCCCTCGCCTGATCAACACCCTGTGCGACAACGCTCTGCTCGAAGGGTTTTTACGAAAGCGCGAGCGGATTGAAGCGGAATTGATCCACGAAGTCGCCAAGGACCTGAAACTCGCTCCGTAACCCACCCCACTGACACTGGTTCGCTGAAAGCCTGGTTGGCTGGGTCAGGACCGCTCAGGCTACCCGGTTCGGAGCCGGACGGCCCTCCAGCACGGCCAGAATGTTCTGTACGCAGATCATGCCCATCTGGATCCGCGTGTTCAGCGTCGCCGAGCCTAAATGCGGTAACGTGACGACCTGTGGAAGCGTTCTGAGCCCTGGATGAAGAGCAGGCTCCTGCTCATACACATCCAGCCCCGCGCCGGCCAGTCGGCCTTCTTGGATTGCAGCCACCAGTGCCGCTTCGTCCACCACTGGCCCGCGGGTCGTGTTAATCAGATAGGCAGTCGGCCGCATGAGCCGAAGCTCCGCATTGCCGATGAGATGATGGGTCTCGGCCGTCAGCGGCACATGAAGGCTGATGAAGTCCGATCCTGCCAGCACTTCTTGCCACGACGTCGGCCGCCATTGGTCATTCAGAGTTGAAGGATCCAGTGTCGTGCGGTTGTAGTACCGGACTGGCATGTCGAACCCCTTAGCCCGCCGGGCAACGGCTCTCCCGATGCGACCCATCCCGATGATCCCCAGTGTCTTCCCACAGACGTCCGCGCCGAGCAACTGGGTCGGCTCCCACCCAGTCCAGGCGCCGGACCGGACCAAGCGGTCTCCCTCCGGAACCCGACGGGCTGTCGCCAATAACAAGGCCCAGGTCAGATCTGCCGTCGCCTCGGTGAGCACGTCCGGCGTATTGGTCACGACGACGCCCTTGGCCTTGGCTTCGTCCACGGCAATGTTGTTGTATCCCACCGCGTAGTTGGCAATGACTCGGAGGTGTGGCGCAGCCTTCAGCACAGCCCCGTCAATCCCTTCCGTGAGGGTACAGATCGCAGCCTGGGCTTCCCGAAGACCGTCACGTAAGGCGGTCCTATTCGGGGCACCGACCTGCGGTACGACGGTCAAACAGAATCGCTCTCGGATCACGGTCATCACCGGATCCGGAAGCGCCCTCGCGACATACAATTTTGGCAGTGCTACCATACTCAATACCCGCTAGCCCGCCGTGACGGCACCCAGATCTTAGCGGATCGTACGAAGAGCAACAACTATCAATTCCCTCGAATGCCCAGCGTCCGCGGACGAGTGCCGATCTTGTCCTCTTGTGCGGTCTGCGTCTACAATGGCATGTGCCCACACCATCGGGAAGCACGCACGTGCCGCTTGTCATGCCTGAGAAGAAACGCGCCGTTGCCACGGACTTGCGACGTGCACTTGGGTCGGAGAAGGTGCTGGATGACGTTCCGACCCTGACCGCCTATGCGGTGGACGCCAGTATCTATAAGATCGTTCCCCAGGCAGTGGTGCTGGCCGAGTCGGAAGCCGATATCCAAACAGTGGTGACCTATGCGGTGCGGACGGGGGTTCCCCTGACGCCACGAGCAGCCGGCACCAACCTGACCGGCTCCGCAATCGGCTCAGGGATCATCCTGGACATCTCCCGTCTCAACCGTATCCTGGAACTGAATCACGACGAACAGTGGGTCCGGGTGCAGCCAGGCATCGTGTTTGCGGAGTTGAACAAGCGGTTGGCTGGTCATGGTCTCTTGTTCGGTCCGGACCCCTCCAGCGGCGACATGTGCAAGCTGGGCGGCATGCTGGCGAATAATTCGTCTGGCCCCCACACGCTTCGGTATGGGTCGGTCAAAGACAATGTGCAGGCGCTGAGAGTCTGCCTGTCATCCGCCGACTGGCTGGAGGCCCGTTCGTATGGCCTCGGCGATCCAGCGCTCAATGACCTGCTCGCGACCCATCCGCCGCTCCGGACAGTGTTGGAACTGGTTCGCCAGCAGGCCGAGTTGATCCGCGCCAAACGACCGACCGTCAGCAAAAACAGTTGCGGCTACAACCTGTTCGGCCTGGTGGACGGGCTGGACCGGGCAGTATTCGATCTTCCGAAGCTCTTCGTCGGCAGTGAAGGCACCCTCGGAGTGATCAGTGAAGCGACGCTGCGCGTGGTGGCCCGGCCGAAGGCCAGCGCGACCGCCCTCATCCATTTTCGGTCTCTCGAGGACGTAGGCGACGCGGTGCCTCAGCTCTTAGCGCTCTCGCCAAGCGCGCTGGAGGTGATGGATGCCAATACTCTGAACCTGATCGGGCGCGATCGCCACGGAATCCCGGACGACGCGGCTGCGACACTCCTGGCCGAGTTCGATCAAGACGGAGGGCCTGACGACCTGCGTGAACAGGCGACGCGCCTGACTTCACTGTGCCGCCGGTATCGGCTCTCATCAGATCCCGTCGTGGCCTTCGACCAGGAACAGCGCGACCAACTCTGGAAAGCGCGTAAGGCCTTGTATCCCACCCTCTACCGGTATGACCAGCGCAAGAAGCCGATCAACTATGTGGATGATGTGGTCGTGCGAGCCGAACGGATCAGCGAGCTCATCCGGTATTTGGAAGAGTTTTTCCGAGCACAGCGCATCGCGGTCGCCATCTTCGGCCATATCGGGAACGGCAACGCGCATATCGTGCCCCTGCTGGACGTGAATGACCGGGAGGACTTCGCGCGAATGGTCGAAGGCTATCGAGACATTCACCAGACGGTCCTCACCCGATTCGGCGGGTCCATCTGTGGGGAACATGGGGACGGACGGGTGCGCGCGGAGTTCGTCCGGCGCATGTACGGCGAAGAGCTCTACGACCTGTTTGTGCAGGTCAAACGGAGCCTCGACCCGACCGGGGTGTTGAATCCTGGAGTGAAAATCAGCGACACGTCGTTCACAGAGCATATCGACTATACCCGCCTTTCGAAAGCCTGCGCGACCTGCGGCAAATGCAATTCTGTTTGTCCGGTCTACGACGTGTTTCAGTCCGAGGACATGAGCTCGCGGGGCTGGTTCGAGATCGTCACGTCCAAGGACTACAGTTATCTGAATTCCAAGCGCGTGGTCGAGGCCTGTCTGAACTGCAAGTCCTGCCGGACGATCTGCCCGGCGGATGTGGATGTCTCAGACCTGATCCTGAAACGCCGCGCCGAGCACCCGAACCGCATGGCAGGACTGATATTCGCCCTGCATGCGCGCCCCTGGCTGTTCGAACCGCTCCTCAAGGCGGCAGCTCGCACGCAGTGGCTGTGGGACCGGCCGAGGCCTCGCGCCTGGCTCGAATGGATCACGCGCCCCCTGATGCGCCGAATCGCCGAGACCTCCCGGCTTCCCCGTGACATGGTGCTGCCCCGAATGGCGACCAGACACCTCCGCGAGCGATACCCCGAGTTGGCGCGGAACGCCGCCTCCGGACGATCGAGCGTCGCCTATTTCCATGGCTGCGCTGCGAACTATCTGGATGATGGAGTCGGGGACGCAGTCATCGCCGTGCTTCGACGGCACGGCGTTGAGCCAGCGCTGCCGGCTCAACGCTGCTCGGGAACGCCCATCCAGACCTACGGACATCTCAAGCTGGTGCTGGAGGGAGCACGCCACAACCTCGCTTCGCTTGAACGCTATGACACCGTGATCACCGGCTGTGCCTCCTGCACACTGATGTTGAAAGACTACCCTGGGCTCTTCGAGGCCGGTCCTGAGCGTGAGGCAGCCGAACGACTCGCCCGCCGTGTGAAACACATCACCGAGTTCGTGGCCGAGTCCAAGGAGACGCCCGACCAAGGCACAGGCACTGTACGCACACGCAAAGTGACGTACCACTCCTCGTGCCATCTCCGAGCGGCTGGCGTGACAAAAGCGCCCCGAAAGGTTCTGGCCGCACTGCCTGGCGTGGAGTTCATCGAGATGGAAGATGCCGATCGCTGCGCAGGAGGCGCTGGCACGTACATCCTGAAGGATTACGACACAGCCGCGAAAATTTTCGATCGAAAACGACGGGCGATTGAGGACAGCGGAGCCGACGTGGTCGCCACCAGTTGCCCTGCCTGCATGATCCAACTCAACAACGGTCTAAGAGGAACGGTGCAGGTCAAACACGTGGCAGAGCTGCTGCGCGACTCGTACGAAACCGCGCAGGGGTCCAGGGGCACAGTTCCTTCTTCGAAGCCATGAGGCTGCGAAAGGTGGACTGGCTCTTCGTCCTTGCCGCGGCGCTCGTCGTCCTGTTCGTATCGTTGCTGCCGTCGCCGCGCGACAGGAATCCGCCTGTCCCCCGCACGCCCGATCATCAGGGGCTGGTCTCAGAAAAAGACTGCCTGCGCTGCCATGTCGCCGGGGGCCCGAGACCCTTACCCGGTCGGCATCCGAAGCGGCAGGACTGCTGGCGCTGTCATAAGGTAGCCATGGACTAACGGGCCGAGGGAGACGCCCAGGAGGTGGCCCAGCCAGGTCCAAGAGGATCCTGCGCAGGCGAGGAGGAACCACGGAAATGGTCACGGTACTCTTATTCGGACAGACCTTGCGTCAGACGGTGGAAGAGTCTGAACTCCAGATTGAAGTGGCAGGGCCGCTCACGGTCAGGGCACTGCTTGAAGCCAACCAGGATCGGCTTGGGGGAGTGATGCCGTTTCTCGGCAAAGGCGAGTTGCTGGTCACCGTGAACCGAAAGGTGGGCTCCATGGACTCAGTGGTCCACGACGGTGATACGGTCAAGCTCACCCATCAGTTCAACCCGACTTATGAAGGCGCAACGTGGCAGAATCCGTGATGACGCTGGCAGGATGTTGAAAAAGGCCCCCGGCTTTGTTCTCGTTCACCCGTTGCACGAAGTCTGGCAACGGGTACCGGTCAGAGGCTCAACATTCTTGGGTACCCATTGCTCTTCGGGCTGCAATGGGTTCACGCCTCTTCGCTCGCTGCGGCCGCGCTGGATGGCCTTCTTGAACATCCTGCGGGGACCTTTGGAGCACTTCAGGGTTGTGAAGGGTTCCTTCGGAGATGGGTCGCGAATTCGTTCTTTAACACCACTCTGGTGGAACCTGAAGAGGCGGGGAGGGTCGGGGGCTTACGAGCCCGGCTGGGACGGCTCTCCTACCGGCCCCATCTTGCGGTACTTCACGTCTCGTCGCGCCAGGAGCTCCTCTCCCGACAATTCTGCAAGCTGGCCCAGGTGAGTAGACAGGGCTTTGGCCAGGCGTTCAGCCATGGCGGCGGGATTCCGATGCGCGCCACCCAGAGGCTCCGGAATCACCTCATCAATGATGCCCAGTCGCAACAAATCCTTCGCGGTCAATTTCAAGGCTGCCGCCGCATCAGGGGCTTTGGCGGGGTCATCCCAGAGGATTGCGGCGCAGCCTTCCGGTGAAATCACCGAATAGACGGCATGCTCCAGCATCAGCACTCGGTCAGCCACGGCAAGCGCGAGCGCCCCTCCGCTACCCCCCTCACCAATGACCACCGACACGATCGGGACCGCCAACCGAGACATCACCCGCAGATTCTGCGCGATCGCTTCGGCCTGTCCGCGTTCTTCGGCTCCGATCCCTGGATAGGCCCCTGGTGTGTCAATGAATGTGAGGATCGGCCGTCTGAATTTCTCGGCCAACCTCATCAGGCGGAGCGCCTTTCGGTAGCCCTCCGGGTTGGGCATGCCAAAATTTCGCTGCATGCGTTCCTTGAGCGTCTTTCCTTTTTGATGCCCGATGACCATCACCGACCGACCGTTGAACCGCGCGAATCCGCCCACGATGGCCCGATCCTCGCCGAACAGACGGTCGCCGTGAAGCTCCACGAACTCACGACACAAGGCCCCCACATAGTCCAAGGTTGAAGACCGTTGCGGGTGCCTGGCCAGTTGAGTCCGCTGCCAGGGCGTCAGGTTGCTGTACAGCTCGCTTTCGACCTGGGCCAGACGGGCTTTGAGTTTGCGGTGTTCTTCCTGGACAGAGGCGCGCGAGGCACCCGAGCCGGCCAGCTTTTCGATCCGCTCCTCAATCTCCCGGATCGGTTTCTCAAACTCCAAATAGTCTCTCAACGCGCCTCCAGCGCCAGGGTCCCTTTCCCCAGCACATCCTCCACCTCGGCCACGAGCCGCTCACTGGCCAACACTGTGAGACCGGGGAGGGGAGCCGTGTCCGCTTCAATGCTCGAAGGCAGACAGAACGTAAAGTATATTGCAGTCGGGCCTGGATGTCGACGCAGAACTTGCTCAAGCTCGCCCAACCGGGTCGGGGCATCAGGACCGTCGCACAGCCGAATGTTGATTCGGGTGACCGCTCGAGCCTGGAGTTCCATGAGCGATTCAATCCGGATGCCCTTGAGCCTAGTACCTTTTTCCACACGATCGACCGTCCCGGTGACCTGAACCAGGCTCTCCGGGACGATGTGGGCACTGGCGGCCTTGTAGAGGTCAGGAAACGCGATGACCTCCACAAGTCCGTGTCGGTCTTCAAGCTGGAAATAGGCCATCCGATCGCCCCTCTTGGTCACCATCGGTTTGACTGTGGTGATAATGCCGCAGAGCTTGACCTCGTACCCGTCGGCCACCTCCGAAAGGCCCTCCATTGTGGCGGTCGCAAATCGTTGGATCGCGGCTTCGTATTGAGCCAGCGGGTGGGCGGTGATGTAGAAGCCGGTCAGCTCTCGCTCGTATTTGAGCTTCTGTCCCTGATCCCATTCCGGCAGATCGGGTAGCGGAGGATCCACGAACGCGGTGGGTCCGGAATCCGTTTCGGCTCCATGGCCGAAGATGTTGGTTTGTCCATGCTCACGTTCTCGCTGGGCAGCCGCTCCTTCCTCGATGGCCTGTTCCAGCACCGCCATCAACTGTGCGCGGCGCGCGCCGGTAGAGTCGAAAGCCCCCACCTTAATCAATCCCTCCAGCACGCGCTTGTTGACCTTGCGTAGGTCAATGCGGTGACAAAAGTCCAGGAACGAGCGGAACGGGCCGGTGGCATTTCTCGTCTCGAGAATGGACTCCACGGCCCCCTCGCCGACGTTCTTGATCGCAGCCAGGCCAAATCGAATATCGCCCTCCACGACCGTAAAGTTCTTCTGACTCTGGTTCACATCAGGAGGAAGGACGCGGATCCCGAGGTCCCGGCATTCCGTAAAATAGCCGACCATCTTGTCGGCATTCCCCATTTCACTGGTCAGCAGGGCTGCCATGAAATCGGTCCGGTGGTGTGTTTTGAGGTACGCCGTCTGATAGGTCACCAGCGCATAGGCCGCCGAGTGGGACTTGTTGAATCCGTAGCCGGCAAAATGGGCCATGAGGTCAAAGAGTTTTTCGGCTTTCTTATCAGATAAGTGGTGTTTCTTGGCCCCCTGAATGAACTGCGCCTTCTGTTTCTCCATCTCCTCGGGTTTCTTCTTCCCCATCGCGCGCCGCAGCAGATCGGCTTGGCCCAGCGAAAAACCGGCCAGGCGGTTGGCGATCGCCATGACCTGCTCCTGATAAACGATGACCCCGTAGGTGTCCTTCAGGATCG
>Ga0209860_1000011_pt1 | contig 19263 bp, 17 predicted proteins | sample GWRWS2_40_50_FD_187243 | JGI IMG/M metagenome (GOLD analysis project Ga0209860, IMG submission 187243) | Riverbed sediment microbial communities from areas with vegetation nearby in Columbia River, Washington, USA - GW-RW S2_40_50 (SPAdes)... | ecosystem: Environmental > Aquatic > Freshwater >... | reverse complement strand
CACGCTTCCGCCGCCCCCATCGAAGAAAGTGGACTGGTACATCAGCCTTTACGTTTTAGGAACTCTGCCACAGGACAAGAACCTTTCCGTTGGAGGTACTGTTATCCAGAACACCAGCATCGGAGGCGCGGTCGGCGCCGGTGTGAAAGCAGGGCTCTTTCCGTCCTTCACCAACAAGATCATTGGCTTTGAGATCGAGACCTTTGGTCATGGTGGAAGCGTCAAGGCACCTCCGACAACTTCTCTGTCGTCAGGTGTGACTCAAGCGGAAGGGAACCTCGTTCTGCTTAATACCATGGTTAATCTGTTGGCGCGATATCCCGGCGAGATTCTTCAACCCTACGTGGGCATAGGGGGAGGAGTTTCGTTGGGGGTTCTCAGCGACGTCAATATTCAGCGAGGCAACGACCTCCTCACGGGGTCAGCAGGCAGTGGGGCATTCGCATATCAGTTTCTCGGAGGCTTGCGGGCAAATGTGAGCAAGCGAGTATTCCTGTTTGGCGAGTACAAATACTTTGTAGCAGAGCATGAGTGGGAGAGCGAAGGGTCCGGGCCCTCGACCTCGTTGAATTATCACACACAGATTATTTCGGGTGGCGTTGGGTTATCGTTCTAAATTCAGGTGTCTACCTGCTCATACGGCGTCTGATCGGTGAGCGTCCTCGATCAGTTGTTTGTCTATCATCCTGATCCGTGGCAGGACCGCGATTGGGGCAAAGCCTTTGGCCTGCCGCTGGAAGATGTGTGGTTCCAGGCTGGCGACGGTGCCAAGCTGTTCGGCTGGTACGTGGAGTCCTCACGAACCTCCGCCGTGTTGCTCTGGAATCATGGGAACGCGGGGAACATCATCAACCGATTGGACAACCTTCGAGAGCTGTACCATTTAGGTCTCTCGGTCTTTTTGTTCGACTATCGGGGTTATGGTCGTAGCCAGGGACGTCCGTCAGAGGAGGGGCTGTATCAGGATGCGTTCGGAGCCTATGAGTATCTAACACGTACGCGCCGAATCAGGCCGGAACGAATTGTGCTGTTTGGTCGTTCCCTGGGCGCGGCGGTTGCTGGTGAGCTGGCTGTCCAGAAACCTGCCTCTGGTCTGATCCTCGAATCGTCGTTTCCTTCCGTCGAAGCTCTGGCCAAGTTTCACTATATGGGATTGCCTGTTCACTGGCTCCTTGGAGCACGATTCAGGCTCATCGATCGACTGCCGCACATTTCACTCCCTTTGCTCGTCATCCATGGCGATCAGGACGAGATCGTCCCGATCCAGCTCGGGCGGCAGGTGTTTGAGGCAGCGAAAGATCCGAAATCGTTCTATCTTGTGCCAGGCGCGGACCACAACGATCTGTATCATGTCGGGGGCCAACCCTATTTCCAAAGGCTGAAACGATTTGTCGAGGAGGTCACGAGGTTGTGAAAGGCGAGAGGCTGGTATCGTTGGACCGTCGTCGTGAGCGCATTCCTGAAATATTCAGAAGGGAGGAGATGCCATGAAACAGGTCACTCTATTGGTCGGACTGGTCATCGGAATCCTCGCACTCGTGGTCGCCTGTGAATCGAAAAAGGAGGGGGGCAAGCCTGTCGGTGATGCGGCCCTCATGTCCCCAGCGAGTTCAGCCGGGCGCACGGAGAACGACGAGGGCGTCGGGCATTACAAGCAGGGACACTGGGATGTGGCCGAGGGCCATTTCCGCAAGGCGATCGCGGCTGATGCCAAACTCGCCGAAGCCCATTACAATCTAGCCCTGACGCTGGACAAGATGGGCAAGCACGAGGACGCGACTGCGTCCTTTCGGAAAGTCGTCGAACTGGCTCCCTCGAACTCGCCGCTCAGGGACTCGGTGATCCTGAAGGAGCATATCGGCAAATAAGTTCTGCTGCTGGCTCTGGCATAGGCATTCTGGTACAGTGCGGCGACAGACAGTCGGAGCGTTCTGGTTTCAGCGATCAGCTTCTACTTCTTCTCTGGTCCTCCCCCTTCGAGGGGGAGAGGAGGGTGGGGGGAGCTGGTCGCTGATTGCTGATGACCGACCGTTTCATGAGGGCTTCTCGAGAAGGAGGGACTCCTGCAGCGACTGGTGAGCGAAGCTCTTCCGTGGATCGTCTGCGCAGTGATCACGATTGGCGCTGGAGGAGGAACAAGTCTTGCCGCCGACAGCGGTCTCGCTGGCGCCTCTCCTGAGCAGACCAGTGACCTGTTGGTGGTCCAGGGACAGGAACCCGGTCAGAAACAAGAGCCAACTCAGGGTGAGGCCTATGATCCCTTTGCCAAACAGGGAGAGGCCCTGTCCGAGGAGGAAGATTACGACCCGTGGGAGGCCTATAACACCGCGGTGTTCAACTTCAATCGCAAGCTCGATCAGTACCTCGTCAAGCCGGTCGCCAAGGGATACAACGCCGTCGTGCCCGATTCCGTCCAGCATGGTATCAGCAACGTGTTCTTCAACATTCGCTTTGTGCCCCGGATGTTCAACAATCTGTTTCAGGGAAAAGTGAAGGGCGCCGGCATCGAGTTGAGCCGGTTCCTGATCAACAGCACGGCGGGCCTCGCCGGATTCTTTGATCCCGCCGCTCGGTTTCTTGATCTCCAGACTCCCGTGGAAGATTTCGGTCAGACATTAGGCTACTACGGCGTCAAGCCGGGGCCCTATTTGCTCATCCCATTGTGGCCGGTTCCGTTCACGATCCGGGACGGGGCGGGATTCATCGTGGATCTCGCGCTGGACCCCTTTAACTGGCTCGTCCTACCTTTTTTTCCGATTGAAGGCGCCCCGATCCTGGTTGAGAACGTAGACACCGCTTTCTATGCGAACCTAGCGACACGCGCCTTCTACATCCTGAACGAAAGGTCGTTAAGCCTTGAGACCTTCGAGGGCGTGGAGGAGGCGACCTTGGATCTTTACAGCGCTGTCCGCAACGCATACTTACAGAGGCGAGCTAGAGCGATTCAGGAGTAAACGTAAGGTGTAACGGGTGAGCCGTGAGGGGTACGGGGAAAAACTGTAAGGAGCGAGGGGGGAGGCCTGGGGCGGAAGCAGACGCGAAACGTCGTGGATCGCGGCGTATTTGACGCCTCAGCCCTCACGCCTCACGAGATGAGGCCCAACTCGCGCCCCACTTTTGCGAAGGCGCTGACGGCTTGCTCGAGCTGCTCGCGCCTGTGCGCAGCCGACATCTGCACGCGAATCCGAGCCTGTCCTTTGGGTACGACTGGATAACTGAAGCCGATCACGTAGATCCCTTCCTCAAGTAACCGATCAGCCATTCGAGTCGCCAGCGTGGCTTCGCCCAGCATGACCGGAATGATGGGATGATCGCCAGGCACAATCGTGAATCCCAGCGCGGCCAGTTGCGACCGGACGAACGCCACATTCTCGCGCAGCGTCGTTCGCAAAGCCTCACCCTGTGCCGCCAGTTTCAGCGCCTGGAGGGCGGCGGCCGTGATCGCCGGTGGCAGCGAGTTTGAGAAGAGGTAAGGGCGAGATCTCTGTCGCAGCAGCTCTATGATTTCAGCCCGGCCTGAGGTAAACCCGCCTGAGGCACCGCCCAGCGATTTCCCCAAGGTGCTCGTGATCAGATCGACCCGATCCCCGACCCCCCAATGGTCCGGCGTGCCACGCCCCCCTTTGCCGAGCACCCCGGTCGCGTGGCTGTCGTCCACCACAATCGCCGCATCGTAGCCTTCGCCTAACTCAGCAATCGCATCGAGCTTGGCCAAGTCCCCATCCATCGAGAAGACGCCATCGGTCGCAATCAACCTCAGCCGGCAGCCGGCCGCCTGCTTTAGCGCAGTCTCCAGTTCCGCCATGTCGGAATGAGCGTATCGGAATCGCTTGGCTTTGCAGAGGCGGATACCGTCAATCAGGCTGGCATGGTTCAAGGTGTCGCTGATGACCGCGTCGCGCTCATCGAGTAACGTTTCGAAGAGGCCGGTATTGGCGTCAAAGCAGGAGCTGTACAGGATGGTGTCGCCGGTGCCCAGGAATGTGGTCAGGGCCTGTTCCAGGCGCTTGTGGAGGTCCTGCGTGCCGCAGATGAAGCGCACGGAGGCCATCCCATACCCATACTGCCGTAGCCCGTCCGCCGCGGCCCGCAGCACGTCGGGATGATTCGCCAGTCCGAGGTAATTGTTGGCGCAGAGATTAAGAACCTCGCCCTGCCCTTGCCTCTGCGCGACCCGAATTTCAGCCCCCTGCGGTCCCAGCAACTGCCGCTCGGTCTTATACAAGCCTGCGGATCGAATCTCAGCAAGTTGCTCGGTGATGATTTTCTTGAAGGAACGGTAGGCCATTGAACGCCCTCGTTAGGCGTAAGGCGTGAGGGGATAAATAAGAGCGTTCTCGTTACGCCTCACGGAAACAAAACAACTTTTCCGCACTGTCCCGACTTGATGAGCTCAAACCCTCGCGCGAACTCGGCCATCGGACAGATATGTGTGACGACCGGCCTGATGTCCAGGCCGGCCTTGAACAGCCCCGCCAGACGGTACCAGGTGTCGAAGAGCCGGCGGCCAGTCACGCCGTAGACGCGAATGCCTTTAAAGATGATCTCGTTCGGGAGATCGAAGCAGACCTGTCCGGTCGTGATCCCGAACAGGGTAACCCGCCCGCCGTTCTTGACGGACCGGAAGGCCTGGTGAAGGGCTGCAGGATCGCCGGACATCTCCAGCGCAGCATCCACGCCCTCCCCTTCGGTGATGTCGAGGAGGGTCGCCATCATCGCTTCAGGCGAGTCCGTCTTCGCGTTCAAGGTGTGATCCACACCAAGCTGTTTGGCCAGGCCGAGGCGATAGTCGCTCATGTCGGAGGCGATGATCACGGCAGCGCCGGCCACGCGCGCGACGGCTGCGGCGAACAGACCGGTCGGCCCGCACCCGGTGATCAACACGGTCTGTCCACTGAGATCCTCGACCAGCGCCGCGTGCACCGCGTTGCCCAGCGGCTCCTGGACGCAAGCCAATTCCGGTGGAATCTCGCGTGAGGTCTTCCACAGCACCCGCTCCGGTAGCACGACATATTCGGCGAAGGAGCCATCCACGTCAATGCCCAGAATGCGGTAGTTCTTGCAGACATGCGCCTGGCCGGTCCGGCATTGGAAGCAGAAGCCGCAAGTGAGATGCGATTCCGCCGCCACATAATCTCCAACTGCTACGGACGAGACTCCCGCCCCCACCTCCGCCACTTCGCCGCACATCTCGTGTCCGATGATCCGAGGCGGGTGGATCCGGCTGCTCGCCCATTCGTCCCAGTTATAGATATGGGCATCCGTGCCGCAGAGCGAGGTGGCCTTGACGCGGACCACCACTTCCGAGGGACCGGGCCTGGGGTCAGGCCTGTCACTCAGGGTGAGCCCGGGCTCCGGGGCAGTTTTAACGAGCGCCTTCATATGTTCAATTATACATAAGCCGCCTCAAAGACCAAATGATGTCCACAATAAAAGGGTTGCGCCACGTTCGGTCCGTAGGTAGGATGCGCTCATGTCCGGGTCCGGACGCCGCGCTCTCTCCAGAGGCCGAGTTCTTTTGGGCGGCCTCTGCTCGGCCTTCCTCATCGCCGGCTCAGCCTCGGCCGCGACTTCTATCCAGGAACAGGCCCAGAAACGATCGGTCGACTTCGAGCTTGAGAACACAGAGGGGACTGGAGTACTGCCTCTCGGCAAAGCCCTGGCCTTGTCCGTCCAATTGAACGACGTGCCGGCCGGCGACGATCCCGTGGTGGCGGTCTTCGAGGGATCGTCATTCGCGCGCCGGTTGGTTCCTCTGACGCCTGACCCGGAATCCGACTCGCTTCGCGCGTCCGTTACGCTGGAGCCCTATCCCTTGGGTCCTACTTCCGTGCAGCCGAAATACCTGCGTATCCACGTGGTCTTTGCGCGGCTGCGCGAGATGAAACTGGATCGGTTCTTGACCCGCACCCTCTACGTCACGACCAGGCAAACCCAGGCTGCTCCGGAGCCTGTCTCACTGACGCAGAGCAACCAGCCAGACAACGCGGACATGGGACTTCCACTCGATGAGGCACAACCTGACGCGGCGCCAGTGTTGATCGAGGGGATCACGGAAGAGGATCTTCTGCCCTTTCCTGTCCCTGGACAAGCCCAGGCCTACTGGCGGGAAGTGAGCCGTCTCATAAGCGGGAGGTGGGGCCAGGGGATCGGGCAACGCGACCAGGCCCGCCCTAAGCAGGCTGTGCGGGTGCGCTTCCGGTTGCATGCCAACGGGGAGGCGCAACTGATCCAGGTGGAGCGAAGTTCCGGGACGCGCGAGGTGGATGAGGCCGGCATGCGGGCGATCGTGAACGCGCACCCGTTTCCGCCATTTCCTGCAGATCTTGACCACTCCTTCGTTGAGGTGCACGTGCGGATGCGCGCCGGGTTTCGAGATTCGATTCGGAACGCTCAACCGGCGCCGCCCCAACGGCTTGATGCACAACCCTCCAGCCCGTGACGGTTCCCGCCAAAAGCTTGTCGCGCAAGATCCTGGTCAGGCTTGACATCGAGTGCATCGAGGCGGAACAATGACGCTCAGACGATGGTGCCGGCCTTGGGTCTCTTGGCGAAGCGAGGGTCATCGGTGAGTGTCGGAACAGAACAACTCAGTACGGCGGTCCCAACCCGCTATTGGCACCGACTTGAGGATGGGCGCATTCAGTGCGATGTGTGCCCTCGTTTTTGCAAGCTCCAGGAAGGACAACAGGGCCTGTGCTTTGTGCGCGCGCGTCAACAGGATCAGATTGTCCTCACCACCTACGGACGCTCCAGCGGGTTCTGCATCGACCCCATTGAGAAAAAACCGTTGAACCATTTTCTGCCCGGTACGTCGGTCCTGTCGTTCGGGACGGCTGGCTGCAATCTGTCCTGCCGGTTCTGCCAGAACTGGGATATCAGCAAGTCCCGCGAGGTGGACACGCTCGCCGATGCCGCGTCCCCTGAAGCGATCGCCCGGGCTGCCGGGGAATTAGGGTGCCGCAGCGTGGCGATGACCTACAACGATCCGGTCGTCTTTCATGAGTACGCGATTGACGTGGCGCAAGCCTGCCGCGAACGCGGCATCAAGTCCGTCGCGGTCACAGCCGGCTATGTCTGCGAGGAGCCGCGCGCAGAGTTCTACCGCTACATGGATGCGGCCAATGTGGACCTGAAGGGATTTACCGAGCGGTTCTACAAACAGGTTTGCGCCGGGCAGTTACAGCCTGTGTTGGACACGCTGGTCTATCTCAGGCATCACACCAACGTCTGGTTTGAGATCACCACGCTCCTGATACCCGGAGAGAATGACTCGGAGGGAGAACTGGAAGAGCTGACTCAGTGGGTGGTGGAGCAGCTCGGACCGGACGTGCCGGTGCATTTCACCGCCTTTCATCCGGACTGGAAGATGCTGGACAAGCCACACACTCCGCCTGCCACCCTCACCCTGGCCCGCCGGATCGCGATCAAAAACGGTCTGCGCTATGCCTACACGGGGAATGTTCACGATGAGGAGGGGGGCAGCACTTACTGCCATCAGTGCGGTCGGAAGCTCATTGGCCGCGACTGGTATGTGCTCACCGACTGGAACCTGGCCGATGGGGGTTCCTGTCTCGATTGCGGCGCGACCTGCCCCGGTCTGTTCGAGAGCAAGCCGGGCAGCTGGGGAGCCAAACGTCAGCCGGTGCGCCTGAAGGATTTCATCGTTTAGTTATCAAACTCCACAAATCTTATTGCGCCCTCCGTAGCGGCTGCCCCGTGGCCGCTTCATAAGCCTCTGCCAACGTCGCCACGGAAGAGACCGACATCGAGAGAGATCGAGCCTTCACATCCAAATTAAAGGAGAGCTGGCCTGTTGGGACCATTAGCACTCGTCGCTGCAATAGATGACAGCCACTAATCTTCTGTTCAACCGCGCCGACGTGGCCGATGGAGAGATCGGGATGAATCGCGCCTGTCGCACACAGGTCAGCGCGAAGAGGATCATCCAATAAGGCGGATGTGACCGCCAGCGCCAGCGCCAACCCAGCGCTGGGGCCATCAAGCGAAATCCCCCCATCAAAGGCGACCGCAACTGGGAGCGTTACGCGAACCTCTAGATAGCGGGGATCATACTGCGCTGCCTGTGCCGCGGCGAGCACCGCGTCGCGGAGCGACAACTGAATGTCATATCGAAAATGAGCATCGGACAAAATGATCGGGCCGTGCCCGGCAGCAAGATGGTGCACGGTAATCTGCAACAGGACGCCATCACCCTGGTTCGGTTTCGAGAACCCGTGGGCCTTGGCGGAGGGGGCCAGATCAGAGAAGAGTACCGCCGCCACGGTGCGCTGACGAGGCGGAAAATGGTTCCGGCTGAATGAGGCATAGGGGAACTGCACAGTTGGAGGCATGGGGGAGCTTGTCGTCGTCGGCGCCGCAGAGAATATCCGCGCATTCTCAACAGAAGAGAGGGGCGGCAGGTCCTCGCTGGGCACTGCTTGACAGCCAGCCGTGCCATGATCCGTAAACAGCTCCGCGCCATCCGGCTGGGGGCAGCGGAACAACTCAGCGCTCGCGGGAATCGGAATTAGGACAGCTAAGACGAACAAGAGCAACCACATGCGAAGGATTGTACTTCAAAACCAGAAGTCTAAGCTATCCCCAAATTCAGGGGCAATCGGACCCCCCATCTAGTCAATTGGGGCGACGGACCGGGGCCACCACGCGGCCACGCAATCAATGCCCGACGGCAGTGCCATATCTGAATAGGCCGAATTGAAGGAATGCACTAGGCACGGCATCTCGTCACCGCCCAGCCCCGCCTCGCTGCGCAGCGTCCCTGATCTCCCGCTCAGCCTGGAGCCAATCCTGCAGAGCATAGCCATCTTGGCCTCCCCGTTGCTCGAACAGCTCATACGCCCGCTTTGCAATCCGCGCCCGAAGCTCCTCGGCTTCTCGAGGCGCAGCGGTGAGCTGTGCGCCGCGGCTCCCGCGAGCAGAGGATTTGTTGGTCGACGACGCGGTCCGTTTCCTGGAGCTAGTCGCCCGTGATGGTTTCGGCTTCATGGCTGCCTGTTCCTTTCAACTTCTTCAAGCTGACCGCGGGTTCACCTTGTCTCGGTTCTCATCGCAAGGTCAAGACTCCTGCCCCTGCGATCGTGCCGGCCTTCAAGGCCTGCAGCGCCTCGTTGGCTTCTTCAAGGGTGAACCGTTGGGTGTGGGGGCGAATCGGAATCGTGGCGGCCTCCTGCAGAAGATCCAGCCCGTCCTGTTTCGTATTCGCTGTCACGCTTCGAATGGCCCGCTCGCCGAACAGCTCGTGATCGTAGTCCAACGAGGGGATCGGCGTCATGTGGATGCCGGCCAGCGCCAGGGTCCCGCCTTTCTCCAGCGCGCGGAGCGCCGGTGGGACCAGCTCGCCGGCCGGCGCAAAGATGATGGCTCCGTGCAGTTTCTGGGGCGGGGCCTCGGCTGCGCTGCCAACCCAGACCGCTCCCAACTCACGTGCGAGCGCACGGTGCTGCTCTCGGAGCGAGCAGACATAGACCTCGCATCCCCACTGCCGAGCCACCTGGATCGTAATATGCGCCGAGGCTCCGAAGCCGTAGAGCCCGAGTCGCTGGCCTGGTCTCACCCGGCTGAGGCGCAGCGCGCGATAGCCGATGATCCCCGCGCACAGCAACGGCGCCGCCTCCTCATCGCTGAAGACCGACGGAATCGGGTAGGCAAAGGCCGCCGGTGCGACCGCATATTCAGCGTAGCCTCCGTCCACGTGATAGCCGGTGAACCGCGCCCCGGGACAGAGGTTCTCCCGACCATCGCGGCAGAACTCGCAGCGGCCACAGGTGTGCTGGAGCCAGGCGATGCCGACCCGGTCCCCTTCCTTCACGTGGTGCACCAGGCTGCCGACGCGGTCCACGACGCCAACCACTTCATGGCCGGGGATAATAGGGCGCTTGGCTGCGGGCAGCTCGCCTTCCACGATGTGCAGGTCAGTGCGACAGACGCCGCAGACCAGCACCTGCACCCGCACTTGGCCAGGTCCGGGGTCGGGGGCTGAAACATCCTTGAAAAGAAGGGGCCTGGTTCCCACCTCAGCGCTCTGCTCCATGATCATGGCTCTCACTGCGTCACGCCTCTTCTTTCAGTCCGTCCCTGCCGGCTGAGCGCCGAGTGCTTGCGACCAGGGCTTTCTCACTCGGCTGCGGAGTGTGTGCCGGGCGCAGCGGTGCGCGCCCTCCCGAGGCACGCGATGACTTCTTCATCAGCGACCTGGGCAAAGTCCAGATAGAATTGCCCGATGGCCGCAAACGAGATGGGCGTCTCGAGGATCACGACTTCATCGACCTTCGACAGCAGCTCGCTCCTGACTTGGGAGGACGCCACCGGGATGGCGGCCACCAACCGGCGCAGGTTCAAGTTCCGGAGCGCTGCGACAGAAGCGTAGAAGGTTGCCCCAGTGGCTACCCCGTCGTCCACGAGGATCACGCTCCGACCGGTCATGGGGGGGAGCGGTCGGCCCCAACGGTACTGCTCGACTCGCCGGTCGATTTCCTGTTGCTGGCGCCGCACCTCTTCCTCCAATTGACCGGAGGACACGCCGAAGCTCAGGAGGATTTCAGGGTTGAGATGGCGATAGCCGGTTTCCGACAGTGCCCCCATCGCCAACTCCGGATTCCCCGGCGCCCCCAGTTTTCGGGTCACCAGCACCTCCAGCGGGAGGTGGAGCTCTCGGCTGATCTCGTAGCCGACGACTACTCCGCCGCGGGGCAACGCCAGAATGAGGGTGTCCGGCGCCTCTTTGTAGTGAATCAGAGCTTGAGCCAGTCGCCGACCGGCATCATGGCGATCCACAAACAGAGGGTCCATGGTCGTCCCAAGGCCTCCATCCCTCACCGGGAACAGGGACAGCCATCTGGCCCTGTCTTCCAGCCCCCTGTTCCCGCTATACTGCCGCGATCGGGAGGCAGTTCTTCACAGGCCCCTCGTGCACCTGCGCCTCAAGCAGATTTCCTCATGAAATCCTCCCCTTGAAGGAGGGGGAAATGGCGGAGTTGACCATCAGGCAACTCATCATGCAGAGCATCACCGGTACCCTCTACTCGTCCCGCCAGCTTGCCGAACTGGTTGGAGTGCCGGAACGGCAGGTCGAAGATCATCTGACCCACATCACCAAGTCAGTGGCGCGCGACCGGACACGCCGGTTTGTCCTGGAACCGTCCAGGTGCCGAGATTGCGCCTTTGTCTTTCGGGATCGAACCCGCCTGACCCGCCCGAGCCGCTGTCCCCGTTGTCGCAGCGAGGCTATCTCACCGCCCCGCTATGGGATCGAGCTCCGCTGATGTCCCTGCCTTCAGGCTCCTCCTGGCCGGAGGCACTACACTCCATTCCATTTCACGGAACAAACGCCTTCTCGCAGAAGACTAGGCACTTTCTCGGGTGGCACCGGCTCGCTGCAAAGATACCCTTGAATCACATGGCACCCCTTTGCGGCCAAGAAGGTCGCCTGCGCGTCGGTTTCTACCCCTTCGCCGATCACCGTGAGTTTCAAGCTCTGGGCCATCGCAATAATGGCTGAGACGAACGCCGCAGCACTGGGATCGGACGGGATGTCTCGAACAAAGGACCGATCGATTTTGAGAGTATCAAGAGGGAAGCGTTTCAAGTTGCTCAGCGACGAAAACCCCGCCCCAAAGTCATCAAGGGAGAGTCTGACCCCCAGCCCCTTCAGCTCATTCAGAGTCGTCGTGGTCGCGTCGGTAATGAGCATGAAGACGCTTTCGGGGAGTTCCAGTTCCAGGCTGTGAGGATCAAGCCCTGTGTCATGGAGGATCTGCGACACGCTGCTCGCGACGTTACGCTGCCTGAACTGCCGGTCGGAGATGTTGACGGCGATGCGCAGCGAAGGAAACCCCGCTTCCTGCCAAGCCTTGGCTTGGGCGCAGGCGGTCCGCAGCACCCAAGCGCCGAGCGGGATCATGAGGCCGGTCTCTTCAGCAATCGGGATAAAATGGGCCGGCATGGTGAGCCCGGAAGCAGGATTGAGCCAACGCACGATCGCCTCGATGCCTGTGACCGTTCTCGCGGCCAGGTCGAAAAACGGCTGGTAGTGCAGCACGAATTCGTTCTCCGCCAACCCCTTCCGGAGCGCCTGTTCCATGACCAGGCGCTCGCGGGCCGCGGCCTGCATCTCCGGCGTGAAGAACTGGTAAGCATTGCCTCCTTGTTGTTTGGCCCGATACATGGCGGTGTCGGCGTGTTTCAGGAGATTATTGGTATCCTCATCATCGTCGGGATAGACCGTGATGCCGATGCTGACGGTCACGAAGACCTGGTGGCCGTCCAAGACGAACGGCTGGGCGATGGCGTCGAGGATTCGTTGCGCCAGAATAGTCAGCCCTCGCTCGCTCGGGATGGCTTCCAGCAGGATGCTGAATTCGTCGCCGCCCATACGGGCGACGGCATCCACCTGACGGACGCAACTCTTCAGCCGGTCCGCTACGGCTTTGAGGAGCTGATCGCCGATGTCGTGGCCCAGGGTATCGTTGATCGTCTTGAAGCGATCCAGATCCAAGAACATGAGTCCGACCGGTTGATCCTTGCGCTTGCTCCGGGCCAGGGCAAGGACCAGGCGGTCTCGAAAGAGGCTGCGATTCGCGAGGCCGGTCAGGTGATCGTATTGGGCTAAATAGGTCAGGCGTTCTTCCACCCGTTTGCGTTCGATGGCATAGCGGATGGCGCGCGCAAGGAGATCCCCATTCGTCTGGCCTTTAACCAGATAGTCCTGCGCTCCATTCTGCACAGCCTTGAGAGCAAGCGCCTCGTCGTTCAGCCCGCTCAGCACCAAAATCGGCACACCGGGGCTCTTCGCCTGGACTTGGCGGAGCGTGTCCAGGCCATATGCATCCGACAGCGAGAGGTCCAGCAGGATCAGATGAAAGGGTTCCCGCCTGAGGCGCCGAAGCGCCTCGCTCAGCCGATCGACGTGGACCAGTTCGAACCGGTCGGCACTTTGCTCGAGCAGCATTTCCCTCGTCAGACGAGCGTCAGTCGGATTGTCTTCGAGCAGCAGGATCTTGATCATGGAGGATCGCCTTGCTCAGGAGCCCTAGGTCACAACTCGGATATTACAGGATTCTTGAGGCCTGTCAAAGGCTATCCTTTGAGAGGGGGAAAATTGTAATTGGTCTATGATAGACTCTCGCCTCACGATGGGACGACTGACGACGATCATCGCCTGTGCGGTCTGGCTGGCGAGCCTGCCGGGTGCCTGGGCCCTCGAGTTTTCCGCGGATCAGATCACGCGGATCAATGGGAAAAGCCGCAAGGCCAATATTTACTACCGGGATGAGATGTGGCGGCTGGAGCACCATGATCTGGGCCCGGTCAACGTGACCATTGTGCGAAAGGACAAGCAGGTCACGTGGCTGCTGCTCTCCCGGATGAGACACTTCAAGACCGTTCCTTATGATCCTGAACAGGCCCCTCAGGTGACGGAACGGTTGGAGGGCGAGGTGGTGCGTGAGGAGATCGGAACCGAAACGCTTGACGGGCACCCAACCATGTTGTACGAGGTGACGGTGCGCAGGGGGGACCGGACCGACTACTACTATCAGTGGTTGGCCACCGATATTCGCTTCCCGCTGAAGCTGGCCAGGAAGGACGGCAGTTGGATCGTGGAATATCGCCATGTGAAGCTTCGACCTATGTCAGATTTCCTGTTCCAATTGCCAATCAATTTCCAGCCGTTGGAGGAATTTGACCAGAATAAGACGGGCAAATCCGATCAAGCGATGTAGAAATGCAGGGAGAGTTGAAGAGGCTTCAGGTGTCCGGAACGCTCATAAAGATTATTGCGGTCGTTGCGCTGGTCGGCCTTGCTGGAGTTGCCAGCGCGCTCGATGTCGCGGACGTGACCCGCGAGTGGACCCCGGAGGGAAAAAAAATAGCGGCTGAGCGGGCGAAGTTGCCGGCTCATAATGAAATGGTCCGCATTCCGGCCGGCTGGTTCCTCATGGGCAGCGACAAGAAGGTGGATCGGAACGCCTATCAGCCGGAGTTTCCTAAGCGGAAGGTCTATCTGGATGCCTACGAAGTCGACCAGTACGAAGTCACGACGGTCCAGTATCTCAAGTTTGTGCTCGCCACCAATCGGCCGCCTCTCCTGGACTGGCAGTATGATGGGGGTAACTTTCAGGAATCGATGGCCAGCCATCCGGTGATGCATGTCTCCTGGTATGACGCCGACGCCTATTGTCAGTGGGCGGGCAAGCGCTTGCCAACCTCGGCAGAGTGGGAGAAGGCGGCACGCGGCGAGGACGGACGCATCTATCCCTGGGGCAATCAGCCGGCGGGATTGAGCCGAGCCAACTTCGGCCGCACGGGATTGTCCGGACCGGTCCGCGACCGGCCGGAGCGGCTGCTGCTCTATCCGCCGATCATCTCCGTGGACAAGTATGAGAACGCGGTCAGCCCCTACGGCGTCTATCAAATGTCCGGCAATGTGGCTGAATGGACGGCCGACTGGTACGACCCGGATTATTACAAGAAGGCGCCGGACCGGAACCCCAATGGGCCGGAACGCGGGACGCAGAAAGCCTTTCGTGGAGGGGGGTGGATTGACAGTACGCCCTCCGTGCGGCCTGCTCAACGGAACGGGGCTGATCCCAACACGAAAATGAACTGGCTCGGATTCCGCTGCGCGCGGGATGTCCCCAGGGAAGAGAGCCAACCAGTGCTTACCCCGCAAGCGACCGGGCCACGCTAAGCACCTCTTCATCCACGCCGCATCATCCCAAGACACGAGTCTTCGTCCTCGCCACCAGTAGCGAGGCCTTCGAGCGGCCTAGCCTTCCCGTCACTAAAGAAGTACACTGGACGAAGTTTTTGATGAGGGCCCAAGAGAGCCGAGTGCGCACTGAGGTGGTGACGATCGGAACTCTGCTGGAAGGTCCCAACAAGTTCCGGTGGTCTCCGATGCTGAGGTGGGGGGATGTCCACACTGTTTAAGGGATTGGAGCGGATCGAGGAAGCCCGAGAGCGCATCACCGGGTTGAGCTTCATGGCGGGTCTGTTTGAAGGCAAACCCAATTTTGATCTGCTCCTTCCGCCTGAAGAGCCGACCCAAGAGAGAGAGGCGGGAGAAGCCTATTGCAAGAAAATCGAAGCTTTTCTCACGAGCCAAGTCGATCCAGACGAAATCGAGCGCACGGCCAAAATTCCAGACACCGTGCTCAAAGGCCTGTTCGACCTCGGCGCCTTCGGGATGAAAATCCCCAAACAGTACGGGGGGCTCGGGTTCTCGTACAAGAATTACGGCCGCGTCCTCACCCTCATGGCCAGTTGGAGCAATATTCTGGCGCTCACCGTGGCCGTGCCCCAATCCATCGGCATTGCCATGCCGATTCTCCTTTTCGGCACCGAGGAGCAAAGACAGAAATACCTGCCGCGTGTGGCGCGCGAAGACATCTCCGCCTTCGCGCTCACGGAACCGATCACCGGCTCCGATGCCGCCAACATCCAGACAGAGGCGGTGCTGGATCCAACCGGCAGTCAGTTTATCGTGAACGGCGAGAAGCTCTGGTGTACGAACGGGCCCATCGCCCGTTTCGCCACCCTGATCGCGCGCGTCCCGGCCAGACAGATTGTTCGCGACGGCAAATCGGTCTGGGTGCCCGTGCCGGAGGGGAAGGACGTCGAGGACCGCGTGCATAGCGCGTTCATCCTCGACATGCACCAGGCCGGGGTGCAGATTCGCCAACGATGTCAATTTGAGGGCTGCCGCGGGATCGAGAACGCGCATATGACGTTCCAGGATGTGCGCGTCCCCGTCGAGAACGTTATCGGCGAGATCGGGAAAGGACTCAAATACGCCCTCATTATTCTCAACGTCGGGCGCGCCATCAGCATTCCCGCCATTTGCCTCGGCATGGCCAAACAGGCCTGGCAGCCCACTCTCGATCGGGCGAACTCGAGGCTGACCTTTCAAAAGCCCATCGGCGAGCGCCAAACGCAGCAGATGCGGATCGGCCAGATGGCGGCGAACCTGTTCGCGATGGAGGCGCTGGCGTGGCTGGTCTGGCATCTGGCGGATCACAAACAGTATGACATCAGAATAGAAGCCGCCATCGCCAAAATGTTCTGTTCCGAAAAGGCAATCCAATTCCTGAAGGATGCCCAAATTATTTTTGGCGGGATGGGCTATGAGACGGCCGAATCCAAACGGCTCCGCGGGGAACCCGGCTTCGGGATCGAACAGCTCGTGCGGGACGCTGAGATGTACCGCATCGGAGAAGGGGCCACGGATATTTTGCGACCGTTCGTCGCACGCGAAGGTCTCAGCCCACATCTCGACCGGGCACGCACCTACTTCGATGATCGAGTGACTGGGACTGAAAGAATCAGGGAACTCGTGAAACTCCTCCGTTTTTACATTCCTTGGTACTGGGGGCAATGGCGACGCAACTCGCTCTCATCCCGCCCGGAGATGCGACACCCCAAAGTCCGCAGCGCACTATGCTACGCCGAGCGGGCAAGCCGGCGCCTCGCGCGCGCGATCTTGTACGCGATGACCTTGCATCGGGCAGCGCTCCGGGATGATCAAGGCCGGCAGAACCGGATCGAGGCAGTGGGAGATGATCTGCTCACCATCTCCGCCGCCGCCTTGTATGCTGAGTCGCAAGAACGAACCTACGGGTGCTCTGAGGTGTGGGATCTTGCCGATGAATTCTTCCGGAATGCCAAGGAACGGATCGGCAGGAACATCCGAGGGCTCCTTCACAATGACGATCGTATCCTGACCGCCATCGGCCGGCGCGCACTTCGCGGCGACTACCCGTCGTTTTCGAGCGGAATCATCAGGCGCGGCCTCAACGATTACCTCCCCAAGGACAAACGGTAGGCGAGGCTGCATCAAGAGGAAGCCGTGACGGATACAACGCCTCCATTAGACATCACAACGGTTTCCACGACGCCCTTTCCAGATCAGCGGCCCGGCACGTCGGGGTTGCGGAAGAAGACCCGTGTGTTCATGCAACCGCACTACCTCGAGAATTTCGTTCAATCGGTCTTCGACGCCATCCGTGAGGAGATCGGAGGCTTCGCGCACCAGACCTTGGTTGTGGGCGGCGACGGCCGCTACTACAACAGACCCGCAATCCAGACCATTCTCCGGCTCGCTGTGGCCAACGGATTCGGCCGCGTGCTGATCGGGCGCGGAGGCCTGCTGTCAACGCCGGCCATGTCCGCGGTCATCCGTCGCCGAAGTGCGCTTGGAGGACTGGTCTTGTCAGCGAGCCATAACCCAGGTGGTCCTGACGCTGATTTCGGGATCAAGTACAACATCCGGAACGGCGGGCCTGCCCCGGAAGGCGTCACTGAAAGCATCTACCAACGCACGTTGAACATCGCTGCGTACCGCACCGTGACGGTTCCCGACATTGATCTCGACCACCAAGGCGAGACCACGATCGGCCGCACACAGGCGATCGTCATTGACCCATTGGCCGACTATGCCGCTGTGATGGAGGACCTGTTTGACTTTGGGGCCTTGCGCAAGCTCTTCCGAAGCGGCTTCCGTCTGATCTTCGACGCGATGCATGGCGTGACCGGTCCCTACGCGCAGGAGCTCCTGGAGAAACGGTTAGGCGCCCCGGCCGGTACGGTGATCCATGGGGCGCCGCTCGAGGATTTCGGCGGCCATCATCCCGATCCGAACCTCGTGCATGCCGCCGAACTGGTGGCAGCGATGGCGGAGAGGGATGCGCCTGATCTTGGAGCGGCCTGTGACGGGGACGGAGATCGGAACCTGATTCTCGGGCGGACGTTCTTTGTGACGCCCGGTGACTCGCTGGCCATCATCACCGAGCACGCCCAGCGCTCGATTCCCGGCTATCGCACGGGGTTGGCCGGCGTCGCTCGTTCGATGCCGACCAGCACCGCTGTGGATCGTGTCGCAACGGCGCTCGGCGTTCCCTGCTACGAGACGCCGACCGGATGGAAGTTTTTCGGCAACCTCATGGATGCGGGACTCTGCACGGTCTGCGGAGAGGAAAGCTTCGGCACCGGCTCGAGCCATCTGCGGGAGAAAGATGGAGTCTGGGCCGTCCTGTGCTGGCTTTCCATCCTGGCCGCGACACGAACGTCTGTCGAGAAAATTGTCCAGGCCCATTGGGAACGATTCGGACGGAGCTATTTCCAGCGGTATGACTACGAGGACCTGGATGTGAAACAGGCTACCGAGATGGTGGCAGTCTTGCGGACGAAACTGACGACGTTGCTGGGCACATCGTTGTCCGGGAGTCGCATAACGGTGGCCGATGACTTCGGTTACAAAGATCCGGTAGATGGGACGGTCACCGAGCGGCAGGGGCTCCGCATTGTGCTGGCCGACGGCTCGCGCATCGTCTGCCGTCTCTCCGGCACCGGCACCGAAGGCGCCACGCTGCGTGTGTATCTGGAACGCTACCAGAAGGATGCGGTGAATGAGGGCATCGAGCAGGTGTTAGCACCGTTGACCCACGTTGCCCTCCACCTCCTTGAACTCCGCGAACGCTGCGGGAGAGACAAGCCGACCGTCATCACCTGATCTTGGTGTCGGCAGACCAGCCGACCAAATACCTTCATCTCGGCGACTGACCATAAAGGCTTTATCGCAGCGGCTGGGCTGACCGCTTCTTCGTCAGGATGACGTGGGCCCCTTCACTGGCCTCTTTCACGAGGATGCCCATCTTGGGATGCGAGGGTTCCAGATCAACCGGCAAGTTGTAGCTGCGGAGCCGTTCGCTGGCAGTGGGCCCCACTGACGCAACGACCATCCGCCGCATGACCTGGCGAAACCGCTCAGTCTGGTTGTTCTCCGTGAGCATCTGCATGACATGGTCCACCTGCACCGCGTTAGTGATCAAGACCACGTCCACCGAACCGGCAAGGATCGCGTCTAAAACCTGTGTGAGCGGGGCCGTATCCTCCGGGAGCGCCCAGCGATAGACCGGGACCCTACTCACATTTGCGCCTCGCTGCCGCAGCGCTTCCAGTAGATCAACGTTCGAGACCCCGTATTCCTGGACAGCGACCCTCAAGCCGGCCACAGGCTTTCGATCATCGAGCGCTTGGAGGATGTCTCGCCAGGTATTGGGCTCCGGCACTGCGATCTCCGGCGTGAGGCTGAGCTCTTTCAGCGCGGCGATCGGCTTGGGCCCCCTGGCGACCAGGCTGACGCGCGCGAGTGCAGCCTTGATAGAGTCCAGCGGCTGTCGAGTCTTGAGCGCCTCGACCATCGTCCTGGTGCCCACGCCGGTCAGAAGAATCACCATATCGAAC
>Ga0209860_1000008_pt1 | contig 20989 bp, 25 predicted proteins | sample GWRWS2_40_50_FD_187243 | JGI IMG/M metagenome (GOLD analysis project Ga0209860, IMG submission 187243) | Riverbed sediment microbial communities from areas with vegetation nearby in Columbia River, Washington, USA - GW-RW S2_40_50 (SPAdes)... | ecosystem: Environmental > Aquatic > Freshwater >... | reverse complement strand
CACCGGCCCGTCTTGCCAGCGCGGCCACAATGCATTATCCTGTTTCCCCACGGAGGGTTAGCCCGGATTATTCATGAACGCTTCTGCTGCAATCGCGGATTCGCTGCTCCGACAAGCCTGTCCGCTGCCTCTCGGCGGCCAGGCGGGCGGGCTCGCCACTCAGTCGGTCAACGTACTGATCACCGTTGCATTCGGCAGAGCAACGGGTCCCCGGTACGCCTCCCCTTAGGCTCCAAGCCGGGTACCCATTGCTCCTGTGGTGCAATGGGTGCAACGCAACGCGACTGCCGGGCACCCGTTGCTCTTCGATTGCAACGGGTGGAACGCGAAGAACCGTCATGAATAATCCTGGCTAGGAAGGCACCCCGTGAGCAAGGCGCGCGAGACGCTCGATGCAATCCAGGTCCTGCGTGACGATTTCCGCAGCCGCCTAGAAGTCTTTTACGCGCGCCTTAAACTGGCCCCTCCGTACCATAGCGTCGAGAAGGCGATCGTCCACCTCACCGCTTCGCTCAACGCTCTGGCCCCTGAAGAGCGGCAACGAGTTGCCGCCGATCCGTCCCGGCAATGGGCCCTCTACCGCCAGGCCTTTGTGGAGTCAGGCCTGGACCGGAAGCACCGCGGCATCATTGCAGGACTGATCCGATCCAGACAGACTAGCGACCTGACCAGCGAATATGAACCTTTTCTCGATGCGTTCAGATCTTGAATCCCATCCACACTCTTTCAATATCGTCGAGATGGCTACGTCGATGTATCAAGGACTATTGCTTGCATCATCTCCTTCCAGGGTGCGAACGGCCAACTGCGCCGATTCTCACCTCAGAGGGGATGAGCACTACCGGATGCCAAGGCGTCGCGCAACTCCTGGTAAGCCTCCGTCAGACGCTGGTTCTCGAGGCGGTAGGCGAGCGAAACCGTGGTGAGGCCGAACACGAGCACCAGGAGCCCCAGCCCGGTGATCCCCAGCCCCATCAGGACGCCGCTGAGGGAGGTGAGCCCTCCGTTGACCAGGAAGGAGAGGACGAAGCCGACCGTCCCCACTCCCACGCAAGCAAACCACAGGAGCGTGAGGAGCGCCGACGACCAAGGGATCCGCTTCACGCAGGTCAATTTGGTGGCGTCGCCTTCCGGCTCCAATTCAATCGAGCCCTTCATCGGCCAAGCGGTCCGGAACTTTAACGAAAAGAGCTGGTATTGCGGCCGCAGAACAATCCGCTTCTCCTCCCGGAAACATCGCGCGACCCCGTGCCGCAGAGCCAGCAGTCCATTCCTGTCGAATCGATCCATCACAACAGCCAAGGGTGGTGGCAGCCGATCCTCCATGCGCGCAATCCCGCATCCATACCGGCTTGAAGGGGCCGTCAGACTTGTAAAGTGAAACCAGTCCCCGAGCACAAATGCGGCGAAGAGTATCGCCCCGAAGAAGCCGGCCAGCAACATGCGGCGTACGATACCACATCGAGGATCCGCTTTGGAGGTTCGTGTGCCTGTCGGGGACATATCGGGAGGCCCTTTGATGCGATTACGCACAGACTGTTGACTCGGTGAGCGGACTTCGCTACAGTAGGCCGGTTTTTTCGGGCGGGCCTTTCCGACAGAGCACCACGATCCGGGTCTCCCGCCTTTTTGAATCTCCCCACTCACAGAGGTCGGCAGAGTGGCCCGGGAAGATGCCAGGGTGCGAAAGAAGAGAAAGGTGCGGGGAAACGGAGGGCGTATGGATCTACAGAAAGTCGAGCGGGTCTATTCAAACTACGCAGCGGTATACGATCATATCTTCGGAAGAATCTTTCACGAATCGCGAGAGTCAGCAGTCCGTCGTCTGCACATCCTGCCAGATGAGCAGATCCTTGAGGTTGGCGTTGGAACCGGCCTCACGCTCCCGCTGTATCCTCGGCATTGTAAAGTCGTGGGCATTGACTTATCCCCCGGCATGCTGACCAAAGCACGGGAGCGAATGTGCACTCACCGGCTGGAGAACGTGGTCCTGCTCCGCATGGATGCCGGCCAGATGGAGTTTCCCGACAACAGCTTCGACACAATCATGGCCGCTTACGTGGTCACAGCGGTACCGGACTACCGCAAAGTCGTCACCGAGATGATCCGGGTGTGCCGCCCAGGTGGACGGATTATCATGCTCAATCACTTCAGCAACGGAAACAAGCTGATCGCCGCCGTCGAGAAGGTGATTTCTCCTCTCTGCAAGCACATCGGATTTCGGACCGATCTCGCACTGAGCACGGTTCTTGAGGGTACTTCGCTGCACATCGCTCGGAAGGAGAAAGTCAATCCGTTGCGGTTCTGGCACTTGGTCGAGTGCGTTAACAGGAAAACCGGCTCAGCGGCTCCTTCTCATTAGGGGTGACACTCCGTCCGTCCGTCCGTCCGTCCGTCCGTCCCGTCGTGCTTCTCATTCAGACGATTCGCCTTGCCATGCCCCACGTCCGAAGTGCTGCCCGGCCAACCATTCGTCCCGTTCCATGACCTGAGTGCCAGCCAGACAGGTACCGGAAAAGCTGCGGGCGGTAATGTCGGCGAGGGCGACCAACAGCCGAGCGGTTCCACTACCGTGGGGATCCGCGGTGCGGAGCGTAATCCCAAAGCCGGAAGCGTCCAGAGGACCGTAGCCCTGCATATGTACCCCCGCCCGAGGCACGTCGTGGACTGAAGCGGGGATCAACTGTCCTTCCCAGCGGAGCGCCGGGTGGGCAGGGGCAGAGCGTTTGTGTGTGCGCCACGCACAGGGAATTCCCACCTGGTCGAGCTGGTCCAGAAACCAGGCCACCGGCGGCAGGTCGCCGGTCTCCGCTTGAAAGGTCCACTCCGTCATCCCGGCCGGAATCAGAGTGCTTGTGGCTGGCCGGGACACTTCCTCGATTTCCGCTTCGTCGCAGATCACGTAGAGTTCTCCACGAGGATCGAACCAGAAGCGCAGTCGTCCGTCCGAGACTTCTGCGTGGGTCACGCCGATCTCCGAAAAATCGGCTCCCTCTTGCTCGAAGATCGAAAAATCCGTCACGCCCATCATGGTGAGTTTCGCCACTCGGGTCACGGCATGAAGACCGCGACTCTCCGCAATCGGAAGTTCGTACCGAATGACAGCGGTAATAATGGTCCCGGCAGTCACTTCCCGTTCCGCGGACTCATCCAACAGCCGACACTTGTGGACATGCACGTCCGTGACCTGGCCGCCTTGAAATCCGCGCGTGTGGCCCAGCAGCCAGGCTAAGTCCTCGGCTGTCTTGATCGCATGCTTCATGAGCGTCATTGTAGCGCAATGAGAGAGGCTTGCGCTACAGCGTTGTGCAAGGGGAACAGCGGCCTTGTATAGAGTCATGGGTCCCGCTCACATCCCTCTGGTCCACCCTTCACGTTGCTTGCAGCCCTCCTTCTGAAGTAACCTAGTAGCCTCTGCAGAACGGCTAGCCCGCTTCTCCCCGACTGCAGCGGGACAGCTCGACATCGGACGAAAGGAGTCTACCCGCATGGCCGGATTTCCGATAGAGTTCGCGAACCGGATCAAGACCCTTCCACCGTACCTCTTTGCCGCCATCGACGAGATGAAGCAGAAAGCCATTGCGCGCGGCGTGGATATCATCAACCTGGGGATCGGAGACCCGGACCTACCGACTCCCACACCAATTATCGAGCGGCTGAAACAGGCCGCGGCTGATCCCAAGAACCATCAGTATCCCTCCTATGAAGGACTGCTCCCCTTCCGCCAAGCGGTGGCCAACTGGTATCAGCGCCGCTTCGGAGTGACGTTGGACCCACGGTCCGAAGTACTTGGACTGATCGGCTCCAAGGAAGGCATCGGCCATGTCCCTCTGGCTTTTGTCGATCCCGGCGATATCGTCTTGGTCCCAAGCCCAGGCTATCCCGTCTTCCCGGTGGGGGCCATCTTTGCGGGAGGCATCCCGCACCTCATGCCCTTGTTGAAGCAGAACGGCTTCCTGCCGGACCTGAACGCCATCCCTAAGGATGTGGCCAAGCGGGCCAAGCTCATGTTCCTGAATTCGCCGAATAACCCGACCTCGGTCGTGGCCGGCAAGGACTTTTTCGATCGCGTCGTGGCATTTGCCCTCGAGCATCAGATTATCGTCTGCCATGACGCGGCCTATTCCGAAATCTATTACGACGGCCGTCGCCCACCCAGCTTCCTGGAAGTCGGGGGAGCCAAAGACGTCGGGATCGAGTTTCATTCGCTGTCCAAGACCTTCAACATGACCGGCTGGCGGATCGGGTTCGCCGTGGGCAACAAGCGGATTCTTGCAGGACTCGGCAAGGTGAAGAGCAACCTTGATTCCGGCATCTTCCAGGCCGTGCAGGAAGCGGGGATCACGGCCATCCAATCCGACGACCAACTGACTGATGGACTTCGAAAACTCTACCAAGAGCGGCGAGACGTGCTGGTGCCCGGCCTCAAGAAACTCGGGCTGGATGTAGATACGCCCCCCGCTGCCTTCTATGTGTGGATCGCCGTGCCCAAGGGCTACACCTCGACCGCTTTCACCGCGCATCTGTTGGAAAAGGCCGGTATCGTGACCACGCCCGGGAACGGATTTGGCGCGGCAGGCGAGGGGTATATCCGCATGACGTTGACCACGCCCAAAGAACGCTTGACGGAGGTGGTCGAACGGATTAAGAAGGCCGGATTGTAACCGCCGTGAAACGTTGTTCGTTAATCGTTAATCGAAAGAGACGACTTCAATCGCCTTACGTTTAACGGTGAACGTTTAACGATTAACGGGTTTTCACAATGCCTCGTGAGACTGTCTACATCGGCTTTGGGTCGAATCTGGGCGACCGGCTCGATTTCTGCGATCGTGCTCTCACGCTGTTGAGCCTCCTGCCTGCCACCCAGGTGACTGCCGTGTCGTCTCTCTACGAAACCGAGCCGGTCAACGACGCAGGCAATCCCGGAAGCGGCTGGTTTCTGAACGGCGTCGTGCAGCTCGAAACTGAGGTGACGCCGCACAGCCTGCTCGAGGTGTGCCGCGAGATCGAGCAGGCGTTGGGCCGCAACCAGGAACGACGTGATGGCCCGCGAACGCTGGACCTGGACATCCTCTTTTACGGGACCCGCATTATCAACGATCCTGGCCTCGCGATCCCCCACCCTCGCTTGCATCTGAGGCGATTCGTCCTGACCCCGCTGGTCGAGCTGGACCCAGACTGGTGCCATCCCGTCTTGGAACGGACGGTCAAAGATCTCCTCGAGCACCTGGCCGATAAAGCCCAGGTCCGCCGGCTTACTCCTGCCCCCAACTCCCAGTATGGCTCTCGCCCGACATGCAAGATGTCCAGCGCTCGAGCCACAGCGAAAAACCCTTCTTGATGAGAATCATTCGATCGGTCGCGGCCCTCGCGGCGTGGAGTCGCGCACTCCATCGAGACGGAGTGGTGATCGGGATGGTTCCGACGATGGGAGCGCTTCACGCCGGGCACCGTTCCCTCATCAGGAAAGCGCGTCTGTCGTGCGACGCGGTCGTTGTGAGTCTCTTTGTGAACCCGCGTCAGTTCGGTCGCGGAGAAGATTTTTCACAGTACCCGAAACGATTCCGGTCCGATGCCGCGCTCTGTCGCCTGGAAGGAGTGGATGTGCTCTTCGTGCCGTCTCTGGCCAGCATGTACCCGCCAGGGTTTCAAACGTCGATCGAGGTTCGCGACCTGACGCAGCGGTGGGAAGGCAAAATCCGGCCTCTCCACTTTGAAGGGGTAGCCACCGTCCTGACGAAGTTGCTCAGCCTGGCAAGACCGCAGTTCGCCTTCTTCGGCCAAAAAGACTTCCAGCAGGTTGCACTCGTGCGACAGCTGGTTGATGATTTGAATCTCGGCGTACAGATCATACTTTGCTCAACCATGAGAGAGCGCGACGGCCTGGCTTTGAGTTCCAGGAACGAGTACCTCGACCCGGCTCAACGCCGCGCCGCGCCGGTGCTGTACAGTGCCTTACAAGCGGGACGGGCTGCGGTCCTGGATGGGATTCGTTCTGCGGCCAAGATCCGTCGAGTGATGCTCGAAGCCATCTCCGCTCAGCCCCTGGCTCGTGTTGAATACCTGGCTGTCTGCGACTCGCGGACCCTTGAACCGCTCGCCCGCGTCACTGACCGCGCAGTGCTTCTTGGGGCCATTCGGTTGGGACACACCCGTCTCCTCGATAACTTGCTGGTGAGGAGCCCACGGCGTAGGACGCGCGATTAAGAAAGTGCTTGCGGCGTCACGCCTCTGAGATCAGGCCCTCGATCACTCCCTGCCGCTGGGACCATCGAGCGTAATCCCGACCTCACTGCGGGCACATTGGTCACATAGCGATGGGGGCTATTAGCTTCGCGCAGGTGCCGTGCGGTAACTGACCAAATACGAGTATACAAACTGACTTAGGCGGTCTTGCTCCCCGGGTGGGAATTCAAGGAATTGCAGGCCGACAGACCTGGAACGAATGGACCTGACGATCGCGGTATCGACCCGGATCGGCGGCTGGCGGTCGGAGGTTTGCAACAGCAATTGCAAGAATGATCCTTCTGATAACGGTGTCTCGGCCTTCAGCGTACAGCCTCCCATCGAGAGGTCCGTCACCACCTCTTCGCGATTCGGCTGTCCTTCCAAAAATGCCGGAAACCCCGTTGTAATACGTTGGTATTGACGGCGATCAGGCACTTGTACTGAATGCTGCATCCCGAACCGGAAAGCCCTAAACCGGGACGTGCAGACCTGACAGCGGAAGGGGTAGAAGTACACAAGGCTGAAGAGGTGATCGCCCACCCCTTCGAGGTAAGTTCGTCGCACAAAATCTTTGCCGCAACGCGGACAGCGGGGCCAGATCAGGGCGATGCTCCTTTCCTATCCACCAACACGCAGTCGGACGCCGCACTTCGGTGGGTGCCATCATTGGCCGCCTCACGCTGCGCGGCCAGGATCGGCTGGATGCAGGCCGGCGAGTAGGTCGGAGGTTTGATCCATTTCCCGTCCTCCCGTCTAGACCCACCCACCTTGCTCAGGTTGGACCGGTGGACTTCTTGGAACACGGGTTTTAGGTCGATGCCGCAGGAAACAGCCGTTCCGTAGACCACATACAGAAGATCTGCTAGCTCCTTGGCGATAGCGGATAGATCCTGCTGCGCAAGAGCCTCTTGCAGTTCGTCGAATTCTTCCTTGATCAAGTTCACCCGGAGCGACCGGGTCGTCTCATCAGGGACGGCTGGAATGGTCCCGATCGCGATGCCGAACCTGCGATGAAACTCAGCCACCATCCGCTGCTCGTCAGTCATGGATTGCCCTCTGTTATTCCCCGGCCGGAGTCGGCCGAGGAACTGACTCAACCGGCTCCAGTTGCGGGAGATCTTTGTCCGAGGCGATCCCCAGCTCTTTGAACTTGCGGGCCGCCGGTAGAATACGCGCCTCGATCGAGCCCACCGCCTTGTTGTAGGCCAGCACACTCTTGTTGAGCGCCTGCCCGACGTCATTGAGATGCTCGGCCAGCACCGCCATTCGGTCATACAGATCCTTCCCCAGTTTCCCTGCCTGTTGCGCGTGCTCGCTCAATTGTTCCTGCCGCCACCCGTAGGCGACGGCGCGCAGCAGCGCAATCAGCGTCGCGGGGGTGCCGATGACGACGCGCCGGGAAAATCCATCCTCAATTAACGTGGGGTCCTGCTCGAGCGCCGCGCCCAGAAAATGCTCGCCAGGGAGAAACAGCACGACGAACTCGGGCGCCTGGGGGAATTGGCTCCAATAGGATTTGGCGCTCAACTGGTCCATTTGGGACCGGATTTGAGCGGCGTGCCGCCGCAGCCGTTCCTGTCGCTGAGCCTCATCATGCGTCTCGTGGGCCTCGAGATAGGCGGCCAGGACTGCCTTCGCGTCCACGACGATTTGGCGACCGCCGGGGAGCTGGACCACCATATCAGGCCGCAACCGTCCCTCATCGCTCTCGACTACGTCCTGCTCGACGAAATCGCAGTGCGCGACCATCCCAGAAAGTTCGGCCACGCGCTTGAGGGTGATCTCACCCCAGCGCCCCCTGACACTTGGCGCGCTCAGGGCCTTGACCAGGTTGCCGGTCTCTTGCTGGAGACGCTGGTGGGATTCGGCTAGGAGCTTGAGGTGCATGTCGAGCCCACCGTAGGCGGACTGGCGGGACTGCTCTAGGAAATGAATCTGCTCTTCGTAGCGAGTGAGGGAGTCGTGGAGGGGCTTGACCAGTTCGTCGATCGCCTGTTGACGCTGAGCGAGATCTCCCTTCGCCTCGGCATGCAGCACCTCAAAAGAGGTCTTTGCCAATTCCAAGAAGGCCTGATTGTTGGTTTTCAAGGCTTCGCCCGACAAGGCCTTGAACGATTCCGCCAGTTCCTGCCGTGCTTGGGTGAGAAGGGTCTTCTGCTCTTGTAGGCTCTTCAGGCGTCCTGCCGTCCAGAGACCGGCCAGCAACGCTCCGAACAGGAGGCCGGCCACGAGCCCCACCGAGAAGGTGGTCATGTCAGCCATCTCACCTGTCTCACGTCACCCGCTGCTTCACTGAGGATCCAGTGAGGAGCCTAATGCGAACCCTTGGCTGGAAAATCTGCGCAAGGTTACGAGAATCGTGACCAAACGTCAAGAGACAATGTGGCGCCTCATTCTGCCTGTCGGCCCTAGCCGACCGGGTGGAGCCATTTCCTGTGAGCGCCGCTGCCAGGTCAGACGCTCAGTTCAGTTTTTCGAACTGTATGATCGCTACCGGAAGAGATTTTCGTCCCAAAATAGCTGGGCCGGCCAACGGGTGCCGAGACACTGATCTTTAGGTGAGCTGAGGAAGGTCCTTGCCTCGGGGCAAAACCTGGAGCCTTCACCCAGGTTTTGCCGTCGAGTTTTCAAGGAATGGGCGGGCGCTCTCGTTGCTACTTGGCCTGTATCAGCAGGATAAATTGTGACGTGCCTGCCTCGGTGTGGATATTGACCGGGACCAAGCCAGGCTTGAGATTCGGCACCGTCGCTTCAAGTATCGTTGGGCTCACGTATTTGACCTCATTCGCGTTCGTGGAGCCAAACGACACATTATGAAAGCACTGTTTCGTTCCGAAGTTGCTCCCCTTGATCACGATCTTCTGACCCGGCTTGACAGGGTCCGGCGACACCTTCGTGATCTTCGGATGGGACTGATAGTCGCACGCCGGCGCTTTGGCAACCTTGGCGGGAGGAGCCGTGGACGATTTGGACGATTTGGCATCGACTCCTGAAACCAAAAGCAGGATCGCGACCAACCCAACCAGGCTCCCCAGGTACAGGGAGCTCCAGTAACTGTTCATATACTTTCTCATTCTGCGCCTCCTTTTCTCACCCTAATGGGCCACAGGACAGTTTGTCTTACGCCTATTAGTCAATTATTATAGCTCGTCGATAGAGGAACCCAATATCGAGTAGGCTATCAATCGGCGCACACCATTTGAAGTGTATGCAACGGGCAAGTAAGCTGACATTGAGTGAGGGACTGTCGGACGTCCGAGGGATCTTTCGCTTGGTTATGCAAGCACAGTGGCCACGAGTGGTCGCCGAAGCGAATCTTCAATGGTCATCGAGCCGTGTGACCGTTCCGGCTGTCGCGTCCACAGCGACCCGATCCCCATCCTTGAGCAATCTTGTCACCTGCCGAACATTGGCGATGGTCGGGAGTCCATACTCACGCGCGATGATCGCGCCATGTGAGAGTGTCCCGCCCATCTCCACGACAAGGCCGGCTGCGAGTCCCAAGAGCGGTGCCATCCCAGGATCGATTACGGGCATTACAAGGATGTCGTCCTGTTTCATCTTGCTGGTATCAGCCGGTGAGAGGACAATACAGACTGGTCCCTCGACGTATCCGGCGCTGATGGGAACGCCGTGCCACGGGCCGCTCGTCATAACCCAGTTGTCAGCGTCAAGCGGTACCTCTCTTGCCGGAGAAACCAGATCCGGGACGACCTGTTCGGCATTCCTCACCCTCTCCGCACGTCGAGCTGCGACGAGGGTTCCCCAGTCTTGAGCCGAGCCTGCTCCGGCAGTCCGCATCTCTTTTGCCATGAGGAAGAAGACATCGTCCTTGGATTCGAGGGTTCCGGCCGCCGACCACTTCTCTCCTAAGAGGAGCGTGAGGTGGCGAACCGCGGCGGAGAAATGCATCAGGTGATGGCGGTTGGCTTCCCGGAGCGCGAGGTAGCGACAGAGCCGCCGGTACCACCATTGGAAGATCGCACGCTGAAGCAGGCGCCAGCCGAGTGCCCGATGGATATGCTCCAGCGCCCCCTCGCGGGCTGCCCCCTGCTGACGCAGCACGTCCTTGACGGATCTGCCACATCGCCCCTGAAGGTGGCGGCCGACGACACCCAGCAGATACTCCGGGCATTCGATAAAGCGCGGCGACATGAGGTCGGATTCCCCAATGGCTCGGTGACCATACTCCGCTAAATAGGCCCCGAACTCCTCGAGGAAGTGGGTCCCAGCCAGCTTCACGCGGAACTGCTCAGGGGCCCAGGGTTCTGCAAGCAAGAATGCTTCAACCCTCGGTTCATCTCGCGCGTGCTCTGCTAGCTCCGCCAGCCAAAGGATTTGCCTGGCGCTAATCACGTTCCCCAGCCCTTGAAGCGATGTATTGAGGGTCGTTTGCCAGCCTGGCCCCATCCATCGCTTCAGAAGGAACCGCAAGGCTTGGAGTCCCTGTGACACCCCAGCCACAATCGCAAAGGTCACGTCTCTTCCCCTGAATCGGTGGCCCAGGTGGTCCAGCCGATCCAACAACTCGGTTGGCCCCAGTTCCTTCATCGAGTCGTCCGTGTGAACCATCGCCATTTCTTTCATCGCCGCGAACCACGCCGGTGCGCGTCTGGCTGCCTGTCTGATCTTCCGTTCCATCAAGACTCCGACCTGAATGAGTTTCCACCAGGCCAGACGTGGTGGCCCATCCTGGAGTAATCGCCCTTCCCCGCCCATCTGCTCAATGACCAGTGCCGGATCACCACCCAGTTGCCTCATGAATGACTGGAAGAGCGTGACATTGATGTAGGGTCGTCCTCGGAACATCCGTACGGCGGAAAGCCCATGCGGAATCGAGCAGCCCAGTTCGCGATAGTGTCGCAGGATGTTGTGCTCCATGAACTCCTGGAGGAAGGAGAGCCCGAGCGGGCTCGGCAACTCCGGTAGGGTTTCCTTGAAGTTGGCGCGTGACCACTCGCATGATTGCTTTGTAAGGTCTTGCGACAGCCCGATGTCAGGAATCGGTCTGGCTTGCAACAGCCAGATCCCTCGGCTGTCTATGGCCCATTCAACATCGACAGGCTCCCCCATCGTCCGTTCCACGCTCTTGACGAGGTCTGCCAACGCAAGAATGTCCTGTTCCTCCAGCACAGTTTTTTTACGATCCTCCTCAGACAGCGGTTGATCAACCAAGCCTGCAGGAGTTACGACCCTGGCCGTTGTCTTCTCGGCGATATCGCGTTCGAGCACGGTGCCTGGCGCCTCATCGTCCCCGATCTTGACGACGTACTGATCTGGCGTGACCATTCCTCCCACCAGCGGCTCGGCGAGGCCAAAGACCGCATTGATCATGACCAGGTCACCCTGAGCCGTCACGGGATGACGGGAGTAGGCGACACCAGCCGCGCGTGGAGACAGGAGTGGCTGGAGCAGCACTGCCATCGCGGGATCAGTACGTCCCCATCCTATGCGGCCTCTGTAAGCAAGAGCAGCGAGCGTCCAGAGCGAGGCCCAGCATTCAACGATGGCGGCTGTGATCGAGCTGCGAGGGACTCCCAAGATGCTGCGGTAGAGACCTCCGAACGAGGCGTTCGTCTGGTCCTCATCCGAGGCAGAGGACCGAACCGCCCAGAGCGTTCCTTTCACCATTCCGAGCCTGTCGATTTCATGCTCAAGCCTGTCGAATATGGCTTGGGGCACTGTCAGCGACTGCACAACCAGCCTGAACTCCTCAAGCATGGGACCTCGTGCGCGATCTGAGGCACGCCTTACTCGCGCCCATTGCCTTGAGAGATTCACGCCAGCCGCGTGCAGCGCTTCGGAGTAGGCCAGAGTTGTCAGGCAAACCCCGCGCGGGACGTGAAAGCCGTTCCTGAGCAGACGGCCCAGTCCAGCCGCTTTGCCTCCGACGAGGACTGGATCAGAGCAGGATTCCAAAGGCAGGACGAAACGATCGGACATGATGACGAATGGTCAGTGGCCAATGACTACGGAGCAATCAGCAGATGGAGATCATTCACGTTTGTGCCAGTGGGCCCAGTGATAATATGGCCACCAACCTTCTTAAAGAAACGGTAGGCATTATTTTCCAGGAGTAACTCGTGGGGATTTAAGCCGACACGCTGGGCCCTTGCTACCGTTTGGCCATCCACCACCGCCCCAGCAGCATCGGTGGGGCCATCCGTTCCATCGGTTGCGAAGGCCGCGATCCAGACCTTTGGCAGCCCTGCAATCTCGAGCGACGCTGCCAACGCAAATTCTTGGGCTCGCCCACCCCGTCCACTGCCTCGTACCGTGACGGTCAGCTCGCCCCCTGCGACGACGCAGGCGGGACGACGAACCGGCCTACCGGAGGTGACGATTTCCCGCGCGATTGCCCCGAACGATTTCGCGGCCCCCCTAGCCTCACCGATCAACGAAGTGGACAGGACGAGCGGTCTGAATCCCGATTGCCTCGCTGCCTGCGCCACTGCTTTGACTGCTGCGCCATTGTTCCCAATAATGTGGTTCTGCACGCGTCGGAACAGAGACGAGCCAGGTTTCGGAGTTTCCTCCTCAGCGCCGCGCACCCCGCCGGCCAAGTGCGTGCGAACGCGGGCCGGAACATCAGCCCAGAGGCGATAGCGCTGCAAAACCCTGCAGGCATCAGCATAGGTCGTATGGTCCGGCGCGGTCGGTCCTGATCCGATTGCCTCCAGATCGTCACCGATCACATCCGACATAATCAAGCTGACGACCCGGGCCGCTGTCGCAGCCGCAAGGCGGCCTCCTTTGATGGCCGAGAGGTGTTTCCGGACTGTATTGATTTCCTGAATCCCGGCTCCGCTTCGCAGCAGAAGTTGTGTCACCTTCTGTTTATCGGCAAGGGTTAGACCGCCTGCTGGCATCGGGAGTAGACTTGACGCACCTCCGGAGAGAAGGACGAACAACAGGTCATTCGGGGCCAGTTTTCTGACCAACCCAAGCAGCCGTTCCGCCGCCTTCTGGCCGGATCGGTCCGGGAGCGGATGCCCAGCCTCCAGCACTTCGATCATTCTGGTCTCTGTGACGTGGCCGTATTTCACCACCACAAGACCCGAGCCCAATCGGTTTCCAAGCAGGTTCTCCAAGGCGGCTCCCATGCGGGCCGCAGCCTTTCCAGCCCCCACGGCTACCACCTGCCTATACTCGCGCTGATCGTACCGGCGCCGGCCGACCTGGATGATTGTGTCAACTCGCTTCACGTTGCGACACACCGCGCAGACCGGATCCACCGCAGCCAGCCCTGCCTTCAACAGCCGAGTCAGGAAGGCGCGAACTTGGGGCTGCCGCACACCAATGCGCATCAATGGAGCACAGTCACGGCGCTTTGTCTTGCTTGAAACAACGCAAGGGACAGTCTTGCTTGGGAACTTTAAGCTGGTGGGTGCCCTTGGGCAGGTAGTCCTTCCTGATTTCAGGATTGAGCAACTTGAGTTCCAGGAAATAGGAGCCAAATTCCTCGGCGACGGTAGCCAGATGACGTTGAGATTCCTTGATATTGACCGTCACCGTCTCCGTTTCCAACGGCGTGTATAGGTCTTTCTGGGTCAGTCCAAGATATTTCTCCGGCTGAGAATAAATTTCCTTCGCCGCAATGATCCGTGGAACGTACCGCATGGTCTCCCTCATAGAATGCAGCTTCCAATAATCGGTCAGTTTCTGCTCCTTAAGCTGCCTCTTGATCCGCCCATCTCCGGCGTTGTAAGCCGCCATAGCCAAGAACCAGTCTCCCATTTCCTGCTTAAGAGAACGCAGGAATTTGATGGCCGCTTCCGTTGATATTTCCAAATTGCGGCGATCATCACGCCAATAGCTGCTGTGCAGCTTATACCGTTTACCGGTGGAACCAATGAACTGCCAGGGACCGGAGGCCCTCGCACGAGAATACGCCGCCGCAATACACTTGCTCTCCACCAGCAGCACATATTTCAAGTCGTCCGGAAGGCCTGCTTCGGCTAACGCCTTCTCCACAGGGGGGAAACACCGACCGGTCCGCTTGGCCATAATGATGCTCTCGCCTTCCTCCGCCAAGAACTGATAGAACTCGTATTCGATCCGTTCTCGCACTTGCCAGTTGTCTAACGGGACTGGCTCCCCGGCAAAGACCAGCTTGTCCGGAAGCCTGAACGAACTGAGGAAGTGCCGAGGTCCTAGGCGTTGGAGCTCCGGGAGAACAACGAAGCGTTCCTCCAGATTAGGGTCGGAGTCGAGTCCATCAGGGACCAGGATCCCGCTCTCTTCATAGCCCTCCGGCTTGAGTCCCGGCTGTTCAGGGTTAGAAGATGGACGTGGCTCACCAGATACCGGCCGCTCAGTCTCATTGGGATTCGTAGAAGAAGCGGTGGAAAGAGAAGAAGTTGGTTGGGCCCCCTGCTCAGCCGCAACAGGAAACGAATCGGCCAAGAAGATGATTAGCAGGCACGCAGCGAGCAAAATGGGCCCTCTTGGCTCAATGGAGATCGTCCGGCTAGAGGCAAGAACGTGGTGAAGCATCGGTGGTGTCTCGGAGTTGAGCCCCTCTCGCGCATTTGCATTCATGCTACCAGGAAGCAAGCAGCGCGGCAAGCACTTCCCCCTTTCCTCGCTTATGCTAGACTGGCTCCCCATGCCGAATCTGGCTGTCCTGAATGATCAGATCACATCCTGCACTCGGTGCCCGCGCCTGGTGGCCCATCGGGAAGCGATCGCCCGGTCGAAACGCCGGCAGTTCCGGGACTGGACCTATTGGGGACGCCCAGTGCCAGGGTTCGGCGACCCGAAGGCTCGTCTCCTGGTAGTGGGCCTCGCGCCGGCAGCCCACGGCGGCAATCGAACCGGTCGGGTTTTCACCGGGGACCGTAGCGGTGACTGGCTCTACGAAGCGCTCCATCGGTTCGGCTTCGCGAATCAGCCCCGTTCGACCCATCGAGACGACGGTTTGCGTCTCGCGGATTGCTATGTCTCGGCGGCGGTGCGCTGTGCCCCTCCGGGCAACAAGCCGAGCGTGGAGGAGTTTGACGCTTGCCGGCCGTACCTTCTGGAGGAATTGCGTCTGCTCAGGAAGCTGGCTGTGGTGGTCGCGCTGGGGAGGACCGCCTTCGATCAGTACTTGAAAGCCTGCCGGGAGCTGAGCCGCCCTGTTCCGTCCCCCCTTCCTCCCTTCGGTCATGGCAGGCTGTACAGGCTTCCCTGGAACGTCGCTCTGATCGGGTCGTACCATCCCAGCCAGCAGAATACCTTCACCGGCAGATTGACTAAGTCGATGTTCTATTCGGTGTTCAGGCAAGCCCGCAAACTGTTGCGAGGGTAACCGAAATACTGCTCATCCGTCGTTGCTCTATCGCCAAAACAGGTCTCTTCGAGTGGCCAATGACGAATGACGATTGACGCTTCTCTACTGGCGGCCTCTCTCACTCCAGTCAGCCAGGAACTTCTTGAGGCCGACGTCGGTCAGGGGGTGTTTGAAGAGCTGTTGGAAGACGGCGAAGGGCATCGTGCAGATGTCCCCACCGGCTAATGATGCTTCGACCACATGCTGAGGATGGCGCACGCTGGCCACGAGCACGAGGGTCTTATAGTCATAGTTGCGGAAGATCGTCACGATCTGGCGGATCAGCTCCATCCCGTTGGAGCTGACATCGTCGAGACGGCCGATAAAGGGCGAGACACACCAGGCCCCGACCTTGGCGGCCAACAGCGCCTGCGTCGGCGAGAAACAAAGCGTCACGTTGACACGGATGCCCTCAGCGGCCAACTTCTTGGTCGCCTTGATTCCCTCAGGGATCAGCGGGCACTTGACGACGATGTTCTTGTGTATTTTGGCCAGTTCCCGCCCCTCCTTCACCATAGCCTCCGATTCGACACTGACCACCTCGGCGCTGATCGGACCGTCCACAATGTTACAGACCTCCAGGAGCACTTCGCGGAAACTGCGGCCCTCCTTCGCGACCAATGACGGATTGGTTGTGACCCCGTCCAGAACGCCGAGGCTCGCCGCCTCCTGAATTTCCTTCACGCTGGCGGTGTCGAGATAGATCTTCATGGTGGATTCCTTTCGTAAGCGCGAGCGTCTCTTCCTCAACTCTATCGGTTATTTTAAGAACATCTGCAGCCGAATGCAACGCTTCTTCTACATCCAAAGCCGGTTTGACAGCCCGCCGCACGCAGCTTACAATCAATTTGAGTCAACGGCGGATCGGTTCCGGCCGTCTCATGGTCGCCGAATCGATCAAGCGAATCCGAACGATGAACGGTTTCCCACTGACATATGAGGAGGATGCGCAACGATGCAACGACTAGTTGGACTGCTGCTCGCAGTGGCACTCATAGCTGGGTGTGGTGGGAACCCCTATCTCGAAGCATCTTTACAACCTGCCGAATTCGAGGGGAAGGACAAAGCCTGGTTTGAAAAGAACTGGGGAACCCCGACGGGAAAGGCCCCTCGATTCTTCGGGGGAGAAACCTGGACCTATTTCCGGATCGCCGGCGGTCAGACAAGCGCCCCCTTCGGCAACTTCAAGCCGAACCAATGCCAGATCACCCTGAAGTTCGGGAAGGACGATAAGCTGAGTTCGTACAGCTATTCAGGCTGCTAGCCGGACAGTTGCTTTTGAAAGGTCTGCGCGCAGTCCCTGCTGCAGAAATAGTAGGTCTGACCGCCGATACTCTCGGCCACGGCTGATCCTCTCGTCACGTAAATCCGACAGACTGGATCCTGTACCATTTGGTTTTTATCGGTCAGGGCTGGGGCCTGCCCTTTCCCGCCAGAGAGCTCGCGTATCGCGCTCCGTACCAAAAAATACAGGATGACCAGTAACCCAATGACGATCAAGAGTCTATACATGACAATGCCCTTGTAGCGACGAGGCGCCATCCTATGGCAGCATCGAACTTTTGTCAAGAAGTCCAATGAGTTAGGTTCGTCAGTCAGCCTGAATGAGGGGGGCCGAATGGCTCAGGTGCCTACGTTTTGAAGGGGCCATTTGACGCATGAGGGAAGGGACTTCAGACCGATAGCAATGCGTCCTGACGAGTGTTAGCATAGAGTCTATGAAGACCTGCGACAAGTGCCGTGGAACAATGCTGCTGGAACGAGCGGTGGATATGGACGCCGGGCTCGCCATTGCCGTGTTTGCTTGTCTGAACTGTGGTCGTCGCAAGGCTGCGGAACCCGAACCTCGGCCCTTGACTGCCCGACGTTGACCACATGGCGTCAACATTGATCGCACAGCAGCTTACCACCGACGAGAAAAAAGCCGCGGAAGCTGCTTTCCAGCGGGCTCCGTTCAATCCTGCCTGGTCTGCCGCCGCTCTGACTATCTATAACGGCATCGCCGAGGTTATGGCCAGGCGTGACGCTGAGCGAGCCTGTGCTTCTCAGACCGAATTGGAGTTGGAGCGCGAGCCTGAGGTGGCCTTGCTCTAGGCTCTAGGACACGGCTCAATCACACACCCCCCCCAAATGACAAGAGAAGGACCCGGAGCGAGGTCTACCCTTGAGGGACCTATTGACATTCGTTGGACAGGGGAGCATGCTGCGGCCTGTCATGACGGGGGCAAGCCCAGGGGAGCGGGGTAGGTTGGCTTAGTCTCTTCGAGACAAAGGGCGGACTTCTTCGCGATCATGGTGCGCCTTCGTGGGTCCTCTCTGGCCTGCGGAGGCGTTTTTTATCTACTGTTGTCTTTTGGAAAGGGAATGGTCCTCTGCTAACGTCAGAGGAGAAACTTGTCACAAGGAGGAGGACAGTATGAAGCAGATACTCGGTGGATTATCTGGGTTGGCCCTCACGCTGACGCCGTCGGTGGCGCTGGCTGAAGGAGGAGGGTACTCGAGAGGCAACGCGATCTTATACTTTTTCGCGATTGCGGTAGTGCTCATCTTTGGCATCCACGACACCTTTCATAAGAGATGGCTTACGTGGACCAGTGCCATCGTGATCCCCATTGTGCTTTATCTGAACCTGCCGGCCCAGTAACGTAGAATCAGCAAATCCTATCGTGTCTGGTTGCGGAGGGAGTACGTTGCTCCCTACCGCAACCCCAGCACATCCATCATGTCATAGAGCCCAGGTGGCTGCTTGACCACCCAGCGGGCCGCGCGCAGCGCCCCTCGGGCGAAGGTGTCCCGGCTTTGCACGCGGTGAGTCACTTCGATTCGCTCCCCCATCCCTCCGAACAGCACGGTGTGATCCCCAACGATGTCTCCGGCCCGGATCGTTTGGATTCCGATTTCGCCGCGTTTGCGCTCGCCCACTAATCCCTTGCGGGCATAGACCCCCACCTGCTCCAAATCTCGGTTCACCGCCCTTGCCAGAATTTCCGCTATCTTCAGGGCAGTGCCGCTCGGAGCGTCCTTCTTCAAACGGTGGTGCGCTTCGATGACTTCGAGGTCATACTCATCCCCCAGTGTCTTGGCCATCTCCGCGATCACCTTGAAGATGACGTTCACCCCCACGCTCATGTTTGGGGAAAAGACGCAAGGGATCTGTCTGGCCAGCGCACGAAGTTCTTCGAGTTCCCGGGATGCGAACCCGGTGGTCCCGATCACCATCGCCCGCCGGTGCTGGGCCGCAACGCGCAGATGATCCAGGGTGGCACCAGGGGTCGAGAAATCAATCACCGCCTCACCCCGATCTATGACGGCAGATAAATCGTCTCCGATTGGGATGCCGGTCTGGCCACAGCCGGCAATTTCGCCTGCATCCTCGCCGATGGACATATGTCCTTTACTCTCCACAGCGCCAGCCAGAGTCAACGCCGCCGAGTCCTTGAGTAGTGAGACGAGCCTGCCACCCATGCGACCGGCCGCACCTGCCACAATCACTTTAATCATAGGAACCCGTTATTCGTTAATCGTGAACCGTTATCAGCACAGTCAAGCTGAATGCCTTCACTCCCCTTGCGTTTCACGTTTAACGATTCACGTTGAACGTCAGATCAGACCATAGTCCTTCAGCGCACGCGCAAGTTTCTCACGGTTTTCCGTTGAGAGTGGGCTCAGCGGCAGACGCAGCTCGCCATCAATTTTCCCCATCATGGCCAGCGCCTCTTTGACCGGAATAGGGTTGGTCTCGTAGAAGAGCGCGGTGAACAGGGGATACATCTTGAAATGGAGCCGTCTGGCTTCCTCGAGCCTGTTCGAACCGAAGGCATCCACCATCGCGGCCATGTCGGCCGGCGCGATGTTGGCGGTCACCGTGACCACGCCTTTTGCCCCGACAGCCATCATGGGGAGCGTGAGCGGGTCGTCGCCGGAGAGCACGGTGATCCGATCCCCGCAGGCCTGCACGACCTCGGACGCCTGCTGCACGGAGCCGGCCCCTTCCTTGATCGCGACAATGTTGCGTACCGACGCCAACCGCGCCACGGTAGAGGGCAGCAAATTCACGCTGGTCCTGCTCGGGATGTTGTACAGCACCAGCGGCAGGTCCACCGATTCAGCCACTGCTTTGTAGTGGCGGTAGAGCCCCTCCTGCATCGGTTTATTGTAGTAGGGGGTGATCAACAAGGCGCCGTCGGCTCCGACTGATTTGGCGTGCTTGGTCAGCGCAATGGCTTCATCGGTGCAGTTGGACCCCGCGCCGGCGATCACGGGAACCCGGCGCCGGACCGCCTCGACGGTGAACGCCACCACATGCTCATGTTCCTGATGAGAGAGCGTGGCGGACTCGCCGGTGGTCCCGCAAGGGACAATGCCATCCGTGCCGTTGGCGATCTGAAACTCGATCAGATCACCTAGGGCTCGTTCATCCACCCGTCCCTTTCGGAACGGGGTCACGATCGCGACGATGGAACCGGTAAACATCTCCGTACCTCCCGTAAGGCGCGAGGGGTGCTGCAAGGCTTTCTCCCCCTTATGCCTCACGTTTCACGCTTCACGTCTTCTATTGCCAGGCATCGGGCAAGATCCCCCCTTCAGCCACGGCCCTGGCATCACCCTGTAAATAGACATCGGTGAACGACTCGCCGCGTGACGAAAAATACACCGTCAGTTCCAGTCCACTCCGGGGAATCAACGTCACTGGAGATTCCACTTTTCCCAAGAGGCTGGCAATCAGCGCCGAGGCGATCGAGCCGGTCCCGCAGGCTAAGGTCTCGTCCTCCACGCCCCGCTCGTAGGTCCTGATCTCTATCCGATGCGGGTCCAGGATTGTTATGAAATTTACGTTGGTGCCGGCCGGCCGAAAGAGTTCGTGATATCGGGTTGGTCGTCCGATCCCCACGAGGTCCACCGTCTCCGGATCGTCCACCACATAGACGCAGTGAGGCACTCCCGTGTCAATGAAGTGCGCCTCGCGGTCTATCCCGTTGATCGGGACCCGGAGATGAAGTCGAAGCCCGGTTGGGTCCGGAAACCGAACTTTGACTGCTGTTGGTTCTCGCACGCGCTTGGATTCCCGACCGAAAGATCCAGACACCATTTCGGCCTCGATGATCCCGGCGAGCGTCTCAAAGCGCATGCGTCGCGGGGCGATCCGCTTCAGATACGCAAACCGAGCCGCGCAGCGGGCACCGTTACCGCTGAACTCCGCTTCGCTGCCGTCCGCATTGAACAGCCGCCACCTGAAGTGAGCCCGCCGCGAGCGTTCAAGCAGGATCAGTCCGTCGCCGCCGACCGACAGCCGGTGCCTACAGACCTTGGCAGCCAGAGAAGCAGCGAGTCTGGGATCCACGACCCGTCCACGATTATCAATCAGAATGAAATCGTTCCCGCTGCCGGACAGCTTCATGAAGGGAATAGGTTTGTCTTGGCGCTTCATGAGCTAAGAAACTCCGGAAT
>Ga0209860_1000007_pt1 | contig 22104 bp, 15 predicted proteins | sample GWRWS2_40_50_FD_187243 | JGI IMG/M metagenome (GOLD analysis project Ga0209860, IMG submission 187243) | Riverbed sediment microbial communities from areas with vegetation nearby in Columbia River, Washington, USA - GW-RW S2_40_50 (SPAdes)... | ecosystem: Environmental > Aquatic > Freshwater >... | reverse complement strand
CGCAGGGGCCGTCGGCGGCGTCGGGCGCGTCCGGGCCCTGGGCGGTGTCGCCGGCCGGCTCGCCTCGCCGTCGGCCCCTGCGTCTGGCCGGCGCCTCGTCGGGCCCGTCGGCGCCAGCCTCCTCGCCCGCGGTCTGGGTCGCGGTGCGCTGGCGGCCGCCGGCGGTGGCGGACCGCTGCGCCGAGGCGGCGTCGGCGTCGGCGGCGGGCCGTGGCGGCGGGGTGACGACCGCGCGCAGTCCCTTGCCGGCCGCCGCGATCCCCCGACCCACCGACGCCACCGAGGTCCTGGTGCTGATCAGCGCGCCGAGGAACAGCAGGCAGGCGAAGGCCGTGCCAGCCCCCCAGGTGGACAGCAGCCGCGCCAGCGGGGCGACGACGGCGGCGCCGACCAGCCCGCCGGAATCCTGCAGCACCGACGGTCTCGCCGAGGTCGGCGGGGCGCCACGCGCCAGGTGCAGCAGGCCGAGGCCGCCGAGCAGCGACGCCAGCAGCCCGATGGCGACGCGGCCGGCGACGGCGTCGTCGGCCTTGGCGGCGGAGCGGCGGAACAGGGCCAGCCCGAGCCCGGCGAACAGCACCGGCACCGCGTAGGCGCCGTAGCCGAACAGGCCGCGGAACAGCAGGGCCAGGAAGACGCCGACCTTGCCGCCGTTGTGCAGCCAGATGCCCAGGGCCAGCAGCACCGCGAACAGGATCAGGAAGACGCCCTGGATGTCGCCCTTGTGCGGCGACAGGGCCTTGCGCGGGCCGCGGCCGAGGCGCTGGGTCCGCGACGGCGGGCTGCGGCGCTTCTTCGGCGCCGGCCGGCGGCCGGGAGGGCGTCGCGTGCGGGCCTTGGCCATCGACCCTAGACCTCCATGACCGTCGGGATGATGACCGGCCGCCGCTGGGTGCGCTCCTTGAACAGCGCCGAGGCGGCCGAGCGCATGTGCTGCTTGAGGATCATCGGGTCCACCACGCCGTCGGCGGCGGTGCGCTCCAGCGCCGCCAGCACGCGCGCCTTCGCCTCCTCGATCAGGTCGCCGGACTCCGGCTCGTAGACGAACCCGCGGGTGACGATGTCGGGGCCGGCCAGGACCTTGCCGGTCTGGGCCTCGATGGTGGCGAGCACGTGCACGAAGCCCTCGCCGCCGAGCTTGCGGCGGTCGCGCAGGACGGCGTCGCCGACGTCCCCCACCCCGAGCCCGTCCACGAACACCATCCCCGCCCTGACCTCGCCGACGTGGCTGGCGACCCCGTCGGCGAGCTCGACCACGTCGCCATCCTCGCACAGCAGGATCCGGTCCCTCGGCACCCCGGCCGCCTCGGCCAGGCGGGCGTGCTGGGCCAGGTGGCGGTACTCGCCGTGGACCGGCAGGAAGTTGTGTGGCCGCAGCGTGGTCAGCAGCAGGGTCAGCTCGCCCTGGGCGGCGTGGCCGGAGACGTGCACGCGCGCGTTGCCCTTGTGGTAGACGTCGGCGCCGAGCCGGGCGAGGTCGTTGATGGTGCGGTAGACGGCGGCCTCGTTGCCCGGGATCAGCGACGACGACAGCACCACGGTGTCGCCCGGTTCGATCCGCACCCACTTGTGGTCGCGGCCGGCCATCAGCGTCAGGGCGGAGTACGGCTCGCCCTGGGAGCCGGTGCACAGCACCACCGTGCTGGCCGGGTCGAGCCCGTTGAGGTCCTCGACGGGGACCAGCAGGCCGGGCGGCGTCCGCAGGTAGCCGAGGTCGCTGGCGACCCGCATGTTGCGGATCATGCTCCGGCCCACCAGGGCGACCTGGCGGCCGAGGCGGGCGGCGGCGTCGAGGATCTGCTGCACCCGGTGGACGTGGCTGGCGAAGCAGGCGACGACGATCCGCCGCCGGGCGGCCCCGAAGATGTCGTCGAGGGCGCGGCCGACCTCGACCTCGGAGGGGATGAAGCCGGCCTGGTCGGCGTTGGTGGAGTCCGACAGCAGCAGGTCGATGCCGTCGCCGGCCAGCCTCGCCAGGCCGCCGAGGTCGGTCGGGCGACCGTCGATCGGGGTCAGGTCCATCTTGAAGTCGCCGGTGTGCACGATCGTGCCCGCCGGGGTGCGCAGCGCCACCGCCACACCGTCGGGGATGGAGTGCGACACGGCGAACAGCTCGATGTCGAAGGGGCCGAGGGTGGTGCGCTGGCCCGGGGCGACCTCGACCAGGGAGGGGGCGAGGTCGTGCTCCTCCAGCTTGGCGGCGAGCATGCTGAGCGACAGCCTGGTCCCGTAGACGGGCACGTCGAAGTCGCGCAGGAAGTACGGCAGGGCGCCCATGTGGTCCTCGTGGGCGTGGGTCAGGACCACGCCGACGACCCGTTCCGGCTCCTCGGCCAGCCAGGTGAAGTCGGGAAGGATGATGTCGACGCCGGGCTGGTCGGCATCGGGGAAGGCGAGACCGCAGTCGATCAGCAGCCGGGCGCCGTCCAGCTCGACGACCGCGCAGTTGCGGCCGATCTCGCCGAGCCCCCCCAGGAAGGCGACCCGGACCGCGCCGGGCGCCGGCGACGGTGGGACGCCGGTCTCCGCGGCCCGCTCAGCCACGCGCGCTCCCGCCGAGGCCGGCGCCGGCCAGCAGGCCGCGGGCGTACTCGACCTGCTCGGGGGTGGCGTCCGGCAGCGGCAGCCGCAGCGGGCCGGCCGGCAGCCCGAGCAGGTTCATGCAGGCCTTGAGCAGGATCGGGCTGGAGGTCGCGAACAACCCCTCGAACAGGGCCAGGTGCCTGGTGTGGAGGTCCAGCGCGGTCCTGGTGTCGCCCCGCTCGAAGGCGGCGATCAGCTCCTGGAGGGCGGGGCCGACCAGGTGGGCGGCGACGCTGACGACGCCGACGCCGCCGACGGCGAGCAGCGGCAGGAGGTTCTTGTCGTCGCCGGAGTACTGCTCCATCCGCCCGCCGGTGTCGCGGTGCAGGCGGCTGGCGGCGGCCATGTCGCCGACGGCGTCCTTGACCGCCACGACGTTGTCGACCTGCTCGAACAGCCGCACCATCGTCGGCACCTCGATGGTGCAGGCGGTGCGGCCGGGGATGTTGTAGAGCATGCAGGGCAGGCCGGTGGACTGGGCGATGGCGCTGAAGTGGGCGACCAGCCCGGACTGGGGCGGCTTGTTGTAGTAGGGCGTGACCAGCAGCAGCGAGCCGACGCCGGCCTTCTCGGCCAGCCGGGTCAGCTCCACCGACTCCGCGGTCGAGTAGGTCGAGGTGCCGGCCATGACCCGGCCGCCGTCGCCGGCCGCCTCGACCACCGCCGCCCACAGGCGGGCCTTCTCGTCGGCGGTGAGCGTCGGGGACTCGCCGGTGGTGCCGGCCACCACCAGCGTGTCGGTGCCGTGGTCGAGCAGGTGGCGGGCCAAGCGCTGGGCGCCGTCGACGTCGAGGTTGCCGTCGGTGCTGAACGGGGTGGCCATGGCGGTGAGCACACGGCCGAAGCGACCTGGCATGACGATCCTCCGAAGGCGTGATGGGCGGCCCTGGACAGCCGGCGGCCCCACTCCGCCGGCGGCCACCAGGGATTCTACTCGGGCATCCCAGTCGAACCGGGGAACTTGTGGTCTCAGGCCCCGGGCGAGGGCAGGCCGGCCCACCGGGGCGTTGAAGCCATCCATGTGCTTTCGTTTGCCTTCATATGTTACGGTTCTTGCCGAGTTACGGTACTTGGTAGAGGGGTGAGTCAGGTGGCATTGGTTCAAGTCCTTCCGAGCGAGCTGGAGCGTGCGGCTGGGCGGCTCGCGGCCAGCGCCGACCAGGTGCGGTCGGTGGTCGGCAGCCTCGTCCCGGCCGCCGGCGGGGTCGCCGGCGCGCTCGGCGACCCCGCCCTGACCGAGCGGTTCCAGGTGCTGTGGGCCCGCTGGGCGCGCGAGCTCGGCGTGATCGCCGACGACCTGGCCGGCGCCGCCGGCCGGCTGCAGGCGGCCGCGGCCGAGTACCGGACCACCGACCGGGCCGCGATCCCCCCGGCCCAGCGGGCGTGGTGACGCTGTCGCCCGCACGTGCGACGATCCCGGGCGATGCCCGCCGCACCGCACCCCCTGGAGACGGCCGTCCGGCCGCGCCTGCCGGTCGACCTGCGGCTGACGCTGGGGCCGCTGCGGCGCGGGGCCGGTGACCCGACCATGCTGGTCGACCGCGCCGGGGCGTGGTGGCGGGCGACCCGGACCCCGCAGGGGCCGGCCACCGCCCGGTATGCCGCGGACGGCGCAACGGTGCGGGTCGCCGCCTGGGGCCCGGGGGCCGAGTGGTGCCTGGCCGCCGCCCCCGAGCTGCTCGGGGCGCGCGACAGCCTGGACGGCTTCCACCCGGACGGGCTCGTCGGCGAGCTCCACCGCCGCCTGCCCGGCCTGCGCATCGCCCGCTCGCAGGCGGTGTTCGAGGCGCTGCTCCCGTCGATCCTGGAGCAGAAGGTCACCGGCCGGGAGGCCAGGGACGGCTACCGGGCGATCGTGCGGGCCTGGGGCGAGCCCGCCCCCGGCCCGCTGCCGCTGCTGCTGCAGCCGGCGCCACCGGCGCTGGCGACCACCCCCTACTGGGCGTTCCACCCGCTCGGGGTCGAGCGCAAGCGGACCGCCACCATCCTCATGGCCGCCAGCCGCGCCCGCCGGGTCGAGGAGACCGTGGCGATGACGCCGGCCGACGCGCACCGGCGGCTGCAGGCGCTCCCCGGGGTCGGGCCGTGGACCTCGGCCGAGGTGGCGATCGTCGCCCTCGGCGACGCCGACGCCGTCTCGGTCGGCGACTTCCATCTCCCCCACATGGTGAGCTGGGCGCTGGCCGGGGAGCCGCGTGGCAGCGACGAGCGCATGCTCGAGCTGCTCGCCCCGTTCCCGGGCCACCGCGGCCGGGTCCTGCGCCTGCTCACCCGCTCCGGCCGGATGCCGCCGCGCCGCGGCCCCCGCGCCGCGGTCCGCTCGTTCGCGCGGATCTGAGCGGCGGGCCCGGGCCCGGCTGGCAGGTCGGGCACCACCAGGTGACCCGGTCGGCGTCGTAGCTCTCCTGGTCGGCCTTGCGGATCGGGGTGCCGCAGCGGCGGCAGGGCCTGCCGTTGCGGCCGGCGACCCAGTGGGTCCTGCCGGGGCGGGTGTCGCCGGTGGTGATCTGGCGGCCGCTGGTCCGGTTGGCCTCCATCAGCCGCTTCAGCAGGTCGACCATGCCCGCCGGGTCGTCGACCTGGCCGACCGGCGTCCACGGGTCGACGCCGCGCAGGAAGCAGATCTCGCACTTGTAGATGTTGCCCGGCCCGGCGATGACCCGCTGGTCGAGCAGGGCGGTGCCGACGGCGCGGTCGGGATCGGCCAGCAGGCGCCGGACCGCCTCGGCGGCGTCCCAGTCGGCGCCGAGCACGTCGGGACCGAGGTGCCCGACCACCTCGTGCTCCCGCGCGGTCGGCAGCAGCTCGCAGATGCCCAGCCGGAAGCCGACCGCGACCCACGGCTCGGTCCGCAGCACGGCCCGGACCTGGAAGTCGGGGCCGCGCCACCGCTCCCGCGGCCGGTACAGGTGCCAGGCGCCCTCCATCTTGAGGTGGCTGTGGAGGGTGACGCCGGCGTCGGTGCGCAGCAGCAGGTGCTTGCCGCGGGCCGCGACCTCGGTGACCGCCTGGCCGCCCAGGTCGGTGGTGGCGAAGCGCGGCACCCGGAAGTCGGTGGCCAGCAGGCGCTCCCCCGCCAGCGCCGCGTGCAGGCGGGCGGCGGCGACCAGGACGGTGTCGCCCTCTGGCATCTCAGCGCCGCAGGCGCAGGCCGCGGGCGGTGGGCCGGAAGCCGGCGTCGGTGAGCGCGCGCGCCAGGGGGCTGTCGAACACCGGCTCGCCGTCGGCCCGCTCGACCGCGACGCGGCCGAGGGCGCCGTCGCGCACGGCCAGGGCGAGCGCGTCGGCCACCCGGCCGAGGCGGTCGGGGTCGCCGGTGAAGGTGAGCAGGGTGCGGCCGCCCCGCTCGACGTAGAGGGCGAGTTCGCCGTCGGTCAGGATCACGACCGCGCCCGCCTTGCGGCCCGGCCGGTGCCCCGGCCGCTCCCCCAAAGAAGTCCGCGCATTACCGTACCGCCCGCCCTGATCGCCGTCAGGGATCCCGTGGTCTTGGTAATGCGCGGACTTCTTTGCCCGGCCGTCGGCGGTGGTGGCCCGCTCGGGCCAGGGCAGGGCGGCCCCGTACGGGTTGGCAGGGTCGCCGGCGGCCAGCACCTGGGTCAGCGGGTTGGGTGGGGGGTCGGTGAGGGTGCGCAGGCGGTCCACGGCGCCGGGCGCGGCGAACTGGGCGCCGCCGAGCCCGTCCACGAAATAGCCGCGCCGGCAGCGGCCGGCCTCCTCCATCGCCTTGAGCACGGGGTAGACGCCGGCGAACCCGCCGGGGAGCCGTTCGGCCATCACCGCGCCCCTGGTGAGCACCCCGTGACGGTCCAGGAGCTGCTCGGCGACCGCGTGCAGCCGCCTGGTGGGGTCCGCGGCGGCCGCTGGCAGCAGGCTCCAGCGGCCGGCGCCGGCCGGGGGGCCGGCGCGGCTCGGCACGGGCGAGCCGCGGCGGCCGTAGCGGCGGCGGCGCTGCGGGCGGGCGGCGGGGCGGGAGCCGCCGGCGACCAGCGCCCGCAGCGGGACCAGGGTGTCGTTGGTGACCATGCCGGCCCAGACCAGCTCCCACACCGCCAGCAGCAGCTCGCTGTCGCCGGCCCCGCCGACCGCGTCGGCGAGCTGCCGGAAGAACATCGCGCCGCGGCCGGCCAGCGCCTCCCTGACGGCGGCCGCCAGCGGGGTCAGCTCGACCGGGAGCGGCTCCGGCAGCAGCAGCGGGAGCCCTTCGGCCAGGTACAGGCCGACCCAGCCGTCGTCGGAGCCGATCGCGCCGGCGCCGGCCCAGACGACCTCGCCGGAGGCGCAGAGCTGGTCGAGCAGGCCCGGGTGGTAGCCGGGCAGCCGGGCGGCGAGCACCAACCGTTCCAGCGCCGACGCGGGCACGGCGGCGCCCTGGAGCTGCTCGACCACCCGGAACAGCGCGTCCAGGTCGGTGGCCCGCGGTCCGCTGGGGCCGACCCCCTGCCAGGCGGCCAGGAAGCGGGCGAGGGCCTGCTGGGGGACGGGCTCGACCTCCTTGCGGAGCGCGGCCAGCGAGCGCCGCCGGAGCCGGCGCAGCACCTCGGCGTCCAGCCACTCCCGGCCGGAGCCACCCGGACGGAACTCGCCGTGGACCACCCGGCCGGCCGCCGCCAGCCTGGCGAGGGTCTGCTCGACCACGGCCACGCCGAGGCCGAGCCGGCCTGCCGGGTCGCCGGCCAGGAACGGCCCGTGGGTGCGGGCGTAGCGGGCCAGCAGGTCCCCGACCGGGTCCGCCACCGGCTCCAGGAACGCCTGTGGCACCCCGACCGGCGGCGCGGCCCCGAGCCCGTCGCGCAGCCGGGCGACGTCCTCGATCGCCACCCAGCGCTCGTGCCCGCCGACGCGTAGCCGCACCGCCCGGCGGGTCGCCTCCAGCTCGGCCAGCCAGCCGGGCGCGGCGTCGGGGTCGGCCGAGCGGGCGGCCGCCTCCTGGACGGTCAGGTCGCCGAGCAGGCGGAGCGCGTCGTGCAGCCCGTCGGGCCCGCGGGCCCGGCGCTCGGGGGTCAGGAGCTGCAGCTCCAGCTCCAGGTCGGCGAGGGCGGCCTGGTCGATGAGGTCGCGCAGCTCCTCGCGGCCCAGCAGCTCGGCCAGGATGGAGCGGTCCAGCGACAGCGCCTGGGCGCGCCGCTCAGCCAGCGGCGCGTCGCCTTCGTACATGAACGCGGCGACGTAGCCGAACTGCAGCGAGCTGGCGAACGGCGACGGGAACGGCGTGTCGACCTCGACCACCCGGACCTGGCGGCTGGCGACCTCGGCCATCAGCTCCCTGAGGCCGGGCAGGTCGAAGACGTCCTGGAGGCATTCGCGCATGGTCTCGAGCACGACCGGGAACGAGCCGTACCTGGAGGCGACCTGGAGCAGGCCGGCGCTGCGCTGCCGCTGCTGCCACAGCGGCGTGCGGCGGTCCGGCCGGCGCCGCGGCAGCAGCAGGGCGCGGGCCGCGCACTCGCGGAAGCGGCTGGCGAACAGCGCCGAGCCGCCGACCTCGCCGACGACCAGGTCCTCGATCTCGTCGGGGTCGAACAGGATCGAGTCGCCGGGCGGGGCCTCGTCGGCCTCCGGCAGCCGCACCACCACGCCGTCGTCGGTGTACATGGTCTGGACCTCGAGGCCGAGCCGCTCCCGGACCCGGGCCTCGATGGCCTGGGCCCATGGGGCGTGGACCTGGGCGCCGAACGGCGAGTGGATGCAGACCCGCCAGTCGCCCAGCTCGTCCCGGAAGCGCTCGACCACGATGGTGCGGTCGTCGGGCAGCACCCCGGTCGCCTCGCGCTGCTCGTCCAGGTAGCCGACCAGGTTGGCGACGGCGTTGGCGTCCAGCCCGGCCGCCTGAAGCCGCCGCAGCCGCGCCTCCGGGCCCAGGCCGCTCAGCTCGCGGAGGAACGCGCCGAGGGCGCGGCCCAGCTCGACCGGCCGCCCGAGCATGTCGCCGTGCCAGAACGGGAGCTTGCCCGGCTGCCCGGGTGCCGGGGTGACCAGCACCCGGTCGTGGGTGATGTCCTCGATCCGCCAGCTCGACGCGCCGAGGGTGAAGACCTCGCCGACCCGGGACTCGTAGACCATCTCCTCGTCCAGCTCGCCGACGCGGGTCTGGCGCTCGCCGACCAGGTAGACGCCGAACAGGCCCCGGTCGGGGATGGTGCCCCCGGAGGTGACGGCCAGGCGTTGCGCCCCCGGCCGGCCGACCAGGCGGCCCTCGACCCGGTCCCAGTTGAGGCGGGGGCGCAGCTCGGCGAACTCGTCGGAGGGGTAGCGGCCGGAGAGCATGTCCAGGACGCTCTCCAGCGCGCTGCGGGGTAGCTCGGCGAAGGGGGCGGCGCGCCGGACCAGCGCCTCCAGCTCCTCCACGGTCCAGTCGTCCATCGCCACCATGGCGACGACCTGCTGGGCGAGCACGTCGAGGGGGTTGCGGGGGTAGCGCATCGCCTCGATGGCGCCGGCGAGCATCCGCTCGACCACCACCGCCGACTCGACCAGGTCGCCGCGGAACTTTGGGAGCACGACGCCGCGGCTGACGGCGCCGACCTGGTGGCCGGCGCGGCCGATGCGCTGCAGGCCCTGGGCGACCGAGTTGGGCGCCTCCACCTGGACAACGAGGTCGACGGCGCCCATGTCGATGCCGAGCTCCAGCGAGCTGGTCGCGACCACGGCCGGCAGCCGGCCGGCCTTCAGGTCCTCCTCGATCTCGCCCCGCTGCTCGCGGCTGACCGAGCCGTGGTGGGCGCGGGCCAGCTCCTCGCCGGCCAGCTCGTTGAGGTTGGCGCAGAGCCGCTCGGCGAGCCGGCGGGAGTTGGCGAACACGATCGTGGAGCGGTGGGCGCGGACCAGCTCGACCAGCCGCTCGTCGATGTGGGGCCAGACCGACGACGTCGGCGGCGAAGCCGCCGACTCGTCGGAACCCTGATCAAGATTTCCAATTGCGGTCATGTCCTCAACCGGAACCACGACCGACAGGTCGAAGGACTTCTCGCTGGGCGGGGCGACCACGTCGACGGGACGGGGGCCGCCGAGGAAGCGGGCGACCTCGTCCAGCGGCCGCACGGTGGCCGACAGGCCGATCCGCCTGGCGGGCCGCTCCAGCAGCTCGTCCAGCCGCTCCAGGCTGAGGGCCAGGTGGGCGCCGCGCTTGGTCGCGACCACCGAGTGGACCTCGTCGACGATCACGGTGTCGACCGACGTCAGCGCCTCACGAGCGCGGGAGGTCAGCAGCAGGAACAGCGACTCGGGGGTGGTGATGAGGATGTCGGGCGGCTGCCGCGGGAAGCGGCGGCGCGCCTCCGCCGGGGTGTCGCCGGTGCGCATCGCGACGGTGATCTCGGGCAGGGGAAGGTCCAGCCGGGCGGCGGCGGCCCGCAGGCCGGCGAGCGGCGCCCGGAGGTTGCGCTCGATGTCGGCGGCGAGGGCCTTCAGCGGGGAGACGTACAAGACCCGGAGGCGCCGGCGGGGGTCGACGGGGGCCGCGGTCGCCAGCCGGTCGATGGCCGACAGGAACGCCGCCAGCGTCTTGCCCGACCCGGTGGGCGCGACCACCAGCACGTCCTGGTCCTGGGCGAGCGCGTCCCAGGCGCCGGCCTGCGCCGGGGTCGGCGCGGCGAAGGCGCTCTCGAACCAGGCCCTGGTGAGGGCCGAGAACCGCCCGAGCCCGGCGGATGGTCCTGCCTGCTCCATGGGGTCATGCTAGTGCCGTCACCCGACATCGGCCGCTGGCCGGGCGTTTGGGCGAGGGTGGCACACTGGATACTTGGGGGCAACAGGCAGCGACCAAGCCTCGAGGGTGGCGATCATGGGCTGGTTCGAGCGGGCTGAGTTCGGGCCCAATGTCGGGCTGATCGACGAGATGTACCGGCAGTACCTCGACGACCCCGAGTCGGTGAGCGAGGCGTGGCGGGAGTTCTTCGCCGAGAACGTTCCCGACGAGGACGGGGAGGCTGTGGCGGAGCCGCGCCCGGCGGCCGCGGCCGAGAAGGCGGAGGCCAAGCCGGAGCCGGAGCCGGCGCCGGCGCCGCGCGCGAAGGGCGAGGCCGACGGGGCGGCGGGCCGGACCGTGCCGCTGCGGGGGGCGGCGGCCCGGATCGTGGAGGCGATGGAGGCCAGCCGGGCGGTCCCGACCGCCACCTCGGTCCGCTCGGTGCCCGCCAAGCTGCTGGAGGTCAACCGCACCGTGCTCAACGGGCACCTGCGCCGGCGGCAGGGCGGCAAGGTGAGCTTCACCCATATCATCGCCTACGCGGTGGTGAGGGCGCTGGACGCCGTCCCGGTGATGACGTCGATGTACCGGGAGGTCGACGGCCGGCCCCACGCCGTCCGCCCCGAGCACGTCAACCTCGGGCTGGCGGTGGACGCCAGACGCCCGGACGGCTCCCGGACCCTGCTGGTGCCGAACATCAAGCAGGCCGACACCCTCGACTTCGGCGCCTTCGTCCGCGCCTACGAGGAGATCGTCGGCAAGGTCAAGGCCAACAAGCTGACCGTCCAGGACTTCGCCGACACCACCCTGACGATCACCAACCCGGGCACCATCGGCACGGTGCTGTCGGTCCCCCGCCTGATGGCCGGCCAGTCGGCGATCATCGGCGTCGGCGCGATCGACTACCCGGCCGAGTACCAGGGCGCCGACCCGCAGAGCCTTGCCGACATGGGCGTCGGCAAGGTCGTCACGCTGACCTCGACCTACGACCACCGGGTCATCCAGGGCGCCGAGAGCGGCGAGTTCCTGGCCCGCGTGCACCGGCTGCTGCTCGGCGAGGACGACTTCTACGTCGAGCTGTTCGCCAGCATGACGGTGCCGTACGTGCCGGTTCGATGGCGCATCGACCACCGCACCGGCGAGGACGCCCTGGAGGCGGTCGAGAAGCAGGCCCGCGTCCTCCAGCTCATCAACATGTACCGGGTCCGCGGGCACCTGATCGCCAACCTCGACCCGCTCAAGGCCAAGCCGCCGCACATGCACCCCGAGCTGGACCCGGCCACCTCCGGCCTGTCCATCTGGGACCTGGAGCGCCGCTTCGCCACCGGCGGGCTGGCCGGCAGGCGGGAGCTGCCGCTCGGCGAGATCCTCCACATCCTGCGCGACGCCTACTGCCGCACCGGCACCGTCGAGTACATGCACAACGCCCAGACCGACGAGAAGCACTGGATCCAGGAGCACGTCGAGGGCGTCCCGCACGAGCTGCCCAAGGAGGACCAGCTCCAGATCCTCCACAAGCTGAACGAGACGGAGGCCTTCGAGCGCTTCCTGCACAACAAGTACACCGGGCACAAGCGCTTCAGCCTGGAGGGCGGCGAGAGCCTCATCCCCATGCTCGACGCGCTCCTGGACCGGGCCGCCGACGCCGGCATGGAGGCGGTGACCATGGGCATGAGCCACCGTGGCCGCCTGAACGTGCTCGCCAACACCGTCGGCAAGAGCTACGGGGAGATCTTCAGCGAGTTCGAGGGCAACCTCGACCCGACCCTCACGCAGGGCTCCGGGGACGTGAAGTACCACCTCGGCGCGGTCGGCAAGCACGTCGCCCGCTCCGGCCGCGAGCTGCGCGTGGAGCTGGCCTCCAACCCGAGCCACCTGGAGGCGGTCAACCCGGTGGTCGAGGGGATCGTCCGCGCCAGGCAGGACCTGCTCGACCGGGGCGAGGAGGCGCCGATCCTGCCGCTGCTGCTGCACGGCGACGCCGCCTTCGCCGGCCAGGGCGTGGTCGCCGAGACCCTGAACCTGTCGCAGCTCCGCGGCTACCGCACCGGCGGGACGGTGCACATCATCGTCAACAACCAGGTCGGCTTCACCACCAGCCCCGACTACGGCCGCTCGTCGACCTACGCCACCGACGTCGCCAAGATGATCCAGGCGCCCATCTTCCACGTGAACGGCGACGACCCGGAGGCGTGCGTGCGCATGGCGCGCCTGGCCTTCGACTTCCGCCAGGCGTTCAAGAAGGACGTCGTGATCGACATGTGGTGCTACCGGCGCTACGGCCACAACGAGGCCGACGAGCCGTCGTTCACCCAGCCGCTCATGTACGGGCGCATCAAGGCCCGCCGGCCGGTCCGCAAGCTCTACACCGAGGCGCTGGTCAACCGGGGCGACCTGTCGGTGGAGGACGCCGAGCGGTCGCTGGAGGAGTTCCGCACCCGCCTGCAGCGGGCCTTCGACGACACCCACGAGGACGAGCGCAAGGTCGCCAGGGTCGAGCTGGAGCGGCCGGCGCCGATGGCCGCCGACCCGGCCGTCAAGACGGCCGTGGACCGCGGCACCCTCGACCGGCTGGCGGTCGGCCTGACGACCGTGCCCGACGGCTTCGACGTCCACCCCAAGCTCGTCAAGTGGCTGGAGCAGCGGCGCGCCTCGCTGGACAGGAACGCCGTGGACTGGTCGTTCGGCGAGGCGCTCGCCCTCGGCTCGCTGCTGCTGGAGGGCAAGTGGGTGCGCCTGTCGGGCCAGGACACCCGGCGGGGCACCTTCAGCCAGCGGCACTCGGTGCTGGTCGACCAGACCAACGAGGACCAGTACATGCCGCTGGCCAACTTGAGCGAGGACCAGGGCAAGATCTTCATCTACGACAGCCTGCTCAGCGAGTTCGCCGCCATGGGCTTCGAGTACGGCTACTCGGTCGGCAACCCGGACGCGCTGGTGCTGTGGGAGGCGCAGTTCGGCGACTTCGTCAACGGCGCCCAGATCATCGTCGACCAGTTCATCGCCGCCGCCGAGGACAAGTGGGGCCAGCGGTCGGGGCTGGTGCTGCTGCTCCCCCACGGGTTCGAGGGGCAGGGGCCGGAGCACTCCAGCGCCCGGCTGGAGCGGTTCCTGCAGCTCGCCGGCGAGGACAACCTCCAGGTCGCGGTCCCCTCCACGCCCGCCCAGTACTTCCACCTGCTGCGGCGGCAGGCGCTGCGGGCCAACCGCAAGCCGCTGGTGGTGATGACCCCCAAGTCGCTGCTGCGGCTGCCGGCGGCGCGCTCCACCGCCGAGGAGCTGACCGGCGGCCAGTTCCACGAGGTCCTGCCCGACCCGGAGGGGCCGGAGCCCCAGGCCGTCACCCGGGTCATCTTCTGCAGCGGGAAGGTCTGGTACGACCTTGCCAAGCGGCGCCGCGACGGCAACCTCGCCACCGTCGCCCTGCCGCGGGTCGAGCAGCTCTACCCGTTCCCGGCCGAGGCGATCCGCCGCCAGCTCGACGGCTACCCCAACGCCGAGCAGCGCCTGTGGGTGCAGGAGGAGCCCGAGAACATGGGCGCCTGGCGCTACGTGCGGCTCAAGGCGGAGGAGGAGCTCGGCGTCAGGCTGCAGCCGGTCTCCCGCGAGGAGGGCGCCGCCCCGGCGGCCGGCAGCCCGACCCTGCACCAGCAGGAGCAACAGGAGCTACTCGACCGCGCGTGCGCCGGGCTTTAACGTAGCGGCATTCCGATCCGCTCCCCAGGAGGTGCCGCCATGAAGGTACGGGACGTGGCGAGCAGCGCGGTGGTGGCGGTCGGGCCGGCGCAGTCGTTGCGGGAAGCCACCCAGCTCATGGCCAAGCACCGGGTCGGCTCGGCCGTCGTCCAGGACGCCGAGCAGCTCATCGGCATCCTGACCGAACGCGACGTGCTCAACGCGGTGGCGTCCGGCACGCTGCCGGACGAGGTGACCGTGCAGGACATCATGACCGCCGACGTCGTGACGGTCGGCCCCGACTGGGACCTGGTCGAGGCCGCCGGCGAGATGGCCCGCCGGCGCATCCGCCACCTGGTGGTCTACGAGGGCGGCCAGCTCCTCGGGGTGCTGAGCGTTCGCGACGTGCTCCCCGCCCTGCTGCCCGGATAGCCGCCTCGCCGGGGGCGGGGCCGGGGCGCGCTGTAGGGTGCGCGCCGCCGTGTGGATGGGAGGTCGGCGATGGCAGCTCGACGACGGCTAGCCGACACGCTGCTGTTGAACTGGATCGTGACCCTGTCGCTGCTGCTCATCCTCGTCGGCCTTGTGACCTTCCTCGTCTTCCTGACCAGCCCCGGCGCCGAGCGCTGGACGGAGGCGGGCCGGCTGATCGGGGCGACCCTGTTCCAGGTGGGGGCGGTCACCCTGCTGCTGGAGCTGGTCCACCTCGAGCGGCTGCTCGGCACCAAGGTGCCGTCGCTGCCGTCGGAGGACGACAAGCTCGAGGTCTTCGACAACGGGATCTACTACCGCGGCGTGCTGTACCCCAACTCCACGTTCACGTTCTTCTGGACCGAGCGCCCCTCGGGCGGCCGCTGAGGAGGAACGCCATGGCCAAGAAGAAGGACCGCCAGGCAGACCCGGTGGAGCGCGAGCGCGCGCGGGTCCTGGAGGCGTGCGAGCGGCTCGGTCTCGACCTGGTCCGCTTCCTGTACGTCGACCACGGCGGTGTCGTGCGCGGCAAGGCGACCTCGCGGGCCCGGCTGGAGGAGCGCCTGGCCACCGGGATCGGCCTGACCGTGGCCATGCAGGCGATGAGCATGCTCGACGAGCTCGCCCCGGTGGACGGGCTCGGCCCGGTCGGGGAGGTCCGGCTGGTCCCCGACACGGCCTCGTTCGTCCCGCTGCCGTGGGCGCCGGGCGCCGGCGCGATGGTGGCCGACCTGGTGCGGCTCGACGGCGGGCCGTGGCAGGCGTGCCCGCGGGCGTTCCTGAAGCGGGCGGTCGACGAGCTCGCCACCGAGGGCTTCGAGCTGCTCGCCGCCTTCGAGCCGGAGCTGACCCTCGGCCGGCTGCAGCCGGGGGACGGCCCGGGCGACCCGGCCCGGCTGGTCCCGCTGGACGAGAGCCTCTGCTTCTCGACCACCGGCTTCGGCCTGGCCCACGACTACGCGATCGAGCTGGTCCGCGCGCTCCAGGCGCAGGGGCTCACCGTCGAGCAGTACTACCCGGAGCTCGGCCACGGCCAGCAGGAGCTGTCGGTCCGGCACGCGCCGGCCCTGCGGGCGGCCGACAACCAGGTGTGGTTCCGGGAGACCGCCCGCGGGGTGGCCTGGCGCCAGGGACTGTGGGCCAGCCTCGCCCCCAAGCCCGTCCCCGACCAGGCCGGCAACGGCGCGCACCTGCACGCCTCGCTGTGGGCCGACGGGCGCAACGCCTTCTGGGACGCCGGCGACCGCCGCGGCCTCTCCGAGGTCGCCTACCACTGGATCGGCGGGCTGCTCGCCCACCTGCCCGGGCTGGTGGCGCTCACCTGCGGCAGCGTCAACAGCTACCGCCGCCTCGCCCCGCAGACCTGGAGCAGCGCCTTCACCTGCTGGGGGATGGACAACCGCGAGGCGGCGGTGCGGGTCCCCTCGCGCATGTGGGGCCTTGACGAGGCGTCGACCAACCTGGAGCTGAAGCCCTCGGACGCGACCGGCAACCCCTACCTGGCGCTCGGCGCCTACATCCACGCGGGCCTGGACGGTCTCCGCAACCGGCTGGACCCGGGCCGGCCGGTCGACGTCGATCCCGCCGGCCTGTCCCGGTCCTCCCGGTCGCGGCGGGGCATCAGGCGCCTGCCGGAGTCGCTGGCGGCGGCCCTTGACGCCCTGGAGGCCGACGAGCTGCTGATGGAGGCGCTCGGGCCGCTGCGGCGGACCGCCTACCTGGCGGTGAAGCGCTCCGAGGCGGCTACCTTCGCCGCCCACACCGTCGCCTTCGAGTGTTCCCAGCATGCCGCCAAGTTCTGAGGCCGGGCACCGGTGACCGACATGAGCGCGGCGGCGCGGGTGCTCGGCGACGTGCCGCTGGTCGACCACCACTGCCACAGCCTGCTGGCGAGCTGGCGGCGAACCGGCGGCGGGCAGTGGCCGGACTGGCGGCGCTGCTTCACCGAGGCGACGCGGCCGGCCAGCCTGGCCCGGGACGCGCCGGGGATGCTCGGCTACCACCATTTCCTGACGGCGCTGGGCGAGCTGCTCGGCGTCGAGGGCAACCCCTCGCTCACGGCGGTCACCGCGGAGGAGCTGGAGCGCCAGGTGGTCGCCCGCCGCGACGGGCTGGCCGGCGCCGACCCCGGCCGCTACCTGCGGCTGCTGCTCGACCACGCCGGCACCGCCGCGTTGCTGGTCGACACCGGCTTCGCCCGCGACCGGACCCTGCGGCCGGCCGAGCTGGAGCGGGCCGCCGACCGGCCGGTGCACGAGATCGTCCGGCTGGAGGCGATGGCGGAGGAGCTGCTGCAGCCGGGCAGCCCGACCGCCCGCTCCCTCCCGCGCTTCCTCAACGGCTTCGAGGAGCGGCTGGGCACCACCCTGGAACGCGGCGCGGTGGCGCTGAAGTCGATCGCCGCCTACCGGGGCGGGCTGTGGCTGTTCACCGAATCCAGCCTGGCCGACCGCCGGCGGGCGTTCTCCGGCATGGACAGGGCCGCGCAGGCCCAGCGGTTCGACGATCCCGTGCTGCTGCCGTTCCTGGTCCGCCGGGCCGCCGAGCTGGCCGCCGCCCGCCAGGTGCCGCTGCAGTTCCACACCGGCCTCGGCGACCAGGACGTGTACCTGCCCCACGCCGACCCGGCGCTGCTGTGGCCGCTGCTGCGCGACCCGCGCACCGAGGACTGCCCGGTGGTGCTGCTGCACTGCTACCCGTACGTCGGCGCCGCCGCCTACCTGGCCGGCACCTACCCCCAGGTCCACATGGACCTGTCGCTGGCCATCCCCCTGGCCGAGCCGATCGCCACCCGCCTGGTCGCCGAGGCGCTGGGCCTGTGCCCGCCAGGCAAGCTGCTGGCCGGCTCCGACGGTCACTCCTACCCGGAGATGCACTGGTGGGGGGCGACCGTGTGGCGCCGCGCGCTCGCCAGGGTGCTCCGGGCCGAGGTCGACAGCGGCGGGCTCGACGAGCCGGCCGCCCGCGCCGCCGCCAGGCGGATCCTGGCCACCAACGCCACCCGCCTGTACCGGCTGTGACCGGCGACGGGGCAAAAGGAGTTCGCGCAGTACCTGACGTCTGCCCTGATCGCCTTCAGGATCCCGTGGTCTTGGTACTGCGCGAACTCCTTTTAGGTGCAGCGCGACAGCATCCAGCGGCCGCCGCGGGAGACCAGGGTGCAGCGGCACACGTCGACGCTGCCGGCGACGGTCCCGAGCGGCCGGCCCTGCTCGGTCACCAGCAGAGCCGGGGAGCGGCGCATCCGGGCGATCACCACCCAGCGCCCTCCGCCCGGCCGGTAGGCGTTGAACACCCTGACCGGCAGCCGCAGGCCGTCCAGGCGCCGGCCGGCGCGGCGCAGCCGGTCGATCTCGGCGCGGTCGGCGGCCATGCCGGGCGCGCCCGGCGCGTACACCGACCCGAGCAGCAGCGGGTCCCGCTCGCGCAGGGCGATCTGGCGCAGCAGCACCAGCTCCTCGAAGCGGGCGAAGATCCGCTCCCTGAGGTCGACGGGGACCGGTGGGCCGGTCACCCTCGGCGGCGCCGCCGGCCGGCGGGCGGCCTGCACGGTGGCGAGCACGCCGAGCGCGCCGCAGGCGAACAGGGCCAGCAGGACGGCGCCGACGAAGGCAAGGCCGACGGCGCTGTCGGCGCGGGCGCTGGTCGACGGAGGGTGGGGGGCGCGCTCCATCCAGGGTCCTTTCGGGGCGCCGGCATGGTACGGCGCCGGGACAAAGGATGACAAACGCCCCACCGTCCGCTCCGCCCGCGGCGGCCACCGGCTTACGCGGCGCTGCGCCGCGCCGCCGCGATCAGCGGGATGCCCTCGCGCCAGGTCGGCACCGACGGCGCCCAGCCGAGCTCCCGCCTGGCCTTGGCGTTGGAGACCCGCATCGAGGTGGTGAACGCCGCGTGCGCGTAGTTGGCGGGTCGCAGCAGCCAGGCCGGCAGCTCCCGTGGGGGCGGCGCGCCGACCGCCTCGGCGAGCGCGCGCAGGAACGTGCGCCAGCCGACCGGCTCGTCGTCGACGAGGTTGTAGGCCTGCCCCGCCCGCCCCCGCTCGAGGGCGGCCACGGTGGCGGCGACGGCGTCCTCGATGAAGACCAGCGAGATCACGCCGGCACCGTGGAGCACCGGCAGCCGCCGGCGGCGCAGCAGCTCCACGATCGCCTCGGATGCCGGGCCGGGGCCGTAGAAGCCGCCGTACCGCAGGCTGATGCCCGCGATGCCCTCAGCGGTGAGGGTCTGGCGCGTGCTCTCGCGCATGGCGGCGACGTGCGCCTCCAACCCGGCGTTGCGCCCTGGCGGGCCGAACGGCGGGTCCTCCTCGGTGAGCACCCGGTCGCCCCAGTCGCCGTAGCCGTAGCCGAAGATCATCGACTCGGCCAGGAACCGGCTGGCGCCGACCGCGCGGGCGGCCGCCAGCATGTTGGCCGTCCCGCGGGTTCGCAGCTCGTTGGTGGCCGCCATGCCGTGGTGGCGCATGGGCATGTCCCTGAACGCGGTCGCGAGGTGGACCACCGCGTCCACGGTCAGGCCGTCGACCGCCCGCAGCAGGCCGGGACGGTCCATGACGTCGGCGACCAGCGGCCGGGCGCCGAGCGCCCGCAGCCGGTCGCGGTTGGCGGGGTTGCGGGTCAGGCCGGCGACCTCGTGACCGCCGGCGGCGAGGGCGCGCACCAGCGGCACGCCGAGCGCGCCGGTCGAGCCAGCGACGAGCACCTTCATGGCACTCCTCCAGGTTGGGTATGCCTTCGTACAGGAGACAATCCAGGACCTGCCGCCGTGACATGTCATACGGGGACGGGCCGCGTTGTCAGAGAGGCGTGAGCATGGAGAGCGGCGAGGCCTACCAGGAGCTCCGGCCGCTGCTGTTCTCGATCGCCTACCGCATGGTGGGCAGCGTGAGCGAGGCGGAGGACATCGTGCAGGAGACCTTCCTGCGCTTCCACCGCGCCGTGCGGGAGGGAGCGCAGGTCGACTCGCCGAAGGCGTACCTGTCGGCGGTCACGACCAGGCTGGCCGTCAACCACCTCCGCTCGGCCCGGGTGCGGCGGGAGCGCTATGTGGGGACGTGGCTGCCGGAGCCGCTGCTCACCGACGCGGCCGACGACGCGGCCCAGCACGCGGAGACCGCCGACTCGGTGTCGATGGCGTTCCTGGTCCTGCTGGAGAGCCTGTCGCCGGTCGAGCGCGCGGTGTTCCTGCTGCGCGAGCTCGCCAGGCGGTTCTTCGCGGCGGTCGAGGAGGGCGACACCGAGGGGCTGGTGGGGGTGCTGGCCGCCGACGCGGTGATGTACGGCGACGGCGGCGGCAAGGCGCCGGCGGTCGCCACGCCGATCCACGGCCGCCAGCGGGTCGCTCGCTTCCTGCTCGGGCTGGGCCGGCAGGCACGGCAGGCCGGGACGCGGATCCGGGTCGCCGCCATCAACGGGCAGCCGGGGGCGTTCGCGCTCGACGCCGACGGCCGCCTCATCGGCGCCGTCTGCCTGGACATCGCCGACGGCCAGGTGCAGACGGTCCGCTCGATCGTCAACCCGGACAAGCTCCGGCACCTGGGCCCGGTCGCGGACGGCTAGCCTCCCGGCCGGGCCCGGCGCGACTCCAGGCGGCGCTCGGCGGCCAGGCGCCCGAGCTCGACCTCGTCGTGGACGACGAAGCGCATCGCCTCGGCGAGGGCCCGGTGGCCGGCCTCCTCGGCGACCAGGCGGTGCATCCGCTGGGCGACCAGCCGGTAGGCGGGGTGGCCCTGGGGGGTGGAGCGCAGCTCCGCGAGGTGCATCAGCTCGCGGGCGTTCATGGTCATGGCGAAGCGGACCCGATGGGCCATGCTCACGGCGTAGGCGGCCTGCGCCGGGAAGCGGGGCCGCAGCGCCCCGTGCAGCGCCGCCGAGTCCGCCATCGCCGCCGCGAAGCGGTCGCCGAGGCCGGCCTCGGCGACGTCGGCCGGCAGCTCCCAGCCGAGGTCGGGCGTGAGCGGCTGCCAGACGATCGTGCACATGCGGTGGCGTTGCAGGTCGCGGAAGGCGCCGTAGTCGGCGACCACGTCGAAGGTGTAGACGGCGCGCTCGAAGGCGCGGCCAGGGCGGTGACGCCGGTTGCGCCGCTCCCCCACGTAGGCGGCGAGCAGCCGCGCCCGCTCGTCGGCGCCGAGGCGCGCCACCCGCGCCGCCACCGCGGCCTCGCCCACCTCCAGGTGCGGGTAGGCGATGGCGGTGAGGACCTTGTCCTCGGCGGCCGGGTCGAACTCGGTGAGCCGGACCGACGGCGGCTCGTCACCGGCGCCGGCCGCCTCGCCCAGGACCGCGTCGACCACCTTGGCGGTCTCGTCGGCCGTCTCGGCCAGGTAGCGCGACCAGGCGACCCCCCGGTCGTCGCGGTCGACCCGCACCAGGAAGGCGGGGATCACCTGCCGGAGCTCCTCCAGCAGCAGGTCGGCATAGGAGCGGGCCTCCGGCAGCGGGTGGGCGCGCAGCCGCAGCAGCAACGCCTCGTAGGCCTGGCCGCTGGCGAAGATGCCGAGGTTGGAGGTGGTGGCGGCGGGCAGCAGGCCGCGCAGCCCGTCCAGCGCCCGCGCCTTGACCGCGCGGCGCCAGGCGGCCTCGCTGGACCCGGGCTCGTGGGGCACGACCCTGGTCAGGTGGTCGGTGAGGGCCGGCAGCAGCTCGGCGTAGGTGGCGAACAGCCCGTCGAGGACGCGGCGGTAGACGGGGCCGAGGTCGCTGGCGTCCACGTCGGGGTCGACGTGGTAGCGCCAGCGGCCGCCGGGTCGGTCGGCGTAGGAGACGTAGCGGGTGGACTGCTCGAGGTAGGCGGCCAGCCGGCCCCACTCGAGCGCCTTGGTCAGCAGGTTGGAGGCCTGCTCGCAGGCGACGTGCGCGCCCCCGAGCTGCGCCACCGAGTCGTCGCCGTACTCGTGGAATACACGCTCGTACAGCGCCGCGGCTCGCGCGTGGCCGACCTGGCTCGCCTCATCGACCGGGGGGGCCGAAAGCGCCCCCCCGGACCCCCCCGTCTCCACCTGGTCGGCGAACTCGTCCAGGAACAGCCGCCGCACGGTCTTGCCCGACCGGGAGTAGCGGGCGAACAGCGCGCCCTTGACGGTCTCCGGGAGGTTGCGCAGCGCGAACACCGGCCGGTCGAGGTTGGTGAAGTAGGGCGCGAGGCGGGCCCGTTCGGCCTCGGTGAAGTCCTCGACCCACCAGTCGGGGGCGGTCCGGGGTGTCATGCCAGCCCCAGCAGCGGCTCGAGCCCGACGGTCAGCCCGTTGCGGGTGGTCACCTGGCGGACGGCGAGCAGCACGCCGGGCATGAACGATGCCCTGTCCAGGGAGTCGTGCCGCAGCGTCAGCACCTCGCCCTCGCCGCCGAAGAGCACCTCCTGGTGCGCCACCAGCCCCGGAAGGCGGACCGAGTGCACCCGCACCCCGCCGACCTCGCCGCCGCGGACGCCCGCCACCGACTCCTTCCCGGCGGGTCGGCCGCCGGCCTCCTCCCCCTGATTCACCGGGGCACCCCGTTGGGGTTCCCCGGACCCCTCCGGCCGCGCGGCGGCGATGGCGTTGGCGGTGCGGATCGCCGTGCCCGAGGGGGCGTCGACCTTGCCCTGGTGGTGCAGCTCGATCACCTCGGCGGCGGGGTACCAGCGGGCCGCGATGGTGGCGAAGTGCATGACGAGCGCCGCCCCCAGGGCGAAGTTCGGCGCCC
>Ga0209860_1000002_pt1 | contig 24473 bp, 26 predicted proteins | sample GWRWS2_40_50_FD_187243 | JGI IMG/M metagenome (GOLD analysis project Ga0209860, IMG submission 187243) | Riverbed sediment microbial communities from areas with vegetation nearby in Columbia River, Washington, USA - GW-RW S2_40_50 (SPAdes)... | ecosystem: Environmental > Aquatic > Freshwater >... | reverse complement strand
GGATAACCTGGACTATGTGCTTCGCGACTCGTACATGTGCGGAGTGGCGGTCGGCCCGGTGGACCTCAGTCGGCTCATCCACTATACCATGATCACAGACAACGGCTTCACCATCCACAAAACCGGCCTGCCCGCGCTCCAGATGTTCCTGAACACGCGGATGTACCTGTACTCCAACGTGTACTACCACCGGACGACGCGGGCCATCGACATCCATTTACGCGATATTTTCGGTGATACCATGCAACTTCTCTTTCCACATGACCCGCGCAAGAGGATGGATGAGTACCTGACGCTGACAGACTGGTCATTACTCGAAGAAGTCCGGGGATGGAACAAGTCCAGTCACTCGACACGACGAAGGCTCGGCGAGGAATGGGCGCGCATCTTGGGCCGGGACGTCAAGTGGAAGATGGCCTACAGCACGGTTCTGAAAGAGAAAGGCCAAGAACGCGGGATGGATTTCCCAAGTCACGAGCAGTTCGAGAAACTAATCCAGAAGGAGATGCCGGCCAGACTTCATAAGTTACCCTTCAGAGTAGACATGGCTCCCTTGGATCCTCGACCAGACCCCAAGGACACGCGTGGCGTTCCACTCTTTGTCTACGATTCGGGCACGCACACGGTCTCAACCGAGCCGCTTGAGGAGTTCCTGGATCTTTTGCCGACGCGCCTGATCCAGTTCCGCATTTATGCACTCAACCACGACACAGACGCCGATCTCTCGCGGGCCGCGTCCAGCGTGCTGAACAAGGCCCCTTCCAGCATCGAGACGAACGTCTGACCTTGGAATGTTCACCGCCACCTGACGAAGATGGGACGGTCAGTCGCGAGAACACGAGACCAGTCTGGCGTTCTCCATTAAAATTTCCGCGTCGGTCTTCCTGGTGGCCTGTGACTGCACCTTCTTCAGTGGACCACGGCATCAGGCCCAACGTCTGACACCGGGTCAAACAGGGCGGGCATCCTGTTCCGGTTGATCGAGTCGAGAGGAATCACGACGTCGGAGCAGCCAGGCTTCTCGGTTCGTGCGATCCTGAAGAGATCGAGGAGCCATTCACTGCGGCTTCACTCCCTTCATTGGGGTGGACATAATATACCTGGCACTCTGATTATCTTCCCAGACGTCTTCACGAAGGCCGTAGCCGCCCCATCCACTCCCCCACCCACGTAGGTACAGCGCAGTCAAGACCGGCTCTGGATCCCCCGCATGTTCTTGCAGAGCCGGCCCCTCATAAGAGACCTGGCCAACAACCGTCACTCGCGACCAGTTCTGATACCCCTTCGGCAACTCCTTCGAGAGAACCTGCACCCAATAGAGCCCGGCCTCAGGCCCTTCGGACGATACAGGCATATGGGGGACGTAATCAGCATCAAGCGGCCGGTTCTTCACTCGCAGCCAGATGCGATCCTCCCCCTGCTTCTGGGCAATGACGACTCCACCCAAAATAACCACCTTGCCTTTATAAGCCTCGGGATGGCTGGTGAGAGCTGTCAGCGTAACGCTTGGTTCCGCCTGACTGACATACTTGCGCGGGATTGTGCCGCAGGCGTTGAGTCCATTTGCCATGACGACTCCAACAAGCATCGCGAGCCATACATGGCTTGAGGATCGAGTTGCTTGATGCTGGTTGTCACCGCGCCTGCTAATCAATGCGTGTTCCTCCACCTCTGAGTCCTCAATTCGCGTCGTCGCTCAGTGGGTACTCGTCTCCTGAGGGCTGGAGGATGTCACACCACTGAGGGGAAGCTTGAGGAGTGCATAGGGATCGACGCGCGCCCCATTGAGCCGGACCCCCCAGTGAAGGTGAGGACCGGTCGCGCGTCCGGACTGCCCTACTTTCCCGATGACCTGTCCGCGCTTGACTGGCTCGCCGTCTCGCACCGTCACCTCGGACAGGTGGAAGTACATGGAATAGAGGCCCAGGCCGTGATCCACGAAGACCCCTTTGCCTGAAAAAAAGTGTTCTACCGTCAAGCGTGCAATCCCGTCGTTTGTCGCCACGACCTCCGTCCCGAGGGGAGCGGCAATATCTTCTCCGTTGTGAGGGCTATGCGGCTGACCATTGATAATTCGCGTGCGGCCGAAGGCCCCTGTACTCGGCCCTCGCACCGGCTCGACGAAACGCTCCCCCCAGAACCGTTCCCTGGATACTGCGTCCAAGACGGCCTTCACCTGCTCCTGTTCGCCCTTGACGCGCACTAAACTGTCCTCATCCAGATCAACCTTGTCCTTCGGAAGCGTGAGGCGCTGGACCGGATAGTCCTCCTTCATCACCAGGACGTTGTAGCTCAACCGACTTACTCGGTCCGCAGAACGTGCCTCGACCGCCAGTTCATGTGTACCTGGTGGATCTTGCAGATCAATGCCTACCAACCCCATGAAGCTCTCCACCTGTCCGGAAACAGGATCTCGAAAGAACGGAATGCGACGACCCAGGAACCGTCCCACCACCTCAGCCGCTCGGCCATCGGCCGTCACTCTCACCAGCAGCACCTGGCCCTGCTTGCCGCTGAATTGCCCGTCGGTTCCTCGCGTCTCGTGAGGAGCGCTTGGCAGGAGATCAACCGGAAAGACGCTTGTCAGCAAGACCACCACGCTGATCGCGAGGCGATCGATTCTGCGCTTCGTGCGTGGGACCTGGCGCATCGTCGTGCCTGTCATCGGTAGAACCGCAGGCCGGCCACTTGCGAGACCAATTCCTCGACCCGCCGGTTCACCGCGCTGAACGGATCCATGCACAGGATGGTCTCTTCCCAGTACCCGTTGAGCTTCAGGTACGTCCAATCGACCGTATAGGACCGGTTCTTGGCCCTGGCGAACCGGATGAAGTCCCCGCGCACCTTGGCCCGCGTCGTTTGGGGCGGAACGGACATGGCGCGCTGGATCGCTTCCTCATCTACGATCCGTTCGATCATGTCCCGCGACTCCATCAAATAATAGAGTCCCCGTGTCCGCTTGACGTCATGATACTGGAGATCCATCAGAAACACTCGGGGATCATCCAAGCCGCATCCTTTCTTGTCAACAAACGATTGGATCAGCAGTCGTTTGCCGACCCAATCAATCTCCCGTGAGAGCTGCATCGGGTCGTCTTCCAGGCGATCCAGAACGTTGCCCCACCGGGCCAGCACATCATCCATGACCGCATCGTGTGCCTGCGTGCTCAGGTAATCATGCGCTCGCTCCAAGTACACCCGCTGGATCTCAATGGCGCTCACTTGCCGGCCATCGTCCAGCTTGACTTTCTTCTTGACCGTCGGATCCCGGGAAATTTCCCGGATCGCCTTCACCGGGTCCTCCAGCTCCATTCCGGTGACGGTGTATCCATCCTCGATCATGGAGAGGACCAGCGCGGCCACTCCCACCTTGAGATAGGTGGTATACTCGGACATGTTCGAATCGCCGACGATAATGTGGAGCCGCCGGTACTTTTCGGCGTCGGCATGCGGTTCGTCCCTCGTATTGATGATGCTGCGGGACGACGTGGTCGAGGAGGACGTTTTCTCGTGGATATGCTGGGCCCGCTGCGAAATGAAATATTGTGGCTTGCCCGATACCTTGAGCACTTTTCCTGAGCCGGAATAGATCTGGCGCGTCACGAAAAACGGGATGAGCTGTTCGGTTACCTTCCAGAAATCTACATCCCGTCGCATCAGATAATTTTCGTGGCAGCCGTAGGTGTTGCCCAACGAGTCCGTGTTGTTCTTGAAAATGTAGATCTCACCTGACAGTCCTTCTTCCCTCAGCCGATCCTCGGCCGCCGGGAGGCAGGCCTCCAGCAAACGTTCCCCTGCCTTGTCGTGGATCACGAGGTCAGGGATGTTGTCGCATTCAGGTGTGGAATATTCCGGGTGGCAGCCAGTGTCCTGATAAAACCTCGCGCCGTTGACCAGAAAGGCGTTCGAAGGCCAACTATTGGGGATGAGTCCCTCGAAGATGTACCCGAGGACCTTCTCCATCGGCAGGTAGATCCGCCCGTTGGGCGAGAAGATCAGGCCATACTCGTTTTCAAGGCCGAAGATACGCTGTTTCATGGGCAAGCAGCAGGGTGCGGATGTGACACGCCTTGAGCATACACTGCCCCACAGGGTACTTCAACATCAGGGCTCATTTCAGCGAGGGCGGACGGAGGAGGATCAGGCGAGGAGCTGGCGTGATTCGGACGGCGGAATACGGCGAAACTTGCGGCCTACGCGGGTGCGATCCAGCGCCGCGACTTCGAGCCCCTCGAACGGGAACTTCTGGTTCGTGACGCTCTCCAGCGCCGCGACGCAGAGCGAGAGCGCGGCCTTCAAGGTCAGGGGCTCGGTCTTGTATCGCTCCTTGAGAAAGACCTGGAGGGCCTCGGCTCGCCCTCCGCTCGCGGCAAAGCCCCGCTCGTCAAAAATGCTCCCGTCGAACGAGATGCGATACAGCTCGTTGGGATGTCCGGGTTCTCCCACTTGCGCGACGAGAATTTCGACCTCCAACGGCTTGAGTTCCTGGCTGAAGATGGTGCCGAGGCTTTGCGAGTAGCCGTTGGCCAGGGATCTGGCCGTCACGTCCTCGCGGCTGTACATGTACCCTTTGAGATCGGCATGGCGGATGCCGGCCTTGCGCAGGTTCTCGAACTCACTGTACTTGCCGGCGCCGGAAAACGCGATGCTGTCGTAAATCTCAGAGATCTTGTACAAGGAGGCACTGGGGTTGTCGGCGACCAGCAGCACGCCGTCCTCATATTCCATCGCGATGATGGACCGCCCCTTGGCAATGCCCTTCTTGGCATACTCCGCCTTATCCTGCATCATCTGCTCGGGAGAGACGTAGTAGGGCAACGGCATGGCTAGTCCCCGTTCTTGCGCGCTTCAATCAGCGCGGCGTAGACTGTTCCGATGCGCTGGTCGTCCACGTCCGTAATGCCTTCCGCACCAACCAGCTTGGCGCTTGGATAGATACCCCGCACGAGATCTGGCCCACCGGTTCCGACATCCTCTTCCGCCGCATTGTAGAGCGAGAGCAGGGCAATCCTGAGCGCGTCCTGTTCGGAAAGGTTTTTCCGAAAATGCTCTCGCATCGTGTTCCGCGCATCCTTCCCCCCGGAACCGATGGAATGGTAGTCCGACTCCTCATAGCGGCCGCCGGTGATGTCGTACTTAAAAATTCGTCCCTCCGCCCGCTTGAGCTCATAGCCGACATAAATCGGGAGCACGACCAGTCCCTGAAATACCATCGGGAGGTTCGCCTTGACCATTTGACCCAGTTTGTTCGCTTTCCCTTCGCACGACAACTGGATCCCTTCGAGTTTTTCATAATGCTCGAGTTCCGTCTGAAAGAGTTTGGCCAGCTCGAGACAGGGGCCTGCTGCGCCAGCAATGGCGATCGCCGAGTGCTCGTCAATTTTGAAGACCTTCTCCATACGACGACCGGCGATCTGAAATCCTTCAGTCGCCCGCCGGTCCCCCGCAATCAGGACCCCACCCTGATATTTAATCGCCAAAACCGTCGTACCATGGGTCATGGGCGGGACAAGAGATCCCCGGCCCTCATCGGGCAGCAGCGGCGATGGCGAGGACATCCATGCCCGGCTGGCCGGCACTAAATCGGGGCGCTGATGAACCAGGTAGTCGAAAAAGCTTGATCCGTACTCGTCAGGAAAGAGCGGCACGTCCTTGTCTCCTTCAGCCCTAGCTCGGCCGGCGCGTGAGGTTGGATACCGCAGCGTAGGCGTCGGGGCCAGCTCGGGGGGATGGGGGTCAGGCGGTCAGCTTGGCGAGTAACGACTCCGCCGAGTCGGATCCCTCCAGAAGCTCACGAGTGAGAGACTCGGTCCCGCGCAGAGGTTCCATCAACGGGATCTTCTTAATCGTGGTGTTCCCCACGTCGAACAGCACGGAGGTCCAGCTCGCGGCATAGACCTCTCGCGGAAATTTCTTGAGACAGCTTCCCCGGAAGTAGGCCCTGGTGCCGGTTGGCGCCGTCTGCTCCGCCTTGGTCACTTCGCTCTCCAGGAGCAGCCGCTCGATCATATTGCTGCGCTCCAAGGTGTAATACAATCCCTTGTCAGGTCTGACATCGTGGTACTGCAGATCCAAGAGCAACACCCGAGGATCGTTCCAGCCGAACCCTTTCCGCTCCATGTAGGACCGGATCATCTGCCGCTTGGCGACCCAGTCCAATTCCCGCACCAGCAACATAGGGTCTCGTTCGAGCTTGTCCAGCACCTCTTCCCAACGCACCAGGACGTCTTTGGTGATCTGAGCCAGTTCATGACAGGCAAAGTAATCGAAGGCCGTGCTCAGATACGCGCGTTGAATTTCAATGGCTGAGGTCACACGCCCATCGGCCAGCTTCAGCGTCCCCTTCAGGTCCAGGTCGCGTGAGACTTCCTTCACCGCCCGAACCGGATCTTCCAAGTCCAATTTCGGGAACTCCACGCCTGCTTCGATCATTTCCAGCACGATCCCAAGCGTCCCGACCTTCAGATAGGTGGACAACTCGGCCATATTGGCGTCGCCGACGATGATATGCAGTCGGCGGTACTTGGCCGGATCAGCATGAGGTTCATCGCGGGTGTTGATGATCGGCCGCTTCACCATCGTATTCAGATCCACTAGGCACTCGACGAAGTCGGCCCGCTGGGAGATCTGGTAGTCCACAGGGCTCGTCTGGTTTTCCACTCCGACCTTTCCTGCTCCCGCGTAGATTTGCCTGGTCACCAGGAACGGCACCAGCACCTGCACGATCCGGTCGAAGGGGACGGAGCGGGCGATCAAATAATTCTCGTGGTACCCATAGCTGTTCCCCTTCCCGTCCGTATTGTTCTTGTAGACAAGGAATTTGTCCCCGCCGCGCTCCCGGGCCAGCGCTTCTAGACATGCGGCCAGGATACGCTCGCCGGCACGTTCGAACGCGACGAGCTCCCGCGCATTCGTGCATTCCGGCGTGGAATATTCGGGATGGGCGCCGTCCACGTACAGACGGCCGCCGTTGGCCAGCAGTTTGTTCAGTAGACGGTTGTACTCCGGACCGGGCCGTTCGCGTTCCCCGTCCACCTCGAACCCTCTGACGTCTAACAGAGGGTTCTCGTTCTCATAGTCCCAGATGGCTTGGGTGGAGGGAAGCGCCGGATAATGCCCGACCAACTGGATTGAGTTGGAAACCGGATCAAGCGCGTCTGCGTCCCGCGCCGCAATGCCGAACTCGGTTTCCGTCCCTAACACGCGTGGTATGAGCATCGCTCCAGGTTTCCTAACCAGAGGTCAGAAATAATGGCCGGTGCTGATCGTTTCGATCTGTCTGGATTCCGTTGAGCCGGCCATGATGGTCCGGACATGGACGATCTTTTCGCCTTTTTTCCCGGCGATCTTAGCCCAGTCGTCTGGATTCGTCGTATTCGGCAGATCCTCGTGCTCTTTGAACTCGTCCCGGATGGCCCGGAGCAGATCGTCCGCCTTGATGCCTTTCTCATTGGTCGCGATGACTCGCTTGATGGCATATTTCTTGGCCCGCGACACAATACCTTCGATTAACGCACCGCTGGCAAAGTCCTTGAAGTAAAGGATCTCCTTTTCTCCGCTCACATAGGTGACTTCAAGGAACTTGTTTTCCTCCGACATCGCATACATGGCCTCCACGGTCATCACGATCAGCCGGTCAACCAGCGCGCGACGATCCCCGCCGTGACGCTCGACCTCCTCAGCAGCAAACGGAAGGTCCTGAATCACATACTTGGAGAAGATCTCATGTGCAGCCACCGCGTCGGGCCGCGAGATCCTGATCTTGACGTCCAACCGGCCGGCCCGGAGCACGGCTGGGTCAATCAGATCCTGCCGATTGCTGGCCCCGATCACGATCACATTGCGAAGCCGTTCGACCCCGTCGATCTCCGACAAGAATTGCGGGACGATGGTGGATTCGATGTCGGAGGAGATGCCGCTGCCACGGGTGCGGAACAAGGCGTCCATCTCGTCAAAGAACACGATGACCGGGTTGCCGTCGGCCGCTCGTTCCTTCGCTTTCTTGAACACCTCTCGGACTTGTCGTTCGGACTCCCCGACATACTTGTTCAGCAGCTCTGGGCCCTTCACGTGGAGGAAAAAGCTGCGAACCTCCTTGCCGGTGAGATGACCGAGTTTCTTGGCAATCGAGTTGGCGACCGCCTTGGCGATCAAGGTTTTCCCGCAACCGGGTGGGCCATACAACAGCACGCCTTTGGGCGGGCTGAGCTGGTGCTCCGAGAAGAGTTGCGGATGGAGGAACGGCAACTCAACCGCATCGCGGACCTGCTCGATCTCCCGCGACAGCCCCCCGATGTGGTCGTAGCTGACGTCAGGGACCTCCTCGAGCACTAACTCTTCCGCCTCTGACTTCGGCAGCTTCTCGATGACGTACCCGGACCGAGGGTCGTAGAGCAGGTGGTCCCCGACACTGAGCCGCTCGACCAGCAGCGGCTCGCCGAGTTCCGCGACTTTCTCTTCGTCAAAATGCAGCGTGACGAGGGCGCGCTTCCCCTCCAGCAGATCCTTCAAGCGCACCACTTCCCCTTGTCCGTCGAAGCCGCGGGACTCAATGACGTTGAAGGCCTCATTGAGGACCACCTCCTGTCCCTTTCGCAACTCTTTCGTCTTGATCGAGGGGTGGAGGTTCACCTTCATCTTCCGACCGGTGACATACACATTGGCGGTCTTGTCGTCGTTGAGGCTGGAAAAAATCGCGTAGGTGGAGGGCGGGGCCGTGAGTTTATCGATCTCCGCCCGCAGCGCTTCGATCTGCGCCTTCGCTTCCTGAAGCGTCGCGGCCAATTTGTCGTTCTGCCTGTTGGCCAACTCGAGCTGATACCGCGAGTGATGAAGCTGCCGTACCTCCTCTTCCATTGATTGGATTTGGATACGGAGTTTTTCCAGCTCAAGCGCCTGTTCGTCGTGTTTTTTCACGATGCTCAATTCTCCGTCTGAGAACCGTTCCGTGATCCTTTTAACAGACTCGCGGATGGTGCTGAGCCGACTCGGACTCCGTTTGGACTCCGCCATCGCGCCACGCTCCCGCTCCACGGGACCTGTCCAAGATCCACATTCAATCCTGAGCGGATTGTATCACCGAGACCCCGAGGGGTCAACAGTTGCACCGTTCAAGATAGCGCCACAGGCTCATCAGCAACGTGCAGCCTCGTCGGTGCGAACGGTGTATGTGCGACCGTTGTTCGTCATGGCACGCCATCGCTCTCACGCAGTCACCGCATCGAGCAGGTCGCGCGTGGCGGACGCCACGCATTCAGCAGTCAGGATGGAAGAAATCACGGCGACCCCGGATGCGCCCGCGCGTCGCACGGCGCGGGCGCGAGAGGCCGTGATGCCTCCGATGGCGAAGACCGGTATCCGGCACCGTTGGCACGCCTCCTCGATCGGAGAAAGACCGATGGGAAGGCCATAGGAGCGCTTCGAAGAGGTATCGTACACCGGACCCAACACGGCAAAGTCGGCTCCTTCCGACTCGGCCCGCACAACCTCGCCCACGGAGTGGACGGAGACACCGATGATCCGATCAGGTCCGAGGAGCCGGCGCACGACTGCCACCGGAAGACTGTCGGAACGGAGATGCACGCCGTCCGCCCCGAGCGCCATCACAAGATCCGCCCGATCGTTGATCAGCAATCGGGCGCCCTGGCCGCGCGTCAAACGGAGCACCTCCTCAGCCAGCAGGAGCAAGGGGCGCGTCGTCAGGTCCCTTTCCCTGAGCTGCACCGCGCGCAGACCTGCTGAGATGGCTTCGCGAAGCAGCGGGACGAGCGGTCGCCCGCCGGTCTGACGCCGATCGGTGACCAGGTAGAGGGAAAAATCTATGCGGGACATGATCCGTGAGGCGTCAGGGGTAGGGCGTGGGGCGCAAGGTAGAGGATCGGTCTGTTCACCTGACGCCTGACGCTGCACACCTCACGGCAGTCTAGAGTATTCCCTCAATCGGGCTGCTGGCGGTCGCATAGAGCTTCCTGGGTATCCGGCCAGCTTTGAACGCCAGCCGACCGGCCGCCACGGCGTACCGCATGGCCTCGGCCATGGCGATCGGATCCCGAGCGCCGGCAATGGCGGTGTTCATCAGGACCGCGTCGGCTCCATATTCCATCGCCAGCGCCGCGTCGGACGCGGTGCCGACCCCCGCATCCACGATGACCGGGACGTTGACCGTCTCAAGAATAATCTTGAGGTTGTAGGGATTGCGTATGCCGAGTCCGGACCCGATCGGCGCGGCCAACGGCATCACGGCTGGGCATCCGACATCGACCAGTTTTTTTGCGACAACGGGGTCATCGTTCGTGTAGGGCAGCACGATAAACCCTTCCTTGATCAGGATCTTGGCCGCCTCGATCAGTCCCGCGGTATCAGGGAACAGCGTGCGCTCATCGCCGATCACCTCGAGTTTGACCAGGTCCGACACACCGGACGCCCGCGCCAATCGCGCATACCGCACGGCATCGTCCACCGTGTAGCACCCAGCCGTGTTCGGGAGAATCGTATATTTCTTCGGATCGAGATAATCGAGGAGGTTTTCTTTCGAGCGATCGGTGATGTTCACCCGCCGGACCGCCACCGTCACCACATCGGCCCCTGCCGCATCAATCGCCTTCTTCGTTTCAACGAAATCCTTGTATTTCCCGGTCCCGACCCACAGACGGGACTTGAATTCACGTCCTGCGATGATGAGCCGTTCGTCCTGCATGGCGTGTTTCCCTTCAAGAACTAGATCATTGAGTGATTGGGTCATTGGCTCATTCAGGGAACAACGCGTTCGCCAATGCATCAATCGTCAATGTCTCATTGAATCAATTCTTCCGACCCTCCTCCGATAAAGCTAATAATCTCGATACGGTCCCCTTCTCGCAATCCACGTCGCGCAAATTCTTGCCGGTCGAGGACTTCGAGGTTCACCTCCACCGCAACTCGGTCCGAGCGGATTTCCAATTCGCGTAAGAGATCATCCACCGTCGTTCCGAGGGTCGCATCTCGACGTTCTCCGTTCACGAGGATCTGCATCGGCCCTTTGCCTATCCATATAAACGGGAGGGAGCCTCCCTCGGAAGTGTCCCTCCCGCACCCACCATCCTATGAGACGATCAAACCCCCTGTCAACAATCGCGGGGACACACACTGGCGTCACAACCGTATTTCCTTATACCATAGGAGGCACCCGGTCGGCTCTGCTCGGCTCTGCGGCGGCCGAAGATGCCATGACCAGGCCCCTGTGAGCGAGCTCCGTGAGTCCCCTACGTCCATGACAGACGCGAACAGTACCCTCGCGGCGATGTTCCAGACGATGGCGGACTCGCTGGCAGCCCACCACGCGAATCCATACCGAATCCGGGCCTACCGACGGGCTGCGAAGTCCCTCTCTCGTCTGCCCGAGGACGTGGCAGCCTTCGCTCTGCGAGGAGCGCTCGATCAGATTCCCGGAATCGGCCGGGATCTCTCCTCGAAGATCCGGGAATTCCTGAGAACCGGAACGATCCAGGCCTACGAAGAGCTGAAACATCCCTTGCCACCTGACGTGCTGTCCTGGACCTCCCTCCCCGGACTCTCGGAGCCAGTTATTCTTCACCTATATTTCCGGTTGGGGATTCGGACGCTCCCTGACTTGGAGACCCTGGTTCGCTCGCACCTGTTGAGAACATTGCCGGGGGTCGCGGCCTCGGATGAGGCTCTGCTCGACGCGATCAGGGCCAGACAGAAAGCATCCCTGACGCCATGAGGTGGACGAGTTTAGAGCGGACGGAGCTGCTTAAAAACCTTCCAGGTCTTTAACAATTCAACCGCCTTCTGAAGCTGAAGGTCTTCCTCCGGCGCCCCCTCGCCTGCAGGCTCCATGACTGTCCCGTTGCTCTTGGAACTCACCTCATCACCCGTCTTCGGGAGTCCAGGAGGCAGCGTCCCCTTAGGCTTTTGTGTTTTCCCTTCATCTTCCTTGTCTGCAAGCTTGGCAGGGGCCGGCGGCTGGAGCTTCACCACGATGTCCGGTGTGATCCCGGTTGATTGGATGGACCGGCCTTTGGGCGTGTAGTATTTCGCGGTGGTTAACCGCAGACCTGATCCATCAGCCAAGGGCAGGATCGTCTGGACGGAGCCTTTTCCGAATGTCGTCGTGCCGACAACCACAGCCCGACCCCAGTCCTGCATGGCGCCCGCCACGATCTCGGACGCACTGGCGGACCCTTCATTGACCAAGACGATCATCGGAAATTCCTCTGGCTGCTCTTTCGCCCGAGAGATATACTCGTCTTTGCGGCCATCCCGACCTTTGATATAGACGATCAGCTTCCCTGGCCCCACGAACTGCTCCGAGACCTCCACGGCCGCGGTCAGTAGCCCGCCAGGATTGTTCCGAAGATCGAGGATGGTGGACTGGAGCTTCTGTTCGCGCAGTTGCTTGAGGGCCCGGCCCAGATCCCTCGCCGTCGATTCCTGAAACTGGGTCAACCGAATGTAGGCGATGTTGGTGTCGATGACCTTGGATCGGACACTCTCGATCTTAATGATATCCCGCACCAGCGTGAACACCAGAGGATCTGGGGTTCCTTCTCGCTGAATCGTGAGGCTCACTTTCGTGCCTTTGGCCCCCCGCATTCGCTGCACCGCGTCCATAAGGGTGAGATCCTTCGTGGTTTCATCATTGACCTTGATAATGAAATCTCCGGCTTTAATCCCGGCCTTGTGCGCAGGGGTCCCCTCAATCGGAGCGATCACGGCCAACCGGTTATCTTTGACGCCGATCTGAATGCCGACCCCGCCGAACTCACCTTTGGTCTCAACCTGAATTTCTTTGTACATCTCCGGCGTCATATAGGCCGAGTGAGGATCGAGCGTGGACAACATGCCCCGGATAGCGCCCTGGACCAGGTCCTTCACTTTGACGTCATCGACGTAGTGCTTCTGGACCTGAGTCAGAACCTCCGAGAAGGTCTTCAGTTCCTCATAGGTCTCGACAGCGTACCCTGTCCGCTCCCAGCCCTTCCCGATGAAGACACCCACGAGCAGGGTGACCACGATGATCGGCCCGAGATACCATGTTCGACGTCGCCGCTCCTGTTCCATGGCTGCTTGTTCCTTTCTGTGAATCTTACCGTCGCTTCGCCAACCAGATGAGCGGATCGACAGGGTCAGCCCCTTCGCGCAATTCGAAATAGAGCGTGCTGTCGCCGGTCAGCCCCGTGTCTCCGGTTTCTCCGATGACATGTCCCGTCCGGACTTGTTCACCAACCTTCGCGAGAAGCTTGGACGCATGCGCATAGAGCGAGAAAAAACCGTTCGCGTGATCCAGGATCAGGACCAGCCCATACCCCTTCAGCCAGTCCGCATAGGCCACGGTTCCGGCCATCACCGCCCGAATCGCGCTGCCCTCGTTTGTTCGAATTTCAATCCCTTTTCGCTGGACGTAGGTCTCGAAGGTGGGATGCTTTTGCCGTCCAAAAAACGAGACCACCTCGCCATCAGCCGGCCACTGGAGAGCTCCCTTGAAGGCATGGAGTCCCGCACCCCCTGATGGAGGTCGTATCGCTGCGGCCCTCCTGCGCTGTTCCCATTCTTTGACCAGCGCATCGACGCGGGCGGCAGACCGCTCCAATTCCACGACCGTTCGCTCATAGGATTCCTTCTCGTGAATGAGGCTGGCCAAGAGCTGGTGCTTGTCCCGCTTCAACGCTTGAATCTCGCCAAGCTTCTTCTCGGTACTCTGCTTGAAAGTCAGCATCTCGTCACGGGTGCTCGCCCGCCGCCGCTCGATCCCTTCGAGGCGATCCATATCGCCTCGATAGGCCTCCATCACATCATACTCCCGTTTCGAGACAGCCGAAAGGTACTGGACGCGACGCTGGAAATCCGCAGAGGTGTCGGCAGACAGAATGGCCTTCAGGTAACCCAGCCGTCCTTCCATATATTGCACGCGCAGTCGAGCGAGAATCGAGCTTTTTCGCTCACTCATGTGAGCCCGCAGGGCAACAACCTGCTCGCTGATGTCTTCAAGCTCGCGGTCCTTCTTCTTGAGCTTCTGATTAATCGCGTGCCGCTCCTGCCGAAGAGCCATCAGCCCTTCGTCTAAGGTCTGCATGGTCTGGAGCGCCGACTCTCGCTTCTTCTCGGTCTCATCTGCGTGCTTCTTGTTCTCCCGGATCTCGTCCTTGAGCTTCTCAAGCGTCCGGCGCTGGCGTTCGATTTTCTGAGGGGGCGGATCGCTTTTCTCTTTGCCGGCCCACGCCGGCGTGCCTGTCGGCCCATCCAGGATGAGCCAGAGGGAGGCCATGATGACGGCAAGCATGGCTCTCACGAGCTGGCCCTCCCGAATTGGATCAGCGAGACCAAGCTGCCGGTGAAGCCCAAGGCAAGGCCCGCCATGATAATCCACAACGAGACATGGCCTGGAAAAAAATTCAGCCAGGACTCGATCCCCAGGAACCGGCCCGTGGGGCCGAGCTGCAGCTTGAACAGGTCAAACCCACCCCTGAGGATGGCCAGAGACAGCAGGCCTCCGACGGCGCCTAGAACCGCGCCTTCCAGAAGGAAGGGAACCTTGATAAAGGCCCCGGTGGCCCCGACCATCCGCAGAATCTCGATCTCATTCTGTCGCGCATAGAGGGTCAACCGGATCGTACTGGCAATGATGGTGACTGAAGCAGCTGACAAAATGCCTCCCACAGCGATCGCGCCCAGCTCAATAAAGCCGACCAACGTCGCGAGGTTTTCGATCCAGTCACGGCTATATTGTACCTGACCCACGCCGGGCACAGTCGTCAAACGCTTGACCCACTGTTTGACCGCCTCGGATGACCTAAACCGAGGGGACAGAGTCACCACGAACGAAGCAGGCAACGGGTTCTCGCCTAATCCCTGCAACAGATGGGACTCAGAGGGGAACTGTTCGCGAAAATCCGCGAGGGCCTGTTCTTTGGACACATAGGAGAGGGCGGCAACTTCCCGCTCGCTCCTCAGCCGTTGCTGGAAGTCCGACAGTCCCTGAGCAGAAAGGCCATCGTGCAGGTACACGACCACTTTGATGTCATCCTGCAGCGAACTGACCACTCCTCGAAGGTTCAGGTAAAGCAGCAAGAATACACCGAAACACGCCAGCGTGAAGGCCGTGGAGGCCACGGCTACCAGCGTGGTGGTTCGGTTGAGACGGATGTTCGTCATGGCTTCCTTGACTAGGTAGGCAAGCCGCCTCATAGCCCAGCCTTCGGATCAGCAATCAGTTTCCCCTGCTCGAGCATCAGCACCCGCCGGTTGGCCTGTGCCATGACCTGGGGATTATGGGTGGCGACCATGATAGTGGTACCACGCGCGTTGATCACCTTGAATGACTCGATGATCTCGCTGGCGAGGTGTGGATCTAGATTCCCTGTCGGTTCATCTGCCAACAGGATGATCGGGCTGTTCACGATTGCGCGCGCGATGCAGACGCGCTGTTGCTCCCCTGCCGAGAGCGTCGCAGGGCGATGGTCCTTCTTGTGGTCGATTCCAACGGCTTTCAACGCCTCCGCCACCTTCCTCCGGGTCTCAAACGTCGAAGCGCCCTGGACCATCAACGGCAGCGCCACATTCTCGAAGACGTTTTTTTTCGGCAGCAACCGGAAATCCTGGAACACGATCCCCATCGTCCGCCTGAGATAAGGGATGTCGGACGGCCTGAGCCGGGCGACGTTTCGGTTCTGGACCAGGATCTGGCCATCATCGGGTCGTTCGGCGCCGAAGAGCAGCTTCAGGAGCGTGGTCTTTCCCGCCCCGCTGGGCCCCATGAGCAAGACGAACTCGCCCTTCTCGATCTGCAGGTTGATATCGGAGAGAGCCGGGCGACGGTCATAATACTTTGAGACATGAAATAATTGGATCATGATCCCGGCCGGCTCACCAGCCGTGTACCGATGCAAGATGTTCGCCAGTGTTCGTCTCTTCCTCAGGACCCACAGCAAGTGCCCGTGCCATCAGCACTTCACCATCACCATCGCAGATCTTCGCCCGGGACCTCAAAGGCATTCTCGATGTGCTCGATCTCGGCCGGCTTGGCCGTTCCACCCCTGCAGAGCACCACATCAAAGCGGCAGGACCGATTCCGCACCTGATGACGAGCCAAGTACTGCGCCGCAAGTCGGACGAGCCGGGTTTGCTTGCGTCCGTCCACCGCGTGAGAAGCCCCTCCGAACGCAGAGGTCCGCCGAGCCTTGACCTCGATGAACACCAACGTGTCTGCTTGCTGTGCAACCAGATCGAGCTCGCCACTGGACGACCGGTCGTTACGAGCAAGGATCCGATACCCTTTCCGGCGCAGATACCGTTCAGCTTCCGACTCGGCGATCTGTCCGAAAGCCTGTCGCCCGTCGTTCATGCATGGACTCTCTGGAAGCCGTACTCGAGCAGCAGTGAGGGCCTGCCTCCCTCATCCCTTGCCTTTGAAGGAGAAGGAGGCGGTCTCTGATCCCAGGGCGCAGGTCCTCAACACGGGACGAAAGGTGCGCCGGTGGATCTCGCAAGGACCATATTGCGCGAGCAGCTGGAGATGCTCTGCCGTCCCATAGCCCTTGTGGGTCAGAAAGTTGTACTGAGGGTATCTCAAGTGATACTCCCTCATGAGGCGATCCCGGCTGACCTTAGCCATGATGGAGGCGGCGGCGATGGAAAAGCACAGTTCATCCCCTTTGATGATGGACCGCTGCGGGAGGTAGACACCAGGAAGAGTCACGGCGTCAAGAAGCAGAAAATCCGGCGGCGGAGCAAGCGCCAGGATCGCCCGCTCCATGGCAAGGCGAGTCGCCTGCAGAATATTCATGGCATCGATTTCTTGCTCGCTCGCGCATCCGATTCCAACCCCCACGGCTCGCCGTGCGATCTCCTCATAGAGCCGCTCCCGCTCAGACTCGCCCACTTGCTTGGAGTCATTGAGGCCTGCCAGCCGACAGCGGCGCGGTAGGATCACCGCAGCCGCAACCACAGGGCCTGCGAGAGGGCCACGCCCGGCCTCGTCGAGGCCCGCCACGAAATGGTAGCCGCGTTGCTGGGCCTCCACCTCGAAGTCGTCGGTGGGTTGCACGCAGGCGACCTCCGTGTCGAATAGCAGCGATCAGGCCTTCCCCGCCGGAACAGTCGCCTCAGATGCGACGGCCGTTTCAGCCTGGCTGGATTTGGCGCGACCTGCGGTTCCGCCCTGAACCTTCGATTCCGGAGAAAAATCGCGCTCCCCGACCCTCGCCATTTTCCCCTTCTTCTCTCGCAGATAGTAGAGCTTGGCCCGACGAACCTTTCCCTGGCGGACCACATCGATCCTGGCGACGATCGGCGAGTGAACCGGAAAGATCCGTTCCACCCCGACTCCATACGAGACCTTTCGAACCGTGAAGGTCTCGCTGTTTTGTCCACCCTTCCTGCTGATCACCGCCCCTTCAAAAATCTGGATGCGCTCCTTCTCACCTTCTACCACCTTGACGTGCACCCGAACGGTGTCCCCGATCTCGAACGGTGGCACCGTTTTCTTCGTCAAGGATCGTCGGATTCGCTCTAACCGATTCATGTCCCTACCCCTCCTCCCCCACCGCTCGACAGATGCGCTGTCGCTCCTTCACGGACGATCGTATCCAACAACCGCTTATCTTCCTCGTTGAGAAGCTCATCTTTGAGCAGATCGGGACGCTTGAGGTAGGTGCTGCGGAGCGCCTCCTTCCGACGCCAGATCCTAATGGCTTCGTGGTTCCCGGACAGCAGGACCTCAGGTACCGCGAGGCCCCGCACCTCCGGCGGCCGCGTGTAATGCGGATACTCCAGCAGAGATTCAGCGAACGAGTCATACTGCGCTGACTCCGGATCTCCCAACACGCCGGGGATGAGGCGCGCTGTCGCGTCAACCATGACGAGAGCGGGGAGTTCCCCTCCGGTCAACACGTAGTCGCCGATGGAGACTTCCTCCGGGTCCAAACCGAGCCGGACCCGTTCATCCACCCCCTCATAATGCCCGCAGAGAAAGACCAGCCTGCGCCGCTCATCGCGAAGGTCCTCCGCCAATCTCTGTGTGAAGGGACGCCCCTGGGGCGAGGGAAGCAAGAGCCGAAGCTCAGTGCCGGCCGGGCTATCCTGATACTCCCGGCGAAGGGCATCCACTGCCCGGAACAGGGGCTCCGCCTTCATCACCATCCCCGCCCCGCCGCCATACGGCGCGTCATCAGCGACTTGGTGGCGATCCAGTGTGTAGCCTCTGAGATCTCTGACCCGGACCTCGAGCATGCCCTTCTCTTGGGCCCGTTTGAGGATGCTCTGGTTCAAGACCGGCAGGACCATGTCCGGGAAAAGGGTGATGAGGTCACAGCGAATCATCGTCCTGCACCCACCCTTCCACCGACCGAATCGTCATGGTCCGGTTCTTCACATCCACCGAAGCCACCGCATCCTTGATCGCGGGGATCAGAATCTCCCGGCCTGGCCGGCGGATCACAAAGACATGGTTGCTGGGGGTCTCCAAGATCTCTTCCAAGGTTCCCAGCACGTGACTGGCCTCATCCATCACTGCCATTCCGATCAGATCAAACTCATAATACTGTCCGGCCGGCAACGTCGGAGCCTGGTCCCGCGGAATCTTGATCAATCCGCCGCGAAAGACCGCCGCCTCCTCCGGTGTCGTGAAGGCGTCGAAGCCCAGCACGTAGGAGTTGCCGTTCGCCCGCACACGGGTGACTCCCGTGACCAGCGCTCGCCCGGAGGGAGCCACAAGCGTCACCTGCGTGAGCCCTTCAAACCGCCCCGGCACATCGCTGAGCGACCGGACGCGGACTTCGCCCCTGACCCCAAACAGCTTCTCAATTTTTCCGATCGCAATCAGCTCCGCCGAGTCTGCCATGGACACCGACAAGGAAAACGTAATTCGTCAGGAGGCCTCCTTGGCCTTCCCACGCTCACTTTCGAACTGCTTCAGCAGGCCGGACCGGCGGAGCAACGTCCGCACCGTCACGGAGGGCTGGGCACCTTTCCTCAACCAGTCAAGTACTCGCTCCTGCTTCAGGACAGGCAGAGCCGGATTCTTCAACGGATCAAAGGTGCCCAGCACCTCGAGGTACCGCCCGTCTCTTGGCATTCTGGAATCAGCCGCCACCAGCCGATAAAAGGGCAGCTTATGTCGACCGCCCCGCGTCAACCGCAAATGAACAGCCACGTCGTTCTCCTCCTCACATAAAGGTTGAGGCTAAAGGGTTAGGGTGGAATTCCAGACTCAGTCCTTGCTCAACCTTAACCTCAGCCTTAGCCTTAACCTCGCAGCAGCTGCGCAAGTTGCCGTTTCCCCCCGCCGGCGGTCAAGGCTTTCATCATTTTTCGCGCGGTCAAGAACTGTTTAATCAACCGATTCACATCCTGCACGTTCGTCCCGCTCCCGCGGGCAATGCGCTTCTTGCGGCTGCCACTGATGATGGTATGGTCACGTCGTTCACGCGGAGTCATCGAGTCGATCATCGCCAGGACGCGTGTGATGTCCCGCTCAGGTACCCCCCCACCGGCCATCTCCTTGAGACGCTGCCCCCCAGGAAGCATGCCCAGGATCTGGTCCATTGACCCCAGCCGATTCACTTGGCCGATCTGGTCACGAAAATCCTCCAGGGTCAAGGTGGTCCCGGTCAGCTGCTTCTGGATCGCTTCCGCCTGCTCACGCGAGTAGGTTTCCTGGGCCTTCTCAATCAGCGACAAGACATCCCCCATCCCCAGTATCCGGGACGCCAGACGGTCCGGATGGAAGACCTCCAGCGCATCGAGCTTTTCGCCCACACCCAGAAACTTGATCGGCTTACCGGTAGCAGCCCGGATCGACAGCACGGCACCGCCGCGCGCATCACCCTCCACCTTCGTCAGAATCACACCAGTCAGCCCCACACGTTGGTCAAAGCGTTCCGCCATCGTCACGGCATCCTGACCGACCATCGCGTCCGCCACCAGCAGCATCTCGTGCGGCTTGACTGCCTGTTTGACCTGCGCCAACTCCTCCATCAGCTCGTCATCAATATGGAGACGGCCACCAGTGTCCAGAATCACGACGTCATAGCCCTGCTCGCTTCCGCGGGCGACCCCTTCTGCGCAAACCCGCACGACATCGTCCCGTGAGGCACCCGTTCGCTCGGCTCGATGCACCGGTACGTTCAGGTCAGCCCCGAGACTCGCCAACTGCTCGCCCGCCGCAGGCCGGCGCGGGTCGGCTGCGACCAACAGCACCCGCCTCCCTTGGTCTTTGAAGAGGCGCGCGAGCTTGCCGCAGGTCGTCGTTTTGCCGGCGCCCTGCAATCCCACCATCATGATCACGGTGGGTGGAACCGAAGCCAAACTGAGACCCGCATGGTCCTGGCCCATCAGCGCCCGGAGCTCTTCCCATACAACCTTCACGACCTGATGGCCTGGGGTCAGGCTCTGCAGCACCTCCTGGCCGACCGCCTTTTCACGGACACGGTCAATAAAGTCTTTGACGATCTTGAAGTTGACATCCGCCTCAAGGAGAGCCAGGCGGACTTCCTTCAGCGCTTCCGCAATGTTCTGTTCCGTCAAGACTCCATGGCCACGGAGTCTCTTCAGGATTACCTCAAACTTCTGGCTGAGGGCATCTAGCATCGTCCCAAGCTCCTCGGAGGCTGTTGAGGAATGCGTAACAGTCTCCGATCACCTCGAAAAACATAGAAAAAGTTTATCGTTCAGTCTAAAGAATGGACGAGAAAGAAGTCAAGAAGTAGCTTTCCTTGACTTCTTCCAGAGCTTTCGCTATCGTGCCCCGCAGTTTACCCTAGGCATGCTTCGCAAACGGGAGGGAGATGATGCGAAAATCTCCGTGGCTCCTGCTCGTGTTTATGCTCCTTGGAGGACTGCTGGGCGGGATTCTCGGCGAGATTCTCCGGATCATGGCGCCGCATGGCACGATCCAGAACATTTTCTCAACCGCGATTACACCGGGGATAAGCCCGCCTCTGAGCATTGATCTCATCCTGTTCAAATTCACGTTCGGGTTTTCCGTGAAGATAAACCTTCTGACGTTCCTGGGCCTCGTCACCGGCGCCTATCTCTACAAACAATTCTAGGACCTCACCGACTCACTTCCAGCTCTTTCAGCCTGAGCGCGCGAATCCGATCCCGCAACTCCGCTGCCCGCTCAAACTCCAGCTCCTTGGCTGCCGCTTTCATCTCCTCTTCCAAGCGCTGGATCGTCTGATCCACCCCGCCGGTACGGTCATAGGTCGCCTCCGGTTCAGCCGCCAGGTCAAGCGACAGGTAGTCCGCCTCAGCCATCCGGTACTCCAGCGCGGGGATCCCCTTCTTGACGCTTTCCGGCGTGATCCCGTTGGCTTGATTGTAGTCAGCTTGGATACGCCGGCGGCGCGCGGTTTCTTCGATAGCCAGCCGCATCGACTCCGTGACCACGTCGCCATAGAGAATCACGCGTCCTTCCATATTGCGGGCTGCGCGGCCGGCCGTCTGGATTAAAGACCGGTGGGACCGCAGATAGCCTTCTTTATCAGCGTCCAATATTGCCACCAAGCTCACCTCCGGGATGTCCAGCCCCTCCCGCAACAAATTGATACCGACGAGCACATCAAAGACGCCTAGCCGCAAGTTCCGGACGATCTCGGCACGCTCCAGCGTCTTGATGTCGGAATGCAGGTACCGGACCCTCACGCCCAGATCATGAAAATATTCGGTGAGGTCTTCCGCCATCCGCTTGGTCAGCGTCGTCACCAGGACCCGGTTCCCGCGTGCTGCCTCAGCCCGAACCTGACCCAGCAGATCATCCACCTGCCCGCGCGCCGGACGAACCTCGATCACCGGGTCTATCAAACCCGTGGGCCGGATGATCTGCTCCACCACGGACGACCCGGCGTGCTTCAACTCATACGGACCGGGCGTGGCGGACACATAGACCACTTGATTGATGCACCGCTCGAACTCGTGGAAGGTCAGCGGCCGGTTGTCGAAAGCGGAGGGTAAACGGAAGCCATATTCGACCAGGCTCTTCTTGCGGGACCGGTCACCTTCGTGCATACCCTGCACCTGCGGGATCGTCGCATGGGATTCGTCAATGATGAACAGGAAGTCTTTGGGAAAATAATCCAGCAGCGTCGGCGGCGGCTCGCCTGGGGCCCGCCCGCTGAGATGGCGCGAATAGTTCTCGATGCCGTGGCAGTAGCCCATCGCCCGGATCATCTCCAGGTCAAACTTCGTGCGCTGCTCGATCCGCTGGGCTTCCAGCAACTGGTTGCGCTGCTTGAAATAGGAGATGCGCTCCTCCAACTCCTCTTCGATGCCATTCAGGGCGCGCTCATACCGGTCCGGCGCGATGAGGTAGTGCGTGTTCGGATAGATCGGCACCTTCGGCAGGCGGTTCAGGGACTTTCCCGTCAACGGATCAATTTCATGGATTGCATCCACTGTGTCGCCGAACAGTTCGATTCGCACTGAGATCGCATCTGACGAAGCCGGAAAGATCTCGATCACGTCCCCACGAGCCCGGAACGTACCTCGATGGAAGTCGGTATCATTGCGCGCATACTGGATCTCCACAAGCTTCGACAGAATCTGCTCACGCCGGATCTCCATTCCTTCTTCCAGGTACAGCAACATCCCGTGATAGACCTCCGGCGAGCCCAGCCCATAGATGCAGGAGACCGAGCACACGATGACCACATCGTTCCGCTCCAGGAGCGAGCGTGTGGCGGAGTGCCGCATCTGATCAATCGTATCGTTGATCGAGGCATCCTTGGCGATGTAGGTGTCGGTCTGAGGGATATAGGCCTCCGGTTGGTAGTAATCGTAATAGCTGACGAAATACTCGACCATGTTGTGCGGGAAGAACTGCCTGAACTCCTGATAGAGCTGACCGGCCAGCGTCTTGTTGTGGACCAGCACCAGGGTCGGCTTCTGGGCGCACTCGATCAGATTGGCCATCGTGAAGGTCTTGCCAGAACCGGTGACCCCTAACAACACCTGGTGCTTCTTGCCCGCTCGCACGCCAGCCGCAAGCTTCTCGATCGCCTGGCTCTGATCGCCACAAGGCTTAAACGGGGCTTCGAGTTTGAAGGCATTCATGGCGGCCATCTTACCACAGGGCTACGCGCGCAGTTCACATTCCCATCACGGATTATTGGCGCTCATCGTTGATTGAGCGGGGATCGACGTCAAGGATGGTTCTGGAAGGCGAGAGGCACCTGGACAGGAGACTCATCGGTCCACTCGACGTTGTGTCGCTGAGTGAAGGAGGAGAGTTAATTCTCTTTATAGGAGATCGGTGCGCCAGCCCGATGAACTGCAGACCCCAGATGCCACCCGACTCCTTATTTCTTTTTGTCCGCAGGGGGAGGCGGTGCCTGCTTTTCCACCTTGAGAATCTTCACGTCGAAGGTCAGGTCCTTGCCAGCGAGGGGATGGTTCAGGTCCAACACGACCGACTTCTCGGAGACTTCCAGCACCTTGACGGTTCGTCCATCGGCTGATTGCAGCAGATCGCCGGTCTTGGCACCCGCAGGCACTTTACCCTTCTCGACCGTGGCCCTTGCGTTCTTGTCGTAGGCACCGTACGCCTGTTCTGCAGGCACCTCGACTCGCTTACTCTGTCCGGCCTTCATACCAGTCAGAGCCTTTTCCAAACCGGGAACGATCTGATGCCCCCCCTGCGTATACGAGAAGGGAGCTTGCCCGACATTGGAATCCGCCACGGTTTTGTCTGGGAGCGTCAGGGTGTATTCAAGCGTAACCTTGAATCCATCGGCGACTTGCAGGTCGCTTTCCGCCCGAGCCATTCCTGCCCAGAGTGGACTCCCCACCAGTACCAGCGCAGCGCCAACCAGCCAAAACCGTGAGTATCTCATCTGTTCCCCCTTCCCATCGGTGGCAGTACAACCTACAAGATGTGCGCGGAATCGGCCGCCCAGTGTCAGTTGGCGCCTCTGCGAACGATGGCCAGATTTGGACAGCCCTCACGCGTATGGATCGTTCAGAGGTTAGAAAAACGGGGCTGCCGCAGAGCGGCAGCCCCTAGACTTCTTGCAGTTTGCGAGCTTACCAGCGGTCGCGCTTGCCACCACCGGAACGGCCGCCGCCGCCGCCGCTCGAGCGAGCTTCCTGAGGGCGCGCCTCATTGACCGTTAGCGTACGGCCGCCGAGTTGGGTACCATTCAAGGCCGCAATCGCGGTCTTGGCCTCCTCGGCCGTGGCCATCTCGACAAAGCCGAAGCCTCGCGACTGCCCAGTGAACTTGTCCGTGATCACACGCGCCGATTCGACGGTGCCATGCGCCGCGAACAGTTCATTCAATTGCTGCTCAGTCGCCGAATACGGCAACCCACCCACATAAATCTTCGAACCCATCGGGTTCCTCCTTGTTAATGATGATATTGTCTTGGACTCGAGAACGAAGTGAGGAAGGAACGGGCCGAAGACGCGAACAACGCGGCGACTTGGGTCTGACTTCCGATCAAATTCCCGGGCAAAACAACATCGGTTGGGGCCTTGCT